>Ga0182024_10002844_pt1 | contig 42194 bp, 41 predicted proteins | sample P32metaG_FD_120480 | JGI IMG/M metagenome (GOLD analysis project Ga0182024, IMG submission 120480) | Permafrost microbial communities from Stordalen Mire, Sweden - P3-2 metaG (Illumina Assembly) | ecosystem: Environmental > Terrestrial > Soil > Wetlands > Permafrost | place: Sweden: Stordalen... | reverse complement strand
CCAGCCGATTTGCTGGCCATCAAAGCTCCCCATATTTCACCCAAAATTTTCTTGCTTCACCCCATCCCTCTGGAGTCTCTTCTCAACCAACAAGGGGGTCGCGATGTACCGGGGCGGCCCGAATTATTGCTTTTTGCCTGTTGACTTCTGGTGGCTGTTTGGTAGATTCTCCGCTCCCTTTAGGGGTTTATTAATGAAAACGTTTTTACCAAAGAATAATTTAGACCAACGCAAATGGCATGTTGTCGATGCCAATGGCGCCATCCTCGGCCGCCTGGCTGTTCAAATCGCCAATATTTTGCGCGGGAAAGATAAAGCAATTTTTACCCACCACTTGGACGCCGGCGATTTTGTCGTGGTGATCAATGCGGAGAAGGTCCGGCTCACCGGAAAAAAGGAGACGGCCAAGGAGTTCATGAGTTATTCCGGCTGGAAAGGCGGCGAAAAATACGCTTCGGTCGCGCACGTTCGCGCCCGCCATCCTGAGAAATTAATCACGCACGCCGTGCGCGGCATGGTGCCGAAAAATCGATTGGGCCGGGTCCTGATGACCAAGTTGAAAGTCTATAAAGGCAGCGATCATCCTCATGCCGCCCAACAGCCCGCAAAATTGACACCAGTCAAATAAATCCACCTAAGTTTTACCCGTTTTTATCATGGCAGACACAAAAGAATTCCTCGGCACCGGACGCCGCAAAACCGCAGTGGCGCGCGTTCGCCTAGCGGTCGGCTCCGGCAAAATAATCATCAACGGCCGGCCTTTTGAAAATTATTTCGGCACGGACAGCCTCCGCACCATGGCCACCCAGGCCCTGGCCGCGACGGAATCGGTCAATAAATTCGACGTGCGCGTCAATGTTGAAGGCGGCGGCCCGGCGGGCCAGGCCGGAGCCATCCGGCACGGTATCGCCCGGGCCTTGTTGATGGTGGATGCGGCGTTGCGTCCGGCGCTCAAGTCGGCCGGTTACCTGACGCGCGACCCGCGCATGAGGGAACGGAAGAAGTACGGCCAGCCCGGCGCGCGTAAACGCTTCCAGTATAGCAAACGTTGACCGGTTGGCGGGAGGGCGGCAGGGAATGCATATTTTGGCGTTGATAATCTTGCGCGTTCTCCGCGCCGACCCAACCGTGGATTGCAAAGCAAAATCGTAACGTGGTTCCTCCGATCAAAACAGCCATCGTTGGCGCGTCCGGTTATTCCGGGGAAGAATTGGTGCGCCTGCTCCTGCGTCATCCCCAGGTGGAATTGACGGCGGTCACCTCGCGCCAGTATGCCGGACAAACGCTGGCCCAAATTTTTCCCCGGCACGCTCATCATCCGCGCGCCCGAAGTCTGCGTTTTAGCGAACCGAAAGCCGAGGCGCTCGGAAAGGCCGCGCAGGTGGTGTTTCTCGCCCTGCCTCACGGCGTCGCGGCGGAATTTGCTGGTCCGCTTCTGGACACGGGCTGCAAGGTAATTGATTTGAGCGCGGATTTTCGTCTGAAGAGTCCAGCTGTTTATCAGGAGTTTTACGGGCATGAGCACCCCGCGCCGGCGTTGCTGCAAAAGGCCGTCTATGGATTGCCGGAAGTGTATCGGGCAGAAATCAAGAAGGCTGCGCTCATCGCGTCACCCGGATGTTATCCGACGAGCATTCTGTTGCCGATCCTGCCGTTACTTAAAGCGGGGTTGGTCAAGAGCAGCGGTATAATCGCCGATTCGTTGAGCGGAGTGAGTGGGGCAGGACGAAAGGTCGAGCCGGAATTTCTGTTCGCCGAATGCAACGAAAGTGTGCGGCCTTATGGGATACCCAGACATCGGCACTTGTCGGAAATCGAGGAACAATTGAGCTTGGCGACGGGCCGGGCGGTCGTGCTGCAGTTTTCTCCGCATTTGATTCCGGTCAATCGCGGCATCCTGACCACGCTATATCTTGCGCCTGAAAAACATTTTTCCAGCGAGAACGAAATGGCGGCCTTGCAGAGCCAAGTCGCGCAATGTTACCAAAAAGCTTACGGCAACGAGGCGTTTGTCCAAATATTGGAAGGCAAAGCATTGCCCGACACCAAGAATGTCGTTGGGACGAATATGATCGAGATCGCCTGGCGCCTGGACCCGCGAACTGGCCGGATGATTGTCATGAGTGCCATTGATAATATCATCAAAGGGGCGAGTGGACAGGCCGTCCAAAGCATGAACATTCGCTGCGGCTTTCCTGAAACAACCGGCTTGATCTGAAAGACGCCGGCCCGCCGGCACTCGCCCATCAAGAATCCATGGATATTGCCGCAAACCTGAAAAACGTTCAGCAACGAGTCGTCGCCGCGTGCGCCCGCGCGGCCCGGGATCCTTCTTCGGTAACACTTGTCACGGTAAGCAAAGGGCATCCCGCGCACGTGGTGCGCGCCGCGGCTGATTTAGGTGCGTCGCTCTTTGGCGAGAACCGGGTGCAGGAGGCAAAGATCAAAATGAGCCTATGCCCAAGCCGGTTGCAGTGGCATCTGATCGGCCATTTGCAATCGAACAAATGCCGCGACGCGGTGCATTTCTTCGCCATGATTCAAAGTGTGGACAGCCTCTCGCTGGCGCGTGAGATTAATAAATGGGCGGAAAAATCGGCGAAAACAATGCCCGTGCTCCTGGAAGTCAATGTGGCGGGGGAATCGAGCAAGTTTGGTTATTCACCAGAAAACGTGCTGCTGGAATTAAAGGAAATCAACGCTCTGCCGAAAATTGAAGTACATGGCCTGATGACGGTTGCGCCGTGGGCGGAAGAAGCGGAAAAGGTGCGGCCGGTGTTTCACCGGTTGAGCGAGTTGAAAAAACAATGCGAAGAAATATTGGGCGCTCCCTTGCCCCATTTAAGCATGGGAATGAGCGGCGATTTTGAGGTGGCAGTGGAAGAGGGAGCGACTATGATACGACTTGGCAGCGCCCTCTTGGGGCCGCGACAGGCGGCCGCAGCCAGGACGCGCCACGAATAATATGGATTTGACCGTCGAAACATTTCAGGGGGAAATTTTGGAGGCGCTTAAGAACTACGATCGATTTATCGTATGTCTGGACAAAGCGCCGGAGGATTGCAAAGGGGCGCTGGCGTCCCTGATGGACAAAGCCATCCGGGCCTATGTCAGTCGCGGCCCCCATCTTCGGCACGGCATTGCGCTGGACAAACAAGTGACCATCATCCTCAGCCAGACGGAGCAGGAACGGCCTTTGTGCGGCATCTATTTTAATCTCCATTCCCCGTATAAAAAGAAGCCCGCGACCAAGGCAAAAAAAGAGGACTAGCGCGAACGGCATACCTGGGTGAGAATAATCTCAAGGCGAGACTATGCGCTCACAAAAGCCAGCATTATTCAGGAAGCGAACCAACGTTCTATTGCTCTTTGTATTAGGAGCGACATTGTCCACCAGTTGGGGAGCCAATTTTTACCAAGGAGTTGCGCCGAATAGTTTGCCCTGGACGGGCGGCATCGTGCCCTATGTTTTCACAACGAACGTTTCTGCCGCGGAACAAGTTGTTTATCTCGCAGGCATGAAAGAATGGTCGCTGGCGGCCAATATTCAGTTTGTCCCATGGACTACACAAGCCAACCATGTGATACTTGACCTTGACTACATGCAGGGCACCAACACCTATTACGGAAGCGTGCCGCCGGTAATGACCATCGACAACCTGTCACGCGCTCAAATCTGCCACGAGACCGGGCACTTGCTGGGTTTTCAACACGAGCATGTGCGGACCGACCGGAATAATTACATCGTCATTAATTTCGCAAATATCGACGACACCGCAACCAACAGTAGCGGCGAAGGATCCGGCGGCGTCACGAGCCTTTATCAAATTGACACCGGCTCGACCACCAACGGAACTTACGACTTCCAATCTGTCATGCATTACGGGCGAACCCTGTTCTCCTCCAATCCGACGAATTTGGACGTCATCGATCCCCTGGCTCCCTATGTTTATGAGTATTACAACCGCATCGGAAACGTTGCTTTGAGCACGGGCGATATGGCCGGGGCCACCTACCTTTACGGTCCGCCGACCACTCCGCTGACCAATATCGTCACCAATACCGCCGACAGCGGGGCGGGCAGTCTGCGGGCCGCCATTTACTACGCGAATAACCACCCGGGCACGACGATTCATTTCAACATCCCGCCCTCTGACCCTGGCCTGAACAATGGGGTTTATACGATCTATGTCAGCGGGCAATTGCCGCCATTGGTCGCCAATGGAACCGTCGTTGACGCCACCACCCAGTCCGGTTATGCGGGCAGCCCAATTGTGGCGCTGGACGGCTCTCGCGTCCTTCCTCGAATCGAGTTTACAATCGGCGGAATTTATATCTATGCCGGCAATTGTGCCGTGCGTGGGCTGGCCATTGATAACTTCGTCGATTCGGGAATCAACCTGCTTTACAATTACGCAGCAAGCAACTTGGTGCAAGGTTGCTACATCGGGCTGGCCGCCGATGGCAAGACGGTTGAGTCCAACGGCTACGAAGGCATAAACATCAGCGCGGGCGCCGCAGCCAACGTCATTGGCGGCACCACCGCCGGCCAGCGCAATGTCATCAGCGGCAATTCCGGGTATGGCATCACGATCACAAGCACCAACAGCAATGGCAATGTGGTGAGCGGCAATTATATCGGGCTGGACGCTTCCGGAACTATCGCCATCGGCAACACCTACACCGGCATAGGAATTTTTGGGGGTTCCAGCAGCAATATTATTGGAGGAACTACCGCGGGAGCGGGCAACGTTATTTCAGGCAATGACAATTACGGAATTTATATTAGTGACAGCAATACCATCGGGATGGTTGTGCAGGGAAATTTCATCGGCACCGGCGCGAAGGGAACGAACGCATTGGCCAACAGCTATATGGGGATCGGTATTTTTAACGGCTCCACGGCCAACGTCGTGGGCGGAACCACCGCCGCCTCCCGGAATCTCATCTCTGGCAACGGCAATAACGGCATTTGCGTGGGCTTCGCCGCCAGCGGCAGCAATATCATCGAACGAAACTACATCGGCGTCACCAGCAACGGCTTGAGCGCCCTGCCGAATAATGGCGCGGGTGTTTACGTGGAAAGCAGCCTGCAAACCAATTTCATCCACGGCAATGTCATTTCGGGCAATGCCACGGATGGCATTTTCTATTACCAAGCGTCAAATAATGTCGCTCAAGGCAACGATATTGGCATCGCCGGGGACGGCATGACTGCGGTGCCCAACGGCCAAAACGGAGTTTACCTAGAGCTGAGTGAAAGCAACTTGATCGGAGGCACTTCAACCGGCGAGGGCAATGTCATTTCAGGGAACTTGGACGCTGGAATTCAGTTTTACCAGTCCACGAACAACCTTGTTGAGGGCAACGATATCGGCGTAGGCGGCAATGGCGTGACCGCGGTAGGGAACGGCGGCAATGGAATTTATTTCCAGGAGAGTCAAAGCAACTGGATTGGAGGCACGACGGCTGGCGCGGGCAATGTCATTTCCGGCAACACCAATGGAGGACTCTCCTTCATTCAGGCGGCAAATAATGTCGTGCAAGGAAACGATATTGGCGTCGCCGCTAACGGCACGACGGCGGTGCCCAACCAGTCCATAGGGTTTTACCTTTACCTGAGCGAAAGCAACTTGATTGGAGGCACCGCGGCTGGCGCGGGCAATGTCGTTTCGGCCAACTCGAACGATGGCATCCAGCTCTGGGGCTCCGGCACAAGCAACAACATAATCGAAAACAACCTCATCGGCACGACCAAGACCGGGCTAAGTCCTTTGGGAAACAGCACCACCGGCTTATCCCTTCTCCAAGGATCCCAGAGCAATCAAATCACCGGCAATGTCATTGCCGCCAGCGGAGAATATGGCGTTGCGTTCGAAGGCTCCGGCACCAGCGGCAACGTGCTGCAAGGGAATTATATTGGCGTCGGCGCCAATGGCGCGACCGCGCTACCCAACGGATGGCAGGGCATGATGTTTGACGGTGGCGCTTCGAGCAACGTCATCGGGCTGGCGTTGGACGGATCGGGCGCTGGCAACGTTATCGCCAACAACCCTTACGATGCCCTCATTCTTTATGACGCGACCACCATCGGCAATTCGATTCGCGGTAATTCGATCTATAGCAACGGCAGTCCCGCCATCGACCTTGTGCCGAGCGGCTCGGGCACAGGCCCCAACGATCTCGAAAACTACCCCGTCCTGACCGCGGCCGCCGTATTCACCAACTCAATGGTCATCGCTGGCACCATGTCGAGCGGGCCCAATCGAAATATTCTAATTGACATATATCGCAACCCCAGTGCCGATCCCTCCGGCTATGGCCAGGGCCAAACTTATGTCGGCACGGCCACTGCCCAGACAGGCGCGGCCGGCACCGGTTCCTTCTCCCTGCCTCTGGCCGCGCGCCTGGCTGGACAATATTTCACCGCGACGGCCACGGACGAGAACACGGGCAACACGAGCGAATTCAGCGCGGACCTTGAATCGACCAATACCACGGGCACAGGTCCGGGAGATTTGATCGACCCCTCTTACTCACACAGCGCCGGATTCAACTTTGATATTACCCTGGAAACAAACCAGTCTTACACCATTCAATTGTCAACCAATCTTTCGACTTCCCCGATAATCTGGGTGGACTTGACCAATTTCTTTGCGACAAACCCATCTGTGCAAATTCGGGACGGCGCGGCCACAAATTCCCACTCGCGTTTCTATCGTGCCGTCACCCCGTGAATCCGGAAAATGGCGCGACAAATAGGCCGCTGGACAAAAAGGCGGTCAGCGTGTAAAGTTGACAGCGATACGCTGGTTTATGAGGGCGTGATATTTGAGTGAATAGTTTGATCCGTTTCGCCTGATTGGATGCTTTTGTATGATGAATGCCAAAGAACTCGGCCCGCTTCTTCCAATTATTTGCGTGATCTGCGGCTTTCTTATTGTGTACTCTCTCTGGGTATTCAGTTTATTCAGACCCCGCAAAGATGGCAGCCAGCGCCGTTGGCGGAGCGAAGACTGGATTTGGGTGCCTCTGGCAGGAGTCACCGGTGTTTTGCTCCTGGCCCTCTGGTGGCACATGCGGCAGGTCCCATAGACCTGCCCCCCAAAACACCCTTCTTTAAACTCGCCACAGCGGCGGCCAATGCCTATTTTGTGCTTTTTAACTGATGAAAATCTATATCGACGGAAAATTCTTTGATGAAAAGACCGCCAAAGTGTCCGTGTTCGACCACGGCTTGCTTTACGGCGACGGGGTGTTTGAGGGCATTCGCGCTTACAACGGCCGTGTTTTCAAACTGGCCGAACATATCGAGCGCCTCTTCTCTTCCGCCGGGGCCATTCTGCTGAAAATCCCAATGTCGCGGGAGCAATTAATGAAGGCAGTAGTGCTGGCTTGCCGTCGCAACAAGCTTCGCGACGGTTACATTCGGCTGATCATCACTCGCGGCATGGGCTCGCTGGGCTTGAATCCCTATACTTGCAAACGTCCCTCTGTCATAATCATTGCGGACAAAATCCAGCTTTACCCCGCGGAATATTACAAGCGCGGTTTGGATCTCATCACAGTGCCGACGGCGCGCAACTTGCACAGCGCCTTAAACCCTGCCATTAAATCGCTCAATTATCTCAATAACATCCTGGCCAAGATCGAGGCAATCAACGGAGGCTGCGAGGAAGCCATCATGCTTAACGCCCAAGGCTTTGTAGCGGAATGCACGGGCGACAATATATTTTTAGTCAAAGGCGGCCATTTGTCCACGCCACCCCTTTCGGCTGGGGCCCTGCACGGCATCACACGGAGTGTAGTAATGGAGCTGGCGCGGGACAGCGGTATGGGCGTCAGCGAACCGGATGTGACTCGATACGACCTGTTCAACGCCGACGAGTGCTTCCTCACGGGCACTGGGGCGGAAATCATTGCGGTGGTCAAAGTGGACGGCCGCATCATCGGCAATGGCACACCCGGGCCGGTCACGAGGCAGCTCATTACACAATATCGGGAGTTAACCAAAGGCTCCGGCGAGCCGATATTTGATTGATGTCGATGGAAGCGAGGATTTTCATTCTCAAATTGAGCGAACTGTGGTAAATTAGACTATATGCTATGCATGTTTTGTAAGCAGAACCCGGCCAAGGTTCACTTGACGCAGATCGACGGAGGAAAAATGCAAAAAGTGGATTTGTGCGAGGATTGTGCAAAACAAAAGGGCGTCAATGACCCCGCCGGATTTTCACTGGCTGACATGTTGCTGGGCTTGGGCGCGTCCCAAGAGATAGCGCCAGCCGGCGGCGAGGAAATCAAGTGCCCGAACTGCGGCTTTACCCAGGCCGATTTCAAGAAAGCCGGGCGCCTAGGATGTTCGCAATGCTACACGACTTTCGCCGAGGGGTTGGAAGGGCTGCTCAAGTCCATGCACAAGGGAACCAAGCACGTCGGCAAGGCTCCATTGGCCTTGCGCCAAAGCCGGGATTTGACCGAGCGCCTCAAGCATTTACAGAAGAAGCTGGACCGAGCCGTGACCTCTGAGGATTTCGAACAAGCCGCCAGCCTGCGTGACGAAATCAAGGTGACGAAAGACCAGATGGATCAATTGGCCCCGAACTAAAACAATGACAATCCATGAATTTCTCAGCCCGCCGGTCGAAAGCGCCCGGCGCACCGGTCCACACGATCGCATCGTCATGTCGAGCCGCGTTCGTCTGGCGCGAAATCTGCGGAGCATGGCATTTCCCGGTTGGGCGAAAAAGGCGGAACGGATTAAGGCCCTTGAGACCATCCGGCCGGCGGTGGAAAGTTTGCCTCAATTGACGGGCGCGTTCTCGGAAACGATGGATAACCTCGGTCCGCTGGATAAGCAGATCCTCGTCGAGCGCCATTTAATCAGCCGCGAACATGCCGCCAAGAACGCGGGCAGCGGCCTGGTCCTCAACAAGGAGGAATCCCTCTGTGTGATGATCAACGAGGAAGACCATCTGCGCATGCAAGCATTGCGGCCCGGTCTCCAGCTCAAACAAGCGTGGATGGCCATTGATCAGGTCGACTCCGAATTGGAACGCAAACTCGATTACGCCTTCACCTCTGAGTTGGGCTATTTGACGGCCTGTCCGACGAATCTGGGCACCGGCATTCGCGTCAGCGCCATGTTGCATCTGCCGGGGCTGGTTTTGGCCGAGCAAATTAATCAAATCATTCAATCCGTCAATAAGCTTGGCCTGGCCGTGCGCGGCCTCTATGGCGAAGGGACCGAAGCCTTGGGTAATGTTTTCCAGGTATCGAATCAAATGACCCTGGGCGAAGTCGAAGTGGACATCGTCGAACGTTTAAACAAAGTGCTGCTGCAGATTATCGAACATGAGGAAAATGCCCGGCAGATGTTGCTGGAGAAAAAGCCCAAGATCGTGTTTAACTTCATTGGCCGCGCCTATGGCATTCTGGCCAACGCGCACAGCATCACTTCGAAAGAAACCATGAACCAGCTTTCCTTGATGCGGCTGGGAATTGATTTGGGTGAATTTCCGACGGCGGACCGGGCCCTGGTCGACGAATTGTTTGTCATTACCCAGCCCGCGCATTTGCAGAAGAAATACACCGAGAAGCTGGCGGCCGAAGAACGCGACGTGCTCCGGGCGGACATGCTGCGCGACCGCTTGCGGGATGTGAGCCGCCCCAACCCAAAAGCCTCTGGAAACAGCGGCGGGGCACTGGACAAACGCAACTAAACGAGGCAGATTGTTATAATTATGAGCGAAGAAGCCATGAACAATTTCACGCCACGCGCCCAACAGGTGCTGGCACTGGCCCGAAAAGAAGCCGACCGCTTCAACCACAATTTCGTCGGCACCGAGCATTTGCTGCTCGGCCTGATCAAGCTTGGCCAGGGCGTGGCCGTCAACGTCCTCCAGAAACTCGGCCTGGACTTGGAGACCGTCCGCATGGAAGTCGAGAAGCAGGTCGGCACCGGGCCCGACCAAAAAATGATCGGCAACATTCCGCACACCCCTCGTGTTAAGAAAGTTTTGGCGCTGGCCGCCAAGGAAGCCAAGGCGTTAAACCACACCTACGTGGGCACCGAACATATTTTGCTGGGTCTCCTGCGCGAAGGCGAAGGCGTCGCGGCGCGCGTCTTGAAAAATCTCGATGTTGACATCGAGCAAACCCGCCAGGAAATCCTGAAGGAACTGGATCCCAATTTCGCCCAAGCGGACGAACCGCAGGCCGGCGGCCAGCCTGATCCCGCCCCCGAAAAAGCCCCCGAGAAAAAAGGCGAAGTCAAAACTCCCGCTCTCAAGGCTTTCGGGCGCGACTTGACTGAAATCGCCCGCAAAGGCGAGATGGACCCCGTCATCGGCCGCCAGAGCGAGATCGAGCGGGTCATTCAGATTCTTTGCCGCCGCACCAAGAACAATCCCGTGCTGCTCGGTGAAGCGGGCGTGGGCAAGACCGCCATCGTCGAGGGGCTCGCCCAGGAAATCGCCCGGGGCAACGTCCCGGAAATATTGCGCGAAAAGCGCGTCATTACTCTCGACCTCGCTTTGATGGTTGCGGGCACCAAATACCGGGGCCAATTCGAAGAGCGCATCAAGGCCGTCATGGACGAAATACGGCGGGCCAAGAACATCATTTTGTTCATCGACGAATTGCATACCATTGTCGGCGCTGGTTCAGCCGAGGGAACCATGGATGCCTCCAACATTATCAAGCCCGCCTTAAGCCGGGGCGAAATGCAATGCGTCGGCGCCACCACGCTTAACGAATATCGCAAATATATTGAGAAAGACGCCGCCTTGGAACGCCGCTTCCAGACAGTGAAAGTTGAAGCGCCGTCTGTGGAAGAAGCCGTGCTGATTCTCAAAGGCGTCCGGCCCAAATACGAGGAGCACCACAAGGCCGAGATTACCGATCAGGCCATTGAATCGGCTGTCAAGATGTCCGATCGTTACATCACCGACAGGTTTTTGCCCGACAAGGCGATTGATGTGATGGACGAAGCCGGTTCGCGCGCGCGCATTGGCACCATGACTCGTCCGCCGGAAGTGAAAGACCTTGAGGGGGACATCGAAAGAATTAAAAGTCAGAAGGAACGCGCCATTAAGGACCAGGATTTTGAAGGCGCCGCCGCCATGCGGGACAAGGAGAAACAGGCCAAGGAAAAGCTGGATTCTGTTTTGACGGCCTGGCGCGCCAGCCGCGAAGAAAAGCGCGTCACCGTCACCGAAGAGGATATTTTGCATGTCGTTTCCAAATGGACCGGCATTCCCTTGAAACGGATGGAAAAAGACGAAGCCCATCGCCTGCTGGCGCTGGAAGCTGAGATGACCCGCAAACTGGTTGGCCAAAAGGAAGCGGTGTCCGCGCTCTCTAAAGCATTGCGCCGTTCCCGGGCTGACCTGAAAGACCCGCGCCGTCCCATTGGCACATTCGCCCTGCTCGGCCCCACCGGCGTCGGCAAAACTTTGCTGGCCAAGGCGCTGGCGGAAATCTTATTTGGCGACCCCAAGGCTTTGATTCAACTGGACATGAGCGAATACATGGAGCGCCACAACGCCTCGCGCATGGTGGGTTCCCCGCCCGGCTACGTTGGCTACGAGGAAGGCGGACAACTGACCGAACAAGTCCGCCGTCGGCCCTATTCCGTGGTGCTCTTTGATGAAATCGAGAAAGCGCATCCCGATGTGATGAACATGCTGCTGCAAATCCTCGAAGAAGGCAAACTGACCGACAATGTGGGGCGTGTCATCAATTTCCGCAATACCATAATCCTATTGACATCGAATGTGGGAGCGGACCTTATCAAACGGCAATCCAGTCTGGGCTTTTCGCCGATCAGCGACGAGCACAGCTACGAGAAGATGAAGGAAAAGATACTGGACGAAGCCAAGCGGGTTTTCCGGCCCGAATTTCTCAACCGTCTGGACGATGTCATCGTTTTCCGTTCGCTGACCAAGACGGACCTGCTGGAGATCCTCGACCTGGAAGTTTCAAAGGTAATCGAACGTCTCAAAGGGAAACAGATTCACCTCGCCCTCGACCAGCCGGCCAAGGATTTTCTGGTGGAAAAGGGCTATGATCCGACCTACGGAGCGCGCCCCATGCGCCGCGCAGTGGAGCGGTATCTGGAAGACCCAATGGCGGAAGAAATCCTCAAAGGCAGCCTGCATCCCAACGAACCGATTACAGTCACGGTTGGGGACGGCAAACTCGTTTTCAATCAAAAGACTCCAGATGCTCCAACCGCTCCGGCAGCGCCCGAAGCGCTCTCAAGTTAGATTCGGCCGACGCCGATGACGTGCCGTTGTCGCGGGTTCATCCAAAATAATTTCGCAGCTTGGCAAAGGGCGGCCGCTGGCCTTAGTTTATCGGGCGTCGTATGACGAGTTTTGCAAAGCAATACATCAGCGAATGGTTGGGCGGACTGGGACGCGGGGCGATTCTGTGCCAGGAAATTGTCTCTTCTCTTTTTCAAAGCAAGGTCCAATGGCGCGATGTCCTTTACCAAATGTATTTCATCGGGGTGAAGTCGCAATCCGTCGTCATGGTGACGGGCGCATTCACCGGCATGGTGCTGTGCGCGCAAACGGCTTTCCAATTTCACAAAGTCAAGATGGACACAGCCACGCTGGCCGTGGTCAGCGTGGGCATGGGCAGCGAACTTGGGCCGGTCTTGACCGGATTGATGGTGGCCGGGCGCGTCGGGGCCGCCATTGCCGCGGAACTCGGCACCATGCGGGTCACTGAACAAATTGACGCCTTGCGCACTCTGGCCGCCAACCCGATTGACTTCCTAGTGGTGCCGCGCTTTCTGGCCACGCTGCTGGTCATGCCGCTGTTGACGGCCGAATCGGTTTGCCTTGGAATCCTTGCGGCTTATCTGGTGGCCGTTTTTCTCCTGGGCATCAATTCGACTTACCTGTGGTACAACATGCTGCATTACACCCACGCGAATGACATGCTGACGGGCATAATCAAAACTTTTATTTTCGGTGGAATCGTCGCCGTGATCGCCTGCTACAAGGGGTTGAATTGCCCGCAAGGCGCGGAGGGCGTGGGCCGCGCCACCACCGAGGCAGTCGTGTATTCGTCCATTACCATTCTTATCAGCAATTTCTTTTTGACCATGTTGTTGCAACGGCTGCTGCCTTAACCATGATTGAAGTGCGCGATTTAAAAAAATACTTTGGCTCCCTCCCCGTCCTGCAGGGAGTGACGTTCTCCATTGCCAAGGGGGAGGCGATTTCCATCATTGGGGTCAGCGGCGGAGGCAAAAGTGTCCTCTTGAAGCACCTGGTCGGCCTCCTAACTCCGGACAGCGGCGAGGTGTTGATCGATGGGCAGAATATCGCCGGGATGGACGAGCGCCAACTGCTCCCGGTGCGCCGCAAGTTCGGTATGTTGTTTCAGGGCGCGGCCCTGTTTGATTCCATGACCGTTGAGGAAAATGTCGCCTTCGTCCTCAATCGCGAGCGCAAGACCAGTCCTGAGGAAATCGCCAAACGCGTCGAAGAGGTGCTGGATTTGGTCGGGTTGGAGGGAATCCAAAAGAAAAAGCCGGCCGAACTTTCCGGCGGCATGCGCAAGCGGGTGGGCTTGGCCAGGGCCGTCATTTATCGCCCCGAGATTCTGCTTTACGACGAACCCACCACCGGCCTGGATCCGATTGCCTCGGACACCATCGATCAATTGATCATCCGCGTCGTGCAAAAGCTACAGGTGACTTCTATCGCGGTGACTCATGACATGCGCAGCGCACGCCGCATCGGCCACCGTATCCTGATGCTGCACGAGGGGCGCATCTACGCCGATCAAACGCCGGATGAACTCTTCAAATCGAAGGACCCGGTCATTTACCGTTTTGTCAATGGGATTTCGGAACTTAAGAAGGACGACGACCTATGAACGACTCTCGTTTTGCAATCAAGGTGGGCCTGTTTGTTTGCGTTGGCACGGCCCTGCTGGCCCTGCTCATCCTGAACTTCAGCAAAGGCAACACTCTGGGACGGTCCACCTACAAACTCTATGTCCTTCTTCCCAACGCGGCCGGCCTCAAACCCGCCGCCGATGTCATGATGTCCGGCGTTCCCATCGGCAGGGTCACCACCATGGATTTAACGAACAACGACACATCTGTCAAGATCACGGTCAGCATCCTGAACAAATACAAAAATAAAATCCGCACGGACGCAAAATTTCATATCGACGCATTGGGATTCTTGGGTGATCAATACATTGAAGTTTCGGCGCCGGGGAGCGCCGGGTCCGAGTCCACCAATGAAACTGCATACCTTCAAGATGCCGATGAGGTCGTGGGCGAGGCGACATTCAATATGACGGAGGCGGTGCAGTCGATCTCCAGCGTGGTCGAGCAAGCCAAGAAGACCATGAAAGATCTAGACCAATCGATTACCAACGTGAACAACTCCGCCCTTTCTGCCAATACCTTGACCCATTTTGTCCAGGCGGTGAGCAATCTCGATATCGTTTCACAACGGGCCGTGGTCGCTGCGCAGGGAGTGGAGGATTTATTGAGTTCCAACACGGCGCCCTTCACCGCCACGCTGGCCAATTTCCAGGCATTATCGGTCCGCCTCACCAATACCGCGGCCGAATTGGACCAAGTGATAGTTGCCAATCAGGATGATGTCCGGAAGATGGTCAAGAAATTGAGGGCCGCTTCCGATGAGATTGAACAAATCGCCTCGAATTTGCAGGCTGGCCAGGGCACAGTCGGTCGTTTATTGAAGGACGAAAAGATGAGCGCCCAAATCGCATCAATGGTCAGCAACGCCAGCGTGATGGCGGCGGAATTCAGCACTTTTGGCAGCAATTTGAATCAAAAAGGGATATGGGCCATGTTATGGAAGCCGAAACATAAGGAAAAAGAACCGGCGTCGGCCCATCCCAAGAAGCCGTAAATATAATCAAAATATGCGCTCGCTGTGGGTCATTCGAATTCTGTTTTTGTCCATGTGCGTCATGGGTGGTTATGAAATCAGCCAGGTGCGGCCCGAGTGGGTTAACAATGGCGGTTACGGCATGCTGATTGGTTTCGGTTTGGGTGGTGTATGCGTCGCGATTGACGAGATGCTTAAGGGCTTCTCGTTGCGCGCCTTTTCCGCCGCCACTTTTGGGCTGTTTCTCGGCACCGTGGTCGCGTGGATGATCACCCACTCGGATCTGTTCGAGGGTGCGGACACGACGCAAATGCGGGTCGTCCGGCTGGCCCTGTTCCTGAGTTTCGGTTATATCGGCATGGTCCTGGCGATGCGCAGCAACAAGGAGGATTTCTCGCTCATCATCCCTTACGTCCGCTTCTCGCCCCAAAACAAGCCGGAGAACCTGCTCTTGCTGGATACAAGCGTTATTATTGACGGTCGCATCGCGGATCTGATTGAGGCCAATTTTATCGAAGGCCTTCTGGTGGTGCCGCGTTTTGTGCTGACCGAGCTCCAGCAAATTGCCGATTCGAACGACCCGGTCATTCGGGCCCGAGGACGCCGCGGCTTGGAGATGCTGACGCGCCTGCAGCAGAACAAACGCAATGAAATGAAAATCCATGACGCGGATTTTCCGGAGGAAACCGAAGTGGATGCCAAGCTGGTGCGCCTGGCGAAAGTCCTGGGGGCGAAACTTTACACCAACGACTACAATCTCGGCAAAGTGGCTGAGTTGCAATCCGTGACCTACGTCAATTTGAATGAACTGGCTAACGCCCTCAAGCCGGTTATATTGCCAGGGGAAGTCTTTAGCTTGCGCGTGGTGCGCGAAGGAAAGGACAAAGGCCAGGGCGTCGGCTATCTTAACGATGGAACGATGGTCGTGATCAACAACGCGCAAAGCATGATCGGCCAGCAAGTCACCGTCAAAGTGATCAGCCTTTTGCAAACCGGCGCCGGCATCATTATCTTTGCCGATTTGATAACGTCGGTGGCGGCCTGACCCGTCACGGCCCGGCTATTTATTTTATGGAATTTGTAACCGTTTTCAGCGCCTTTAATCCCGCCGCGGCGGAACTGGTCCGTTCGCGCCTGGAGGCCAACAAATTTTTGGTCAATGTGAAAAATGAAACCGCGGCGCTCAGCATCGATGGGTACGGCATGGCGGCGGGCGGCATTTGTGTCCAGGTCCCGGAGGACCAGGCGGCCGATGCCCGCGCCTTGATCGAATCTCAGGATCCTCCCACCAGTGAAGAGTGATCCGTCCTGTCTGTTGCGCCAACTGCAAAAACTTTCGCCAGCCGGGGAGATTCGGCTCGATCTGGCGTCGCGCCGAGAGAATGCCGGCGACAAATGGTTTGCCAGTCATCTTCCTGAGGCTGTGGCCCTGCCGCGCAGCACCGCTTCCGTTTCCCAAATCCTGCGCTTTGCCAGCAAACACCGCATCCCGGTCACGGCGCGCGGGGCCGGCTATGGTTACGTGGGTGGATGCGTCCCGGCCCGCGGCGGCATTGTTCTTTCCCTGGCGCGAATGAACCGGATCAAAGAGATTCATGCCGGAGATTTTGTCGCGGTGGCCCAGGCCGGCGTTATTCTGCAAACTTTGCAGGATGCGGTGGAGAAGAAAAAATTGTATTATCCGCCCGACCCCGCCAGCCGCGCGGATTGCAGCGTAGGCGGCACCGTGGCCACCAACGCCGGCGGCCCGCGGTGCCTCAAATACGGCGTGACCCGCGATTACGTCCTAGGCTTGCAAGTCGTCATGGCCGACGGGGCCATCGTTTCGCTGGGCGGGCGCACGCATAAGAACAAAACTGGCTTCGACTTGACACGACTGATCACTGGGTCGGAGGGCCTGCTCGGCGTCGTGACCGAGGTCATTTTGAAGCTCATTCCCCTGCCTCCTTTTCGCGCACTGCTAGTCGTCGGATTTGTTTCGATGAAAGCGGCCGCCCGCGCGATTCGCGAAATATTTCACCACGGTTTTTTGCCGTGCGCGCTGGAAGTGGCCGACCAATTCACCCTGGACGCGGTCAGCCGTCGCACTGGCAGCAAGCGCTTGCACCATTCGCGCGCCTTGATCATGGTCGAGTTGGACGGCCAGGAGAAATCCGTCCGCGGCGAAATGAGGGAGCTGGAGCAATTGGCGCGGGGACGACATCCCGTTTTTTTGGAACTCGCCTACGGGAACGCCCAATGCGAACAGCTCTGGGAATTGCGGCGGGAATTTTCCTTTTCGTTGCGCGACACCGGCCTGATCAAGTTAAACCAGGACATCGTCGTGCCGCGCAGCCGGTTGGAAGACTTGTTTCAATTCACCGCGCGATTGCAGAAGCAATTTGATCTGCCCATTGCGTGTTTCGGCCATGCCGGCGACGGCAACATTCACGTCAATGTGATGTACGACAAGAACTGGCCGAATATCCAGGCCCGCACCCGCGCCACGTTGGATGAATTATTCCGGCAAGTCCTCGCTTGGGATGGGGTCATTACCGGCGAACATGGAATTGGCCTGGCCAAAAAACGCTGGTGGCCCCTGGCGGCATCGCGAGAATTGCGCGCCTTGCACCAGAGAATTAAACAAAGCCTGGATCCAAAACGAATATTGAACCCAGGCAAATTTGTCTAAAACACAAGGCCGGAAAGCCGCCAACGGCTCCCGCTTGATGTAAACGGGTCCGCCTATTGGCGATAACCGCCGCCACCGCCACCGCCGCGACGGTCTCCACCGCCGCCTCGATAGCCGCCGCCACCGCCTCCTCCGCCACCACCGCGATAGCCGCCACCACCGCCACCGGCCGGGCGATCTTCACGAGGGCGCGCTTCGTTGACAGTCAGAGGGCGGCCCTGAAAGTCCTTTGAGTGGAACATTTCAATTGCCTTTGTGGCATCCTCCTGTGAGCCCATCTCGATGAAGGCAAACCCGCGTGAGCGGCCCGTCATACGATCCTGCATGATGTTGACCGACACCACAACTCCGGCTTGCGCGAAATGATCTTGCAAGTCGTTTTCCGTCGCGGTGAAGGTAAGATTACCGACGAATAATTTTGCTGGCATATATACTACTTTTACTGTTGACCCATTTTTCTAAACCACGGCCCCCAAAAGGGTTTTTTTACCGCTCATTCAGCATTGGGAATACGCTGAATGAGCGAACCTTAAGAAAAAGCCCCGAGATACGCAAATAAAAAATTGCCTTATTTTATAATACCCTGTGCCGCCAATAATACCACAAATTCCCCCTTAATTGAGCGTTTTTGCGCTTCCCCCAGCAATTCCCCGGGTCTGCCTGCCCGCAATTCCTCGAATTTCTTGGTCAATTCCCGCGCCAGAACCACGCGCCGTTCGGGATATAAATCCACCAATTCCTCAAGAAGCTTGACAATCCGATAGGGCGATTCGTACAGGATCAGGGTACCCGGGACGCTTCCCAACGCCTCCAACCGCCGCCGGCGCTGGTTCGATTTATGAGGCAAAAACCCAATAAAATGGAATTCGTCACCCGGCAACCCGCTCGAGGTCAAGGCGGCCACCAGAGCGCAAGGTCCCGGAACTGATTCCACACGCAATCCCGCCGCCAGCGTTGCGCTGACCACCCGTTCGCCCGGATCGCTGATGCCCGGTGTCCCGGCATCGGTGACTAAAGCGACTTTTTCGCCACGCCGCAACCGCTCCAGAATTTCTTCGCTACGCTTCGCTTCGTTGAACTGAAAATAGCTCAACAGCGGCTTGGAGATGCCAAAATGTTTCAGGAGCTGGCCGGAATGCCGCGTGTCCTCCGCCGCCACCACGTCGCATTCTTTCAACACCCGCAAGGCCCGCAGTGTGATGTCCTCCAGGTTGCCGATGGGCGTCGCCACGAGGTAAAGCGTGCCGGGCGTCAACGGCGGATAGGGTGTCTGGCTCATGTCAAAATCTTAATCTTAATCTTAATCCTAATCCTAATCCGCAGAAAGAAGATTAAGATTCGAGTTAGGAACTGCCAGCCAAAAGGCATTCATTGGCTCGACACACAAAAATTTTCTTGGAACACTGCGGCAGTGAAACAATCAATTGTTGTGTTGGATTTGGAAGGAGTGCTCGTGCCGGAGATTTGGATTGCCGTCGCGGAAAAAACCAAAATCCCCGAACTGCGCCGCACCACCCGCGACGAACCCGATTACGGCAAGCTCATGCGCGGACGCATCGAAATCCTTGATCAGCACGGATTGAAACTCGCCGACATCCAGAAAGTCATTGCCAGGCTGCTTCCCTTGCCCGGTGCGCTTAAATTCCTTCAAGAACTGCGATCGCTCACGCAGGTGATTATTTTGTCCGACACTTTCGAAGAATTTGCCCGGCCGATCATGAAACAATTGGCGTGGCCCACTCTCTTCTGCAATCACCTCATCATCGAAGACGGCAGAATCGCCGATTACAAACTGCGCCAGGATCAACCCAAACGCGCCGCGGTAATGGCCTTGAAAACTTTGCAGTATTTTATCATCGCGGCCGGCGATTCCTTCAACGACGTCGCCATGTTGAAGGAAGCACATATGGGTTTCCTCTTCCATTCCCCCGACGCCATCAAAAAGCAATTCCCACAATTCCAGGCTTTTGAAGAGTACCGCGACCTATTGTCAGCCATGAAAAGGGCAATGCAATAGAGGCCGATGGGACTAATGGGTCAGAATGCCTTAGTCTTCTTGTTTCATGTCGCGACTCATCAGGTCTTGCACTGCTTTGCGAATGTCTTTTTGTTTGTAGAGCATCGCGTAAACCTCATCGATAATCGGCGTCTCGATTTGCAATTTCCGGGCCAGCTTGTGGGCGGCCAGCGCCGTTGGGTATCCTTCAGCCACGGTGATGGTGCTGGCCAGGATGGCTTCCACTTTTTCGCCGCGGCCCATGCGTTCGCCAAACGCGCGGTTGCGGCTCAGGCGGGAAAAGCAGGTCACCGCCAGGTCGCCCAAACCGCTCAATCCGGAGAACGTTTCGGCCATGGCTCCGCAGCCCATTCCCAAACGCCGCATCTCCGCAATCGCCCGCGTTATCAAACCGGCTTTGGCGTTGTCCCCGAAACCCACTCCATCGCCGATGCCAGCCGCTATGGCCACCACATTTTTCAACGCGCCGCCCAGTTCAACGCCCAGCACGTCATTGCTGGTGTAAACCCGGAACGTTGGGCGATGGAATAAACGCTGTATTTCCCTGGCGATTCCCGCTTGGGCGTGCGCGGCAACAATCGCCGCCGGGATTTCACGCGCCACCTCCATGGCCAGAGTCGGGCCGGACAACGCCGCTCCGGCCGCCTTCGGCATCGTCACCTGCAATATGCCGGACATGGTCAAGCCCGTTTCGCACTCGATTCCTTTGGTCACACTGACGGCGATTCCCTCAAAATCCGGCAGACGGCTCGTCACTTCGCGAAAAAACCTCGACGGCAGCGCCAGCACAACGCACCCACTTCCGGCCACCGCCCTGGCCAGGTCCGGTTGGAACTTTAATTCCCGCGCCAGCGGGATGCCCGGCAGAAAAAGATCATTGCGGCCCGTTCGCTCCATTTCGTGCACATGCGCGGCATCATGGCCCCAAAGCGTGACGAAATTTTGGTTTTGACAGAGCAAATTCGACAACGCGGTTCCCCAAGCTCCGTCGCCAATGACAGTCACTTTCATCACTGGCCTTTCAGTTTTGACCCCACCCGGTTTTCGGTTCCTTTGAGCAGGCGTTGAATGTTCGCCTTGTGTTTGTATATGGCCAGCGCGCTCAAGGCCGCCATGACAATGGTCATCGTCAGGCTGCGATTCCAAAACCAGACCGCGACGGGCAAAATCAGCGCCGCCGCGATGGAAGCGAGCGAGACAAATTTCGTCATCACAAACACGACTCCCCACAAGGCCAGCGCCGTCACGCAGGCCAACGGCGCCCAGGCCAGCACCACACCTGCCGACGTGGCGATGCCTTTGCCGCCCTTGAAATTGAGCCAGCAGGTGTAATTGTGCCCCAAGATGGCGGCGACACCCGCCGCCAGCTTCAAATATTCCTGTTGCGAGGCCGCGCCTGGAAACAAATAAATGGCCAGCAAAGGAGCCCATCGGGCCGCCGCAAAACCTTTCAGGGCATCGGCCAAAAGGACGACGGTTCCCGCTGTTTTTCCCAGCACGCGAAAAGCATTGGTCGCGCCTATGTTTCCGCTGCCCACAGTGCGGACGTCAATCCCCCGGGACTTGCCCGCCAGATAACCGGCCGGCACCGACCCGAGAAAATAAGAAATCACCAGGACAACAATATAAGCGCCCATATCCACGTAACCGGGTCAGATTGGAGAATGCCGCGGAACTTTAAAAGAAATAAAAAATGCGATCGCGCAGGATGGCCCAGCGTGTGCCGGGCTTTTGACACTTATTCATTTGCGCGCCGGAACCACAAACTCCACTTCGCCGCCTTCGATGCCGGTGTGTCCGCTCCGCGCCTCGCATAACGACTGCTCTTGGCCCCATATCGCATTCACACTGTCGGGAGCATGTTCGGGCGCGGCATGACTGACCCAGGTAAAGACCTCAACAAAGCGCGCCTTGTCTCCGTCTTCGGCGCCCCGAACTATGACGTGCGGCTCGGCAAATACCAAATGCTCTCTCTGATAGATCTTCCAAGCCTGCAAAAGCACCGCCTGCAATTCTCCCTCATGGCCGCTCTTGACATGATATGTAATCAACACCATTTCCGGCACAGCCTTCGGCGGTCGAGAACGCGCCGGACCCGTGGTCGAACATGCGGCCAATCCAAAAAGCGAAAGGGCAAAAAGACATTCTATGCTCTTCATAAAATATTGTGGACTGCGGCGGCGGACCGCCCTCGTGATCGCCATTGCCTCCAGCAACGGGTCAGGCATTACGCTTCAGCACAAGCGGCGATGATTGCCCCCATTTGCCCGTGAACACGAACTGGCTCAGCGGCTTTCGCTGCCTGGGCGCCAGATCGCGCCGCTTCAAGTGTTCTGGCAGTTTGGACGGGTCGCCCTTGTAGCCGATGGCGATGGCCGTCCAGGCCTCGGTATTCTCCGGTATCTGGTAAACCTCACGCGCCTTATCGGGAAGAATGCCGATCATTTGATGGACAGAGAGGCCGCGCGCCGTCGCCTCCACCAACAAGCTTCCGACGGCAAGGCCAAGGTCATGAACGGCAGCGCGATTGTTTTCGTTGTTCCGAGAGGATTTCAGGCTGACGACACCCAAAGCCAGCACCGCTGCATTCTTCGCCCACTCCCGATTCCCTTCGACGAGGCAGGAGAGGACGCGTCCAAACTCCGCTGGGTTTTCCCTAGTCGCAACGATAAAGCTCCAAGGCTGTTCGTTATAGGAGGACGGGGCCCACCGAGCCGCCTCAAACAACGAACGAAGGTCGGCCTCAGGCACCGGCCGGCTTTCAAACGCGCAAGGGCTCCACCGTTCCGCAAGCAGTTCATGGATTGGATTGTCTGTCGTTGCTTTCTTCTCATTCATAATCGCTCTCCATATTACAATGCCGTCTAATAGACTGAGCCACGCTGGAGAGATGATGTCAACCGCGAAGCGATCGGGCAGTAGTCCATTTAACACGCCGTCACGTCGTCTCCTACGAAACTAGTTGGAAACGGGCATTCGGAAGCAGGCGGCCTCTTTGTCATTGCGCACCAGGAGATATTCCCCGGCCAGGGCGGGCGGGTTCCACGTCTTTTCGGTCAGGGCCGTGAAGCGAGTCAATTCCCGCAGCCGGTCGGGTTGCGGGTCCACCAGGATCACCTCGCCGCTTTCACCCATGATGAGCAGCAGGTCGCCGACCAACAACGTCTGTCCGTGACCATACCTGCCGTCCTTCCAGGCGAGAGCGCCCGTCGCGGCGTCGATGCATTCCATGATGCCGTCATCCAGGCCGTAGATGTAACCCCGGTACAGGATCAAGTCGGTGAACTTGGCTTTCATCCGATTGCTCCGCCACACCTGCTTGGCCGACCATTGGCCGTTCGTGTCCCGTTCGATCTTCAAGCGGGCGCTGCCTGTGCCGTAACCGCTCGAAATGACCACCTCGCTCTCGCTCGCGATGACCGGCGTCGCGACATGCGGATGACCGCCCGGCCACGGAAATTGCCACAACATACTGCCAGTGACGGCGTCGCAGCCAATCAAGGCCTCGGCGAAAACCAGAATCTGTTTGGTCCCGGCAAAGGTCGCGGACGCCGGTGAACTGTAGCCCCCAAATTGCGCTGCGCTGGACCAGGCGAGCGCACCATCGGCCACGCGATAGGCGACAAGCGAAGTTCCTTGCGCACCGCCAGCGCTGACGATCACCAAATCGTTCTGAACAAGGGGCGAGGTTGCTTCTCCCCACGTGGGATTAGGCCCCGCGTTTGTCCTGGACCAGAGCATACGCCCATCGGCGAGGTTCAGGCAGTTCAGCAGACCGGTCGCGCCATGGACGAAAACGCGCTGCCCGGCGACGGTCGGCGTCGCCCTCGGGCCTTCCCCGGCCAGCGTGTTGAAATAACGTACTTTGTCCGCGTGCGACCAAAGCACCTTGCCTGTTTGCAGATCATAAGCGATCACACACTCGTCTTCACCACGCTGCTCTTGCGTAATGGCCACCGCTCCGGCGACGGAAAACCCCGACCACCCCGCGCCCACCGGCACCCGCCAAAGTTGCGCGGGCGGCTGGGCAATCCAGTTTGTCGCAAGTTTCGGCCCGGCCAGATGCCCATTGCGATTTGGCCCAAGGAACTGCGGGAAGTCAGAAGACCCAGACGGGGCCTTGAGCGCCGCGACCGGCCGGACCACCGCCGCCGGCGTTTGGATCTCCCGATGCACCCAGCGTGGTTCGAGAATAGGCACAAGATTGCCGCTGACCCCGTGGATTCTAAACAAGGCCCCCATCAGCCCAAAACCGCCAATCGTCAGCCCGAGAACAGAAAAACGCACCCGCCACCGCATCCGTGAGAAAAGCATCACCCAAAACAGCAGGAGCACAATCGTTCCAAAGATGATCTGCGCGACATGGATGTTGAACTCCTGCTGCGAGTGGCGTGGAATGAACCTTAGAAAGACAAAAGCGAGGACCGCCCCCGCAAGAATCAGCTTCGCCGGCCACCAGCGAACAGTGCGGGTGTTGTTTGGGGCGGATGGGTCGTTCATCGGATTGCTTGCTCCAAGTGGCAATAGGATTCGAAACCGGGTTTGCCAAACGTCGCAGAGCCGTCGCTTTTGATAATCCAAATATTATCCATGTGCCCCGCTCAGGTTGGAGAACCCCGTGAGACTTTAAAAGGGAAATTTATGGCCCGATGTGCCAAATCAGGAAGATTATTTAAAGGGCAACTTGTGGCGGGTCGGCGGACGAATAGGTTTTGGACAGCGAGCGAACTGCGCAAGCAAGCCATCCGCGCCACGCCGCTTGCTCCGGCCCACTTTGGAATTGGTCATCGACCCTTTCATGTCTTAAGAATTGCTTAAACTGCGATCATGTCCCGAGCGTTTCCATCTGCATTCGGCCAATTTTTTCAGGAGAGACTCGTTTGGAAAGATAAAGCATTTCAATCCCGACCACCTTGCCCTCGGCGTTGTAATCAAGGATGACACCCGGCGAAATCTCCTCGCTCTCAGCGGCGGGAGCTTCATCCAGATCGAGATAAAGCGCATCGGCTTCGCGATCCACCGTCAGTTTCATAATTTGCCTTTCATTTTGCGGTCCAGATGCGCTGCTTCCGCGCCCTCCTGAATCTCGGCGATAACGGGAATGGGCAAAAACCAATCTGATGAAAAAAACCACGCCACCACAGTAACATCCGGTTTGGGCTTCCACAATTCGGAAAGGACGTTATTGTCCAACAGATAGATCACTTGCGGGGAACGAATTCAACCGGGCCAATGGCCATCAAATCCCGGCACGCCGCGCGCCGGTCGATTTTTCGCAACGGGACTATTTCGGCGCACGGCTGGCCATGCTCGGTCAATGTGAGCTTTTCGCCGCCGTGAATCACCGGATGGACAACCTTTGCCGTGTCTCGCCGCAGTTGAGCCAATGTTGCTTTCACGCTTTTAAAATACATAGTTTTAGCACCGGTGCAACTGGTTTCCGGTAGCGTTCCATTCCCGCCGTAAAAAAACAGCTTAGAACAACCCCATGCCCTTGTAATGCTGCTCGTCCCGTGGAAACGGCTGATCTTCGGTCCATCCTTCCTGTTTCAAATCGGCAATGATGTGCAACCGCGCCGCCGTCGCAGCTTGGTCGCCCCACAGTTTGCGCACCTGCTCAATGCCTACAAGGTGATGGCGCAGCTTACGGTGGCGCATCTCGTGGGGTGGCTGGCCCGCAAACTCATCCAACCACCGATGCACCTCTTCAAACGGCTTGCCCAGCACCGCTATCGTTTCTACGCAGTGTTCTGTGAACGAAGGCATAAGCCTTTCCGAGTGCGGTCAATCCCAATCACTAGGCAGAACGACCATCGACTGGATCTTCGCCCAAGTTGCTGCGGGGGCAATACCCGCTTGGTTCATCTCGTGCATCTTGGCGAAGGCGGCGATTTCGGAAGGGAGCTTCTTCTCCGTGGTGACGACTTCCTCCCGCGTGGCGGCGATCACTGCCTCGTTATTTTCGTCTCCGAAGTGGCGAGCTACACAAAGCTCCTCTAATACGGCGTCAATGTCGCCTTTGTCCGAGGTCGAAGCCGGCATTATGCGCGATAACGAGGTCGGAGCGGTTCAATCGGGCCAGCAATTCCGGCGCAATGGCGGGAAATTCCGGGGCATCCAGAACATCCAGATGCGTCAAGCCGTGAATTTCAATGAACCTGTCCCAAAAAAAACCGTGGCCTTTGGGTGGCCGCACCAGCCAATACGGGGACTCCGTCAGGCTGCCATCCTCAAAGACGGCAAGCCCGGCGGCGCAGATGCTCATGCGCGATGGATTGGCCGTTTCAAAGTCGAGGCTCGTAATATTCATGGGTCAGAGCTTGCACCTGTCTTGGCTACGAATCAAAGGAACTGAATGTCCCCAATCCTTGTCCCAAGCATCTGTCACGGTAGGGTGAGACTCTGTCGAACCCAAATTTCCTTCCATAAAACTCAGTCACGGCTCGACGGAGTCTCGCCCTACCGATTTTTGATTTTGCGTTTTTTGCGATCTTTCGCGGCAATTCCGTCGGATTTCGCGGTTCATCGAATGTTATATAAATACAAAACGGTAGCCCATCCAGACGGAAGTGCGGGAGGCGGTTCCGGCAGTTCTTCGGCATACTTGCAGAGCATGAGCAGCATGTGATGGGCATGAAAGAATGCTTCGATCATCGCGCGCGGCATATTCGGTGGCTTGGTTTGCCGTCTCGGACGCTGGCGCGGATTCGGGCCTGGCAGTCTTTAGCGATTCAGGTGCGTTTAACATACGGAGATAATGCGCCTGTTTTCGAGGTGATTCAAAGGAACTGAATGTCCCCAATCCCTGTCCCAAACATCCTTCCCGGTAGGGTGAGACTCCGTCGAACCCCAGATCGATCTATTCGCGGTTCGACGGAGTCTCACCCTACCGATTTTGAGTTTTGAATTCCGCCCGGAGCCGGCTGATGCGTTTTGGGCTTGTGCGCGGGACCAAGCCAAGACCCGCGCATAGGAACTCGTGCTTCTTTTCACCTTTCAACCCGAGGCGAGCGGCTTCTTTGTCGAGATGGGGAAGTTTCTTGGCGCGACGCATCCGGTCGGCAAGGTTTTCGGCAATGGCAGCGCCTTGGCGTCCGGGAACACGCACGCGGTGCAGGCTGGCGATGGCATCCCAGCGGATGTCTCGCTTCGGGTCGAAGGACCAATAGGCGGGGATGTGAATCATCGTCCCGTAGGGCGTAATGTTGACGGCGAGTTTGAGCAGGAGCGGTTCATCGTTCTGCATGCCATAGAGGTTCCAGCGCAGGCAGAACGCATCGAATGCAGCGTGAAAAACGTCTTCGCGGCGGCGCATGTTTACAGAAAACGACGGGCGCAGGTTGCGCTCGGCGCTCATGGTCCGGCGGATCACGCCTTTATGGTCGCGGTAGGCGTGGACATTGAAGGCGGCTTTGATGCGCGCCCATTGGCGGCGAAGTTGTGCATCACTTTTGATCGAGAGTTCCTTCTGACCATACTTGGCCTGCGTTTTGACCAGGTTTTCGTAGGAGCCTTTGTGAACGTGATGTTCATGGTTGCCCACAGCATCGCAGATGGTTTTGTCCGGTGGTTCAGGCAGCAGGTCGATGAGGAGGCGGTGCCGCCCGTTCAGGCGTTTTCCCTTTTCCAGAGCAGCCACGCAATCCTCCAGCACATCCTGGATATTAAAGGGCCATAGCGTTGGCGGGACGAACATCCAGTTGTAAAGCGCCTGCAATTGTTGAGCGATGGCCGCGCTCAGTTTCGAGGTCGCGGCGTGATAACGCCGGAGAACCGGCTCAGCCCATTCCGCCCTGTCAAAAGCGCGGGCTTTCAGTTTTTCGAGGTCGAGATCGAGTGCGTTTGTCATGCTTCTTCCGTGGAACCGAGCATATCCCCGCGCATGGGCAAATCCAAGCACCGGGAAGCCAGGCAGGGGAGAACATCCTAAAAAGAATCCACCCTACGGAAAGGGGGAAAGGCGATTACAAAAATAGTTTAAAATAAATGTGCGCTTTTATAATATCTATGATATAATGATGTTCTAATGAAGTTTTGAGGGAAAGCATGTCGAAAATGAGAAAGAGTCGATTCTATGGAAATTAAGAATAATGAAGCCAAACCCCGCTCGGTCTTCGTGGCGCATTGGCCCGTTTGTCCGGTCCAATCACGAACCGGCTGCCGGGTTTCGTGTTATAACCCGCAATTGAGTGCCGATTCGGGGTAATTCGTGTTATTTCGTGCTAAAAAAATGAAGGGAGTGAACCTCCGCAGTCAAACCAATCCAATGAGGTTCGGTCGCGCTCAAAACACATTTTAATTGTTTATAATGAATAACTTGCAAAAAAACCGAGGATGGGGAGAGTCAGTGTGGGTCAAACCAATAAAGGTTCGACGACCTCCAGTCAGAGAGAGTCGCAGTCGGTCGCAGTCAGTCGCACCAATAAAGTGGAGAGTTGGGCCCCGAATGTGTTCGGGGTTCAGTGCGGAGTGTGGAATTCAGCACACCAGGGCAAGCCCAAGGCCCGCATATTTCCGCATATTTCCGGGTGCTTCCGCTTAATTCCGGGTAAGCGGGGGAATGGGGTTGCCCGAAAGGGCGACCGCGTAGACCGTCGCAAACTTCATGCTCGTCAATCGTAAATCATAAACCGTAAATTCATGCCATGTCTGATTTGCTCCAGGTGGTTGTGCTCGGGGTCGGTTCCCTTGGCAAGGAACATGCCCGCATTTATGCCGAACTGGCGGCGGCGGGGCAAATCCGTTTTGCCGGCGTGCATGATGTTTCGGCGCCGCAGGCAGCAAAGATTGCTGAAAAATACAATGTCCCGGCCTTTGCTTCGTTCGATGAGGCCCTGCTTGCCGCCGAGGCGTTTAGCGTGGCCACGCCCACCCCTTCCCATTTTGAACTGGCCAAAACAATCCTGGCCGCCGGCAAACATGTGCTGGTCGAGAAACCGATGACCGACAATGCCGCCCATGCCGCCGAGTTGGTGCAGTTGGCCCGGGACAAAAACGCCGTTTTACAAGTCGGCCACGTCGAGCGGTTCAATCCGGTGCTGAAATATCTGGAACAAGTCGCGACGGATCCGCGCTTTATCGAGACCCATCGCCTGTCTCCCTATCCGAAACGCAGCACGGAGATTGGGGTGGTGCTGGATTTGATGATTCACGATTTGGACGTGGTGCTGGGATTTGTTCGCTCGCCGGTGGCCAGCGTGCAGGCGGTCGGCATTCCGGTTCTGAGCCGGTCCGAGGACATTGCCAACGCCCGTTTGCGATTCGCCAACGGTTGCGTGGCCAATCTCACCGCCAGCCGAGTCAGCCCGGAAAAGATGCGCAAAATCCGCGTGTTCAGCGGCGGGGCCGAGCCCAGCTACGTTTCGCTCGATTACCAGAAGCAGGAAGGATTCATCCACCGCGTTGCGCGTGAGGGGGAGCAGGAATCGTCCTTTTTGAAGAAGCTTTTGTTGAGCAAAGAATCCACCATCGTCAGCGAGTTTGCCGGGAGGAAAGTCGTGCGCGAACCGGTGCCGATCGAAAAGGACGAGCCGCTTAAGCTGGAATTGCAAGACTTCATCCGTTGCGTCCAGGCCCAAGCCACCCCGAAAGTCAGCGGCGCCGTGGCCAAACATTCACTGGACCTGGCCTTTGAAATCACCCGCCTGATCCAGACCGCGAATAAAACCGTTTAAACACATTCCCAGCAACACGGCATGGTTGGCCTCATCATCATCATCCCCATCCTGGCCTTCAACATCTGGCTTTTCTGCACGACAGGCCGGCGGCAGATGCGCCGCTGGCTGGAGCTTCGGCAGTGGCGGCAAATCGCCGCGGCTTGCGCTATTGGCGTTGTCCTGGCCGTCTGGCTGACTTTCTTTGTCAAATATGGGAATGGGCCGGAAACGCGCAAAGGTTTTCCCATCCCATTGCTTTTTTTTCATCCGGACGACAAAATCTGGACGCGGACGGATTTGCCGGCGGCGTTGTTGTATGCCAGCGCGGCGGTGGATTTTCTCACCGGGCTGGCCGCCCCGTTCGTTCCCTATAAGATCGCGGAGTTCCTGAAACAGGTGAAGGCGGAACTGAAATGACCCCGAAAACCATCATGGTTGTGGCCGGCGATCCCAGCGGCGACGCCAACGCCGCCGACCTGATCAAAGCCCTGGCCCGGGCCGTTCCACAGGCGCAATTCATCGGGGCCGGCGGGCCGCGCATGGCCGAAGCCGGCGTCCGATTATCATTCAACTTGACAGAAGACGCGGCCATCGGCCCCACGGACATCATCAAAAAACTCGGCGCCTACTGGAGGCGGTACCGGCATCTCGCCAACCTGGCCAAAGAGCGCCGGCCGGAGCTGATTATTCTGGTCGATTTCTACTCTTTCAACCAGCGACTGGCCCGGGCCATCAAAGACCTTGTCCGAGCCGGAACCGTTCCAAACTGGGATCCGAAAATTGTACAGTACACGTCGCCCCAAGTCTGGGCGTCGCGTCCGGGGCGCGCCGAGAAATTGGCGGAGGTGGTTGATCTGTTGCTGTGCCTGTTTCCCTTTGAAAAAGATTGGTATGTGAGGCGGGGGACGCCAGTGCGAGTGGAATTTGTCGGTCACCCCATGTTCGACCGGCACGCCGTGGCTGCGAACCGGCAGGAGGAGGAAATGCCCATCGTTGTTCTCCTGCCCGGAAGCCGCACGGCGGAATTGAAACGACATCTCCCGGTCATGCTCGCTGCCGCCCGTCAAATAGCCGCCGCCCGGCCTGTCCGCTTCAAATTGGTTGCGGCCAACGAACAAATGGCCAAGAACATGCGCGGCTTCCAAGTGGCGGGCATGCCTAAAGTGGAAATTCAATCCGGCCAATTGGCGGATGCGTTGTCCACGGCCACGCTGGCCATTTCCAAAACGGGCACCATCACCATGGAGTGCGCGTATTTTGGCGTCCCCACCGTGGCCATGTATAAGGCATCAACGGCTTTCTACCTTCTGGCGCGCTCGCTTGTCACCGTAAAATACGCGGCGATGCCCAACCTTCTGGCGGATGAGCCTCTTTTTCCGGAATTCATTCAAAGCCAGGCGACGCCCGAAAACCTTGCCAAAGCCACCCTGGATTTGCTGGGCGACGCGCCGCGGCGCGCGGCCATTCGCGCCAAGCTTCGGCAAGTCATCGCATCGTTGGGAGGCGCGGGTTCCGCCGAGCGGGCCGCCGCGATCATTTTGCAACTGACAGGCTAAAGTATCCGCCACTTTCGCCGATAAACAACTGACAGTTCACGGTGGTCGATTCGATGGACTGCAGATGTATGGAAAAGGACAGTAATTTCAGCGCGGCGCGCGGGAACGGAGCCTCATCGGCAAAACGTTCCGCCGCATCCTCCAAAAGGTTTCTGGATAAAGCTTCACTCGCTTATCGACCGACCTTGCAAAGAACCCTGGAAAATTTCCCCGAAGCACGTCCCGAGGCGGTCGCATGGGCCAGGAAGCTCATCGCAGATCCAAATTATCCGCCGCAGTACAAGCAGCAAATTTTGGCGCACCATCTGGCGGTTCATCTGACCGCTGAAATCGACCAACTCCCCACCTGAGGATGAACGTACGCCAGCGCATCATCTTGTTGTTGAAAGAATGGCTGGAAATGACCCGTCGAGAATTCCATGCCATCCAAGTGGGCCGCTGGTCGGAATTGGCCAGAATTCAGAAGTCCAAAGGCGCCCTGCAACAACCACTGACCGAGGCTATCGAACAGTGGAAGATTGAGAATCCCGTCGAAGCCATGACGAATCCATTTCGCAGCCAGGTGAACAGTCTGCTGGCGTTGGAATCGCACAACAGCGAATTGCTCGCCGTGCGCAAACGCGAGGTTCGCGAGAAATTGCTACTGCTCGAGCAGGCTCTTTACGACCTTCGTCACGTCCGCTCCGCTTACTCCCCCACGTCGGAAGCCGCCTGAGTATTTGACGCTTGTTCCCGGACGCTCAGGCCGCGCCATTTTGAGATTGAGTTATCGATCGGCATCCTTAATTCTCGTGCCGTGTGAATGCATAATCCTGTGCCAGCGAAATTGCCAAGTCCGCAAAGGATCAAGGATCGCCCCGGGACCGCGTCCCCATCGGAATACTTCATGCCGCGAAGCTGGCTGGAGGGTGGCATGGCTGGTTCGAACTGGCCCTGCGTCATGTTTAGTCAACGCCCGGATTTCAGTTTGCAATTCGCCAGCTCCAACATCAAGGCATTGACCGGTCTCGATGCCGCCGAGTGGTGCGGCAATCGCGACTGGTTTTGGGAGGTGGTCCATGAGTCAGACGCCGCCGACTTGCGGCAACAATTCAAACGCGCCGCCCAATCTCATTCTCCTGTCACCAACACGTATCGCATTCGTCACGCGCGCACCGGACGCGTCGCCTATATTTTGGAACATCGTCAGCCCATCATCAACCCGGACGGCTTCTTGCAGGGATACGAAGTGGTTTGGTTGGATGTCACCCGCCAGACCATCGCCGAAAGGCGGCTTTCCACCGCCGCATGGAAGGAAACGCTGGCCGTGCTGACCCTGGGCATGGCTCACGACTTTACCAATGTCATCGCCGGGATTCATTCCCTGAGCGAGTCCTTTCTGGCCCAAGTGGATGGCCAGCATCCATTTTTCGAAGGTTTATCGTTGATCAAGAAAAGTTCCTTGCAAGCCAGCCAATTGGTGCAACGCATGATCAACCTGCATGTCGGCCAAACCGGCGAGCGCAATTATCATAATCTCAATGATATCGCCGGCGATCTGGTGGAACTTGTCAAAAAGATTCTGCCCCGACGCATTCAACTGGTTGCCGACTTATCGGGACATCAACTTCCGATTTATGTCGATGTCGTCGAATTTCGGCAGGTGGTCATCAACTTGCTTTTGAATGCGGCGGATTCCATGCCGCACGGCGGGCGCCTGACCTTGCGCACTTCCCGCCACGAGAAATTGCCCGCGCTGGAAAATATGAAAGGCATCGCGCCGCGTCTGCCGTGCATTTGCCTGACCATTCAGGACACCGGCAGCGGGATCAAGCAACGGCACCTGGCTTCGATCTTTGATCCGTTCTTCACCACCAAGGCCAAAGGTTCCGGACTGGGCCTTTACAACGCGCGTCTTGCCATCGAAAAGCTGCAAGGCGCCATTTCCGTGATTTCCAAGGAAGGCGCGGGCACCAGTTTTCAGATCTGGCTTCCGGAGGCCGACTTCTCCGAATCGCACCGCCAGGAAGAGGCCGGGGCGCGCCAGTGCCAGACTCGCCGCAGCCTCCTGCTCATCGGGCTGCCCGGAGAAGTGCTCGATAAAACCGCCGAGTTGCTCCGCTCCCACAATTACCACATTGTCACGGCGGCTTCGTCTGACGGGCTGGCCGATCTGCTCCAGTCCTCCGACTATCATTTCGACGGTGTTTTCATTCTCGCTGAACCGGATGATCCGGCTTTGAACTCCCTGCCCGCCGAGGTGCGACAGCAGAATAAACACGTGAAGCTGGTGTTGAAACTGGCCGGTTGCAACCAGGATGATTTGGACTCGCAATTACTCAGCGGCATTGATTTGATTCTAAACTCCGATCTGTCCGAAGCCGATGCGCTGTTGAAGCTCAAATCGTTTTTTGATCAAAGTGGCTGAGGTCCGCCCCATTCTGATTGTGGATGATGAGGAAATCGTCCTGGTCGCCTTGCGCGATACTTTGTTGCGCGAAGGCTACACCGTCGTTTCTTCTCCCCACGCCGTTCATGCCTTGAGCGTTCTCAAGGAACAGGAGTTTTCCGTCGTCATTACGGACCACCAAATGCCAATGGTCTCGGGCTTGGAGTTTTTGGCCCAAGTCCGCCAAATCCAGCCTGACGCCACCCGCATCCTCATCACCGCCGTCCTGAATATCAGCACGCTGATCGATGCCATTAACAAAGCGGAAATTTACCGTTTTGTTGTCAAGCCCTGGTCGCGAGAAGAACTTCTGGGCACGGTCAAGAGTGCGGTCGAGCGTTTTGATTCCATTTCCAAGAATTCCCGTCTCCTGGCCGAAACCCTCGATGAAAATGCCCGATTGCGGCGGCAGGCGGAAAAAGCCGCGCCAAAGGGCTGATTCAGGCTTTATAAAGCTCAAAAAGAACTTGCATCCACACCTCGATTTGTCGCTAGATGACTGCCAGAGCCTCGCGTGAAGTGGCAAATGCAAACTTTGGAACAACATGCCAATTGAAAAAATCATCGTCCTTGAAGATGACCCTATCGTCCGCCGCAATCTGGAACAGCAGTTGCGCCAGCAACGCTACGATGTCGCTTCCACCGAAACGATCGCCGGCGCCCGCGACTTGATGGGCCGGGACACATTTGACCTCATTTTTCTGGATGTCCGCCTCCCCGATGGCGAAGGAACCGACTTACTCCGCGAACTGCAAACCCAACCTCAGAAACCGCTGGTCGTGATGGTCACGGGATTTGGCTCGGTTGAATCGGCAGTCGAATGCATGCGCAATGGCGCGTTCGATTACATGCTCAAGCCTTTTTCGTCCGACCAATTGCAAGTCACTCTAAAAAAAGCCGAGAATTTCAACCAACTTCTCAAGGTCAACGCCTACTTTAGCAACGCCGAGGAGGACGACACCGGTTACGACTTGCAGGGCCAGAGCCAGGCCATGGAAAATCTGCGCCAACTGGTTCGCAAAGTCGCCCGCACCCAGGCCACTGTCCTCATTGCTGGCGAAAGCGGCACGGGCAAGGAACTGGTCGCCCGCGCCCTCTATCGTCAAAGCCCCCGCGCCAACGCTCCATTCATCAAGGTCAACTGCGCCGCCATCCCCGAAAACCTCATCGAAAGCGAATTCTTCGGCCACGAAAAAGGCTCGTTCACCGGCGCGCTCACCAAGCGCGAAGGCCGATTTGAACTGGCCCACAACGGCACCATTCTTCTTGACGAAATCAGCGAGATTTCGCCCCAGGTTCAAGCCAAGTTGCTCCGCGTCCTTCAGGAGCGCGAACTTGAACGCGTCGGCGGCAATCGCACCATCAAAGTCGATGTCCGAGTTCTCGCCACGACCAATCGCCGCCTGGAAGAGAGCGTCGAGCGCAAGGAGTTCCGTCAGGACCTTTATTTTCGGCTCAATGTTGTTCCCATCCATGTTCCCCCGTTACGCGAACACATGGACGATGTCTCTTTTCTGGCCCAACAGTTCATGCCCCGTTTTGCCCGCAAACACGGTGTCCGTAGCCGGGGCATTTCCGATCACTGCCTGGCCGTTCTCCAAGCTCATCATTGGCCGGGCAATGTCCGTGAACTGCAAAACGTCATCGAACGCGCCGTCATTCTCTGCGGCGACAGCGGCATGCTTGAACCCGAGCACCTTGGTTTCTCGCCTCTTTCCGCCGGGGCAGTGAGTTCACCGGCGCCCACATTCAGCGCTGCCGCCTCTTCTTCCGTTTCTCCCGCGGTCGCTCCGGCGCCTCCTGCGTCGGACCTTCTGTCCCTCGCCGAACTGGAAAAGCGCCATATTTTTGCCGCCATGGACAAAACCGACGGAAACCGCACTCATGCCGCGAAATTGCTGGGCATCAGCGTTCGCACCTTGCGCAACAAGCTCAACGAATACGGAGTTCCGGCCAAATATAGCGATGCCACGGACGGTGCCGAGCAGCCTGAACTTCCCATCGAAAACGCGTGAATATCATGACATACCTTTGGGTCGGCCTGGGAGGCGCGATCGGAACCATGGCGCGTTTTTGGCTCGATAGAATCATGTCTGACCGTTTTCCCGCATTGGCGTTTGTTGGTGTGCTGACCATCAACGTCACTGGCTCCTTCATCATTGGTCTCTTCGCGGCCCTGACTGATCCGCAAGGACGATGGCTGGTTTGGCCTACATTCCGGATGTTTTTTATGATTGGCATCTGCGGGGGCTATACCACGTTTTCGTCATTCAGTTTGCATACCCTAAGACTGGTGCGCGATAGTCAATGGCTGTATGCTGGCGCCAATGTGGTGTTGAGTGTTGTCTTTTGTCTGCTGGCCGTCTGGCTGGGATACGCGTTGGGAGCCAGTCTGAATCCGAAACCCTAAAGTCGATATGGTAATACCACATGAAGCAGTCCTGTTGCGAATCTTCATTGGCGAAAGTGACCGCTGGCATCACCAACCGCTCTACGAAGCCATCGTGCTCAAGGCGCGAGAAATGCACCTGGCCGGCGCCACCGTCCTGCGCGGGGCGATGGGCTTTGGCAAATCCAGCCGCCTCCATACGTCCAAGGTCCTCCGCCTCTCTCTGGATCTGCCTCTCATCATCGAGATCGTCGACAGCGAGGAAAAAATCCAGGCCTTCCTGCCCGTTCTCGACCCCATGATGGGCGGCGGGCTATTGACGCTCGAGAAGGTCCAGTGCCTCGAATATCGCGGCGTGGCCCCGGCGGAATGACCTTCTGCCGTTTTTAATTCCGAAGTTCTTTATGACTAAAATACAAAATATCACTGCACTGGAAATTCTCGACTCGCGTGGCAATCCGACCGTCATGGTCAACATCACCCTGAACAATGGCATCACTGCCACAGCCAGCGTGCCGTCCGGCGCGTCCACCGGCATCCGCGAAGCCGTGGAATTGCGCGACTCCGACCCCAAACGCTACGGCGGCAAGGGCGTTCTCAAGGCCGTGGCCAACGTCAATAAAATTATCACGCCCAAGCTCAAGGGCAAAAACCCGCACGCCCAGGGCGAGATTGACGACCTCATGCGAAAACTGGACGGCACGGAATACAAAGGCAAGCTGGGCGCCAATGCGCTTCTTGGTGTTTCGATGGCTGTCTGCCGGGCGGCGGCGCTGGATGCCGTCCGGCCGCTCTATGCCTACATCCGCAAACTGCACGCCGTCAAGGCGAGCGCCCCGTTTATTTTACCCGCCCCGATGATGAACGTCATCAACGGCGGCGCGCACGCCACCAACAACGTGGACTTCCAGGAATTCATGCTCTTTCCCACCGGCGCGCCCACGTTCGCTGAAGCCCTGCGCTACGGAGCCGAGACATTTCACACCTTGAAGAAGCTCCTGCAAAAGCGCGGTCTCGTGACCGCAGTCGGCGACGAAGGTGGCTTTGCGCCCAATCTCAAAAGCAATGACGAAGCAGTCGACGTCATCGTCGAAGCCATCCAGGCCGCCGGCTACAAGCCCGGCAAGGACATCTCCATCGCGCTCGACCCGGCCGCCAGCGAGTTTTATGAAGCCGGTTCTTATGTCATGAAGAAATCCGACGGCTCGCGCAAGTCCCCGTCACAAATGGTGGAACTTTACGGGCAATGGCTGGTGAAATACCCCATCGTTTCACTCGAAGACGGCATGGGCGAGGAAGACCGCGCCGGCTGGCTGGCCATCACCAAGACGCTGGGCAGCCGACTGCAACTGGTCGGCGACGACCTTTTCGTGACCAATCCAAAAATCTTCGCCGAAGGCATCCATGACGGCCTCGGCAATGCCATTCTCATCAAGCTCAATCAAATCGGTACGGTCTCTGAGACATTGGAATCAGTGGCGATGGCGCAGAAGGCCGGCTACGGCGCGGTCATCTCACATCGTTCCGGTGAAACCGAGGATGCCTTCATCGCGGATCTCGCAGTCGGCACGGGCGCGGGGCAGATCAAGACCGGTTCGCTCTGCCGCTCCGAGCGCATTGCGAAGTACAACCGTTTGCTCGCTATCGAAAAGGAATTGGGCAAACGAGCGCGCTACGCCGGCGCGTCTTTCCTGGCTACTGGAAAATGAGTCCATTCGCAGCGCATGGCCCAAATTGTCCTTACCACTTTAAACGCCAAGTACATTCACGCCTCGTTCGGCTTGCGTTACTTGCTGGCCAATTTGGGCCCGTTGCGTGAGGACACGCGCCTCATCGAATTTGACATCCAACAACGCCCGGTCGATGTGGTGGAAACAATCCTGGCCCAGCAACCCCGCATCGTCGGCCTGGGAGTTTACATCTGGAACGCCCGCGAAGCCGCCGAAGTCGTGGCGGCCCTCAAACGCGTGCGGCCCGATATTATTGTTGTCCTGGGCGGGCCGGAGGTCAGTTTTGAAACGGACCAGCAGGAGATTGTGCGGCTGGCGAACTACGTCATCACCGGCGAAGCCGACCTTGCATTTGCCGCGCTGTGCCGACAAATTCTGGCCGGGACGCCCCCCGCCACAAAAATCATTCCGGCGCAATTGCCCGAGCCGGCCCAGCTTGCGCTGCCTTACGAACTCTACACTGACGAGGATGTCGCCCATCGCATCATTTATGTCGAAGCGTCTCGCGGTTGTCCGTTCACCTGCGAATTCTGCCTGTCGTCGCTCGACGTGCCGGTGCGCCAATTCCCCCTGCCCTCGCTGCTGGCCGAATTGCAAAAACTGCTCGACCGCGGGGTGGGTCAATTCAAATTTGTCGATCGCACGTTTAATCTCAATATCGTGACGAGCAAAGCCATTCTGCAATTCTTTTTGGATCGCCATCGCCACGGATTATTTTTGCACTTCGAAATGATTCCAGACCGCTTGCCCGAACCGTTGCGCGAAGTCATTGCCCAATTTCCGCCCGGCGCGCTGCAATTTGAAGTCGGCGTTCAAACTTTCGACGAGACGGTATCAAAAAACATCAGCCGTCGGCAGGACAATGCGCGGCTGGCCGATAATATCCGGTTCCTGCGCCAGCAAACAGGCGTTCACATCCACGCGGATCTGATCGCCGGTCTGCCCGGCGAAACGCTGGAGAGTTTTGCGGAGGGATTCGACCGGCTGCTGGCGCTCGGCCCGCAGGAAATCCAGGTCGGTATATTAAAACGGCTGCGCGGCACGCCGATTACGCGGCACGATGAATCCTGGCAAATGATTTATAGCGCCCATCCGCCATATGAAATCCTGCAAAACAAACTTTTGGATTTTTCCGTCATGCAGCGTCTGCGGCGTTTCGCGCGCTATTGGGACCTGGTGGGAAACAGCGGCAATTTTTTGCAGGCGACACCGTTGCTGTGCCAGACCCATGCGTCCGCCTTCACCGCTTTCATGCAATGGAGCGACTGGCTTTATGCCCGGATCGGACGGCAGCATAGCATTGCCTTGGATCGCCTGGCCCAATTGCTTTTTGAGTATTTGACCCAAGAATGCGAACAGGCGGCTGTCACGGTGGCGGAAACTCTCTGGCATGACTGGCAAAAGGCCGGCCGCCGCGAAAAACCCGCCTTTCTCGCTGCCTATATCGCCAATGCGGATCCTCTTCCGCCCCGCGGCAAAAGCGAAGCCCCCAAACGCCAGGCACGCCACCTGGGTTTGACCCAGGTTTAGCGGGCCGGACCATCAGGGCGCAATCAACGCATAGTATTGACTTCCGCTCCCGTCGTTGATCGTGATTGTGTTATTGGTTCCGCTGACGCTAATGCCACTGGTTATTGGCATCCATGTTATTGGGGGCGCGAGGCTGGCAGTCTGGTTCAAGACAAAGGCGCTGGCACTGGTCGTCCAGGTTAGGATCATGTTCGGCGGGCTGCCCGTGACATACAACAAGGGCAGCGTCACCGTCAGCAAGCCGGTGTCGTAGGTGATCGAATAATTGTTCGCCAAGAACGTCCCGCCGGTGGCGGCGCTGGGCGTAATCGTGTAAGGTGAACCAGAAACGGGCGCGGAGGCGGCTCCGCCATTGCCAGTGACGGTCAGGGTCACCGTTCCAATCGTTTCGCCGTTCTGCAATGGGCTGCTGGTAAACAGGGTGCTGCCGCTGCCAAAGGTCACCGTCTGTCCATACGTCTTCGTCTGCGAGCTGGCCGTAATGGTTAACAGCGCCCCCGTGATGGTGGCCGAGGCCGGGCTTTGAATCGTCAAACTATAGTCGCCTGACTGGGCGCCGTTTAGGCTCACACCGCCAAAGGTTACCGTGTTGGCCGTCCCCACATTCTTGCTGTTGTAAGTGCCGGTGGCGGTGCCGGTGAGGCCCACCGTATCGCCACTGTAACGTTTGCCGTCGCCGGTGGAACCAGTCCCCACCGCCTCCGCCGATTGCAACGATCCCGGTGAACCGCTCACCACCGCCATGGTTGTTCCGTCATAAATCTTGCTCGACGGCACCGAGAGACCGCTCATAGTCAAGGCCTTGACAGTAATGGTAGCCGAAGCCGAGCTTTGAATCATCAAAGCGTAGTCCCCCGCCGAGGCGCCGGTAAGACTCAAACCTCCAAACATCACCGTGGTGGCCGTCCCCACATTCTTGCTGTTGTAAGTGCCGGTGGCAGTCCCTGTGAGGCTCACGGTATCGCCCACGTACCATTTGCCGTCGCTGCTGTTCCCGCTTCCCGTTGACTCCGATCCCGTCAATGTCCCCGGCGAACCACTCACCGCCGCAGTGGTGGTTCCATCATAAACTTTGCTCGACGCCACCGAAAGGCCGCTCATGGTCAACGCCTTGGCCGTGATGGCCGCGCTCAAGCTGGGCGGAGTCAGGGTGTAGTTGGCGCTTCCTCCTCCCGCCAGGGACAGCCCGCTCTCGGTCACTGTCGTCGCAGTGGCGACATCTTTTGTGTTGTAGGCGTAACTGGCCGTCCCCGTCAGACTCACTGCGTCGCCGTTGCCGGTGTAAGGCATACCATCCGAAGTGTTTCCCGTGCCGGCGGACTCCGCTGTTTTCAACGCTGCGGCACCCGACGGCGTGGCGCTGGTCGTCCCATCATACACCTTGCTCGAAATGGATAAAGTGCCCTGGGCCGTCAACGCCTTGGGTGTGATGATGGCCGAGGCTGCGCTTTGAATTGTCAAAGTATAGTCACCCGCTTGGTTGCCAGTCAGGCTCAAACCACCAAAGGCCACCATGGTTGCCGCTCCTACGTCCTTGCTGTTGTAAGTGCCCGTGGCAGTGCCGGTGATGCTCACCATGTCGCCCGTGTACCACAAACCATCGCTGCTTGTTCCACTGCCGGATGACTCCGCTCCTGTCAGCGACCCCGGCGATCCGATGACCGTGGCCAAGATCGTTCCATCATAAACCTTGCTTGACGGCACCGAGAGGCCATTCATGGTCAACGCCTTGGGCGTGATCGTCACCGATCCGCTGGCGCCTGTCAGCGTGTAGTTGGCCGCCGCCCCGCCACCCAGGGTCAATGTCCCTATCGATGTGATCGTCTCCGATCCCACCGTCGCGGCCGCCAGGGTGGCACTGCCTGATGCTACGTTTACCACGTCACTACCAACAATGTTGGCCACCGACAAAATTGTTGATGCCGCAGTGGCTGTCGCATCATACGTCCGCGTGCCCGTCAGAACGACAGGCAACGGTGTAACGTCGATGTTGACAGTGTTGGTGGCGCTTGAAAAATGCGCCTGGTCTCCCGCGCTGGGGGTGAAGACGACGGCGAGCGTTTGGTTGCTTGCGTTAAGGATGGTGCCTGCGGAAACAGGAGTTCCTGCCGGAAGAAGTGAATAGGTGTACGTGCCGGGACCGGTGAGAGTAGTTACGGAGGACGGACTTGAGGCGGTGGCGTCGAGTTGCGTGCCGCTGAGCGGTGTGCCATAAACGATGCTGGCCGGGGTGGGCCAGGTAATGGTTGGCACGAATTTCAGCAACGTAATGGTGACATTGGCGGCATTATAGGCTGTCTGCCATACCGCAATCGGTGGAAGGTTCGTATTGGTGAAAGCCCCCGTGAATGAAGTATAGTTCACCAACTGAAAACTATTGTTTATGTTCGGGACATACCCGTTAAGCAAATTCGCGCTGAGCGTGCCGGTCAACGCGGCCGCTCCGGCGAGCGTAATCTGCCCCTCCGTGGTCTGACTGCTGATACCGGAGTTCAGTGTGCCTCCGGTCAAATTGTGGCCGTCCGCCAGGTCGAGAGTACCGGCACTGACATTCACCGTTCCACCGATGTTGGTGAAGTTGTCGGCAATCGTAGCCGTGCCTGTGTTGACCCCGTTGACGATTAACATGCCCGTGTTGGTAAACACGCCGCGCGTCCCCCCCTCCGCATCCGCAGTGCCGTAAGCAGAACTGGCGGTTGAAGTGATGGTGATGGTTCCACTGTTATTAATGGCCGAACCGTTGCCGTCGTAAAGCTCAATGGCCCAACTCAACGCGCCGCTGTTGGACAATTGTCCGCCATCCAGCACCACATTTCCCGTCGATCCGCTCATTGACCCGCCATTGACATTGAGCGTCACTGTGCCTAGGCCAGTGCCAACCGTACCGCCAGTCCAATCGAACCCGCCGCTGACAAAAACCGGGTTGCTGCCCGCCAGCGTGCCGCCACTCATGTTGAAAACCCCAAGCGTCAGCGTGCCCGTATTGTTGAAGTTGAGCGCGCCACTGGTGAGGTTTACGGTGGACGGATTTATGGCAGAGGTTCCCATGAAGTTGGCGGTAGCTCCACCGACTGTAAAAGCGCCGGTGCCCGAAACGGAAGAACCGGAATTAAAGGCGAACGCGCCGCCGCTCAAATTGAGAGTGGCTCCGCTGACAACCGAAAACGCGCCCGTTTCGGTTCCACCACTACTCAGGGTAAGCGTGCCGGGATTGACAGTCACCATGCCGCCACTGTTGTTGAAGGTGTCGGCAATCGTGGCCGTGCCTGTGCCGACACTGTTGACCGTGAGCGTGCCCGTATTGTTAAACATCCTCGTCCCCCCAT
>Ga0182024_10002843_pt1 | contig 42210 bp, 30 predicted proteins | sample P32metaG_FD_120480 | JGI IMG/M metagenome (GOLD analysis project Ga0182024, IMG submission 120480) | Permafrost microbial communities from Stordalen Mire, Sweden - P3-2 metaG (Illumina Assembly) | ecosystem: Environmental > Terrestrial > Soil > Wetlands > Permafrost | place: Sweden: Stordalen... | reverse complement strand
GGTCGATCTGGTATCTTTTCTTCATGGCGACTCTCTCCTTTTTTCTTGGCAGAAAAAACCACCGCGATCATTATGACCGCGGTTGAGAGTCGCTACTTTCTACGAATTAACGGGCATCCTCCAGTAGGCTGCACAATGACGATTTGCCAATTCACCGGTTCCCTTTAACGGTCTCGTCGAAGTGGTGCTTGATCTCGCGTATGAGTTTACTAAACTCCCATCGTCATGCGTTGGCGCTGGAAGTGCGGAATATGTTCGCTTCGCTGTGCCAAGCCAAGAGCGAGTCCAGACTAGTATAAAGATCGCAAGGGCTGCGTGCTACGCTGAAACCGTATCCCTGTGACCCGGAAACTAAACCTAAAACAACCTAGATTTTATCATATTATTTTTTAGTGGGATTACGCCACCGTTGAGTTGAACTTTCCTTGCCCCACGGCCATGACCCGCAAAATCAATCTGGGAAAAAGTAATTAACTCCCTCAAGACCCCCTGTCCGCATTGTCGATATGAGATCCCGCCCGCCGAGGTCCGGCGAGTCAGTTTTAATGAAGTTCTCTGTCCCAAGTGCAAGGTGGTTTTTCAGCCAGAGGGAGGGTAAATAACTAGCAGAGCCGGATTTCATCGCCGCATCAGGAGTGTGCCCTGACGGTATCAGCTCGTCCGGCTCTGGCGAGCGCAGAATATCCACTACCCGGTAGTACTACCAGCGATAGTTTCACACCCTCGCTCATCCCAAATTAGTAAATCTGGATCACCATCACGACTGCCGTGGACGGTATTACGGTTTGGGTGTGGCCGAGGGTGTATTAACTTCAATGGTAACCTCAACCTCAGCACCTTTCTTGAGCAGAACCTCATCACCGTCCTGGTCTGTCATAGAGTTTTCAATGCGGATTTCACTGTACAGTTCACCGGTCCCATCAATTGCGATTTCCGCCATGTCCGGCTGGCCCGGGGATTCGATAATTTTCTCAACCGTTCCACCCAAAATCACACTTGCTTTGTCAGTCATAGGTCCTCTTTTCTAGAGCAAAATATCGGGAAACACAGTTTGAGTTTAGAACGCCGCCGATTAGGACTCCTTCCGCCGAAACCGCCTGCCATCTAATCCTTCACACTGTATCAATTTCATAATTCGCTGCGGGTTGATCCGTACTTGCGCGGCGTTCGTACCGGGGCCGCGCAGACGTGATCGAGGAAGTCTCCGGCAGGGAAATAGGCGTCTCGTCGGTTACTGTGTATATCGAGCAGTCTCTGGCAGTAGGCGCAGCGGACCTCTAACACGTCGGCTACGAGCTTGATGGTGATCTGCACACGGAAAGCGTAGCCGGGGAGAGAACGTGGAAACTGTTCAATCTTGTTCAGTGGGGCAAGCGAAGGTAACGTACGATCTGAGGTTCCGGGAATCTCATTTGTTCCAGCGCGGGTTCTCTATCAAATTCAAGGTGGTTTTCAGCCAGGGGTCGCCGGTTTGCAAGAAAAACCATCTTGTCACATGAGCTAAATTGACCAGACCTTCGACTTCGGGAAGCCCATCCTTCAATTATGACTATGACACTGAGTACCAACCTTCATTACAAATACCTACAGCTTGGCATAAGGTCCGGCATGAGTGACAAGGAATTACTAGGAGGACACTGGTTCGGCGTGGATGATGGGGCCATACGGTTTACTGCTCAAGAATTAGCTGAGTTTCGTGCAACAGAACAAACAAAATTGAATTGATATGGACTGAACTACTAGTCGTGCAACACTATGTTGAGCAAAGAACTGTGAACTTGCAATCCACTCCCGCCGTCATAGTCAACGAAGCCTAACTTCCTAAACCTGTTCATGAAAAAACTGACCCGCGACCGGGTTGTACCGATCATCTCTGCGAGAGTCTCCTGACTCATCTTGGGGATTACTGTCTCCTGCTTACCTTCCTTGCCGAAATGAGCAAGCAAAAGCAGAATCCGAGCTAGCCTCTTTTCGCAGGAATTGAAGAGTTGGTCAACTAGATCCTCTTCGTATCGGATGTTCCGTGCCAGCAGATATGCCACAAACATGTCGGAAAATTCGTGTTCCCGGTGAAGCGCGTCCGTCATGGCTTTCTTTTCGATACGCAGAATTTCGCAATCCGTCGTTGCGGTCGCAGACCCCATGCGTAGAGACTGTCCAGCCAGCCCACCTTCTCCGAAAAACTCTCCCTCGCTCAATATGCCCAGGGTTGCTTCCTTGCCAATCTTGGAAACGACCGTGAGTCGAACCTTGCCTTGCTGGATGTAGAAGATTGCGTCAGCCGCGTCCCCCTGCGTGAAGATTGTCTGTTTCTTGCGAAATGGCACAACCGTCCTGCCCGCACCGATGGTCGCAAGAAATTCCTTGGGGTCAAAGTCGCGCCCTTTCTTGGCCAGCGTGGTTGGTAATGCCATCAACAGTCTCCGGAGCTACACCCGTAGAAATCTTGCCACAATTCAAACCTGAAAACTGTTCACTTTTGCTCACTTTTCGACGCTGTTGGCTTCCGCACATGAAAAGTGCGCTAGGGGACAGACCGGCATGACACGGCGAGCTATGTTAAATCCGCTATGGCAAAGAAGAAATCCCAACCTCTCCCATGTACGCGCATTCTGGACTATCCCAGCACCATGTCTCAGTACGAAAGAGAAAGTCTTGCAGCGGAAGCGAAACTTGCCTCAGACAGAAAAATAAACAAGCAGGCGAAAACCACTAGCGCAAGGCAGCAACGCTAAAAGTCATAGCTCAGAGTCCTTGATCTCGGAATGCTTGTCGCGGTGGACTTGCCGGACGTGAATTTCAAACATAGACCGCAAGTGCATCTTGTCTGCGAGGGTGTTGCCGACGAGATTGAAGCGAACGTCAGGGCAAGCAGAGCAATGCGCTCGCAGGAAATTATGGTCGGGCTTGGAGTCAATGACCAGGGATATGGGCTGGGAATTGGGAAGCACGGGATCAGATTATAAATCCATCACTGAAAAGAGAGAGGGGCAAGCTGGGAAGCCGCCCCCTGTTGTAGAGTAAACCAGTTGTCGAGTGATCCTTGTCACCACTCGATCTGTGCCAACACATTACGGAATCCTATTTCGGGCGTCTGTTCAAAATTGCTCACCAACTAGTAGATTTCGAAACATCCTCAGTGTGTTCATTGAGTCCCTCCAAAGTTGTGATGATATTGCTTTAGGCTTCGCCGGAATGAGCGGTATTGACCAGACTCTACAGCGGCCAAGAGTGATAATAAATATGGGAGATTCTTCAGACACGGTGGAAGTCTATGCTGGTGGCTAAAGAGAATGAGGAGTTCGACAAGTGGTGGCAACACTGGATCTCAATGGTAGATCAGAGCATTGTGGCAAAGCCCCCAGCGTCTGGGAATGAGTCGGTGAATGAGCCTGTGGACGATGGTTTCCACAGCCCATAGCATTAACTGGGGTTTTGTGCCCAATTTTGTGCCTACCGGCAAACCCTACCCATTGCTACCGATTGTGCGGGTGAGAGCGGAAGCGCTTGCTGAACAAGCACTTCGTGGTAATCAATAACAACCCTTGGTAGGTGGTCACAGTCCATCTAAGTTATTGATTTATCGTCCTTTAGCTTCCTTACAAGCAGGAGGTCGCAGGTTCGAGTCCTGCACTGCCCACCATCATTTACTTTCGACAATCGTTCGCCTCTGAATATACCGGTTGCGACCAGGGCGGGCTTCGGAAGAAGGAAGAGCGCGGATGCTCTCCGCGCCCTGAGTATCAATCAGCCAAATACAAGAACCTTACTTCACAGTCAGCGTAAAAACCGACGTAGTGTTCTGGGTCGGACCCTCGGTTGCGGTGACCGTAAGGGGGTACGACCCGGGGACGGTTGTGGGTTTGATGGTTACCGTGGCCGTAGCGGTCTTGGTCGTGTCGGCTTGGGCAGTTGCGGTGACGGTCACGCTTCCCGGGAGACCCGCCGCCGCTGTGGGAGCCGTGTAAACGCCGGCCGAGGTGATCGATCCGCAGGGACTTGGTGTTCCTGTGCACGATACCGTACTGCTCAAGCTCCAGTTCACGGCCATATTGCTGCTGTTCGTGACCGTTGGCGTGAACGACGCCGTTTGAGGTGGCCAGTTGTCGCCCGCGGGGCCACTCGCGAACACTGTCGCTCCGGCAGGGGTTACGCTAATAGCAACCGGTGGGTTGCTACCCCCGCAGGCAACCAGAAGCCCGAGGAGAGCGAGCGATATGCAAAGGCCTGCAATCGCGGAGTGCTTGGACATTTTCCGTCCAGCAAACGCGACCATGACGATGCCTGCTAGCGGCAAGGTCAATGGGAGCCACGGGGAACGGTTGTCCGCCCTACGCTGCTGGGGGCCCGCTGTACCCGAGTTCGGGCCGATGGTTGAAATGGTGAGGGTGACTGTTTGGGGCGATGAAGCCCCTTGGGCGATCGTACTGAAGGCGCAACTGACGGTTGTGTCCGGCAGGCCGTTGCAGGCGAAGGTAACGGCGTCGGTGAAAGTCGTGTGGCCCCCGGTAGCTGTCACGGTAAACGTGGAGGTGGTGGCTTGTCCCGAGAGCGCGGTTCTCGGAGTAGTGGGTGTAGACAAGGTGAAGGTGGGGGCTACGATAACCTGACTCAGGATGGCCGACGTGCTGCCAGCGTTGTTCGCGTCCCCGCCATAGACGGCGGTGATCGAATGCGTGCCCACTGCTAGTGTGGAAGTTGCGAAGGTTGCCACCTGGAAACCGCCCACTGTGCTAATTGTGCCTGTGCCTAGAGCTGTAGCTCCATCGTTGAAAGTCACCGTACCGGTGGGCAAGGTGGAACCAGTTGTCGTAACGGTCGCAGTGAAGGTCACCGAGACACCGAAATTCGCCGGGTTCTGGCTGGAGGTAACGGTGGTGGCGGTGGCGGCAAGCGAGGCGGCTACCCAGGCCGTGAAGAGGTTGCCGGCGTCGACCGAACCAAGGCCGGTTGCGAGATTGTAACCGGTTGTGGAGTCTGAGTTAAAGGCATCAAAGCCAACGAAGCCGGCGTTTGCGCCCGAACTGGGGCACTGTAAGGCAGCGGGCCACGGGTCCGCGGGAACTCCCGAGGTGGGAGTACCCGCCGAACACCAGGCGCCATCTGAGTACGCGCCTGTATTGGGCGGGGTGACGGGATTAAAGGCTTTGTTAGTGGAATTCGCGGCTGCCAAAGTGTAAAGCATCGGATTAATGTTGCCGAGGCCCGGAGTCGTTTGGATGTGGCTCGCCACTACTTCCTGGTTCAGCAGGGTCACGATGCCGGCGAAGATCGGAGAAGAGATTGATGTGCCCCCCCAACTGAATCCGTATGGTGCACTCAGGTCGTTGACGATGCCTGCCGCTCCGCCGGGAGAGCAGGAACTGGTAGTGACCGACCCCCCGATCAGTTCGTTAGCGGCGGTGCAGACGATGTAACCGGGCCAATAGATGGATGCGAGCAGCGAGACATCGGGCGAGAGGCGGGCTGGGGTGTTCGTCTGACCGCCGCCGCCGGGATTTAGGGCGCTCAAGTTGAGGCCTGCCTGATACGACGGCTGGGGAATTCCGCTCGTGCAAACGCCGTTTAGGTCAACAACAACGCAATTGCTGACACCGCCCCCGCCTGCTACGAGGCCGACTAGGCTTTCCTGCGCTGTCGTCCATGAACTAAATCCGGGGTTGTTCCTACAAGTACTTTGAGACGCGTTGTTTGTGCAAAAGATGTTCCATTCCTGCGCGTCATTCCAAACCTCCTCGGGGACGTATTTCAGGGCGGAGCCACCATCGGTCCCATTTGTCGTGCCCCAATAGGTGGCGGTGTATTCGTCCCAGGGGATCAACGTGCCGCCAACGCCTGTGATCGCTGGACTGCTGGCGGGGTAGGCGACGGCGTATCCGTGTATGGCTGTGTTATTTCCGTAGTCACACTCGGCGGCGCCCGTGTCGCCGCTCGAATTCATGAACGTGATGCCTTCAGAATTTCCCATTTGAAACTCTGCCTCGTCGGCGGCGAAGAAGCCTGATTGGGCCTCGGCGAGTTCGCACGGAAACGTGTAGCTCATGGTCATCACCGGCGCCACATTGTTGTCAATGGTGTAGTACATGGAGTCATAAATGCCGCTGCCGGTCGGGTCGGGGGCGTTGACATAAATGATCTGCGCATTGCGGGCGGTTGCGCCCGACCACTGAATGTCAATGTCCGCCTCCGGCAGATCGTCTCCGATCGAGTCGGGCGCGCCCGGATCGGTATCGCCCGTTATCACCACGTACCGAAAATTACTGGTGTTGCAGGCCGTAATAACGTTGGTGGCATTCGTGGTGCAGTTGATGGCGGAGAGGCCGAAACCGGACCGGAAATCAGCCAGATCGTCGAGGTAGACATCGGTTTGGCCGATGACTGCCAGTTTCTGTCCCGTGCCGTCAATGCCTGCGGCATAAAGAGCTCCAAGGTCATACATGGTGGTGATGTCGCCGGGAGCGATGAAGTGCAAGTTCCCGCCCGTAACCGGGAATGTGTAGTCGGGCTGGGCCCGGTGGGCCTGCGACTTGGGGCGGAAATTGTCCAGGCCCCGGAAGCCGCTGACGATACCGGATAACGCCGCCGGAATCGCGGGCCGGGTGGTATTGGCGAAGTGCGTCTCGTCGTTCACCTTGAAGGTGTGAATTTCGGTTTGGAATGCCCTTTCAACCTGCGCGGCGGTTCCGCTGAAGACGATCCAGTTGCGGCCGCGCGCAGTTTCAGTGATAGTAAATCCCCGCGTCTCGAGCCAGGCGCTGATCTTCTTGACATCGTTTGAGCTGAGGCCGAAGCGGTCGGCATACTGCTCGGGCGTAAGCCACTTGTGATAGGAGGCGGAGTGCGGATTCTGCTGGTCTGCCAGAAGCTTGTTCATCGCCCTTTGCTGAGCGGCCGAAGGCGCGGTTAGCACCGTCATGTGATTCATCTTCATGGAAGGTTCGACCGCACCCTGGTCGAACTCGGGACGCGCCTGCAAGGGAACTCCGGCCGCCAAGCGGACGGATTGGGCAGCGGCGATTGGAGCCGTAATGCGGTCGGGCGTGGCCGCGAAGTTCAGCGTCGAAAGAATCAGGATGCAGAAGATGAGTGTTGAAAAATTGGTTGTCGAAAGTTTAGACGTGGACGGCGAGGCCGAGGACGAACGTCGCATGATGACTCCGTGGCAGATAGGGTATTGAGGGGCTGGAAGCATTATCAATGCTTCTGGTTATCTGATCAAGTTATTCCCGCACCGGGTTGTATGCCGGGGAACTATTAGTTGGCTTTAATGACAACAGTAACACGTTTCTTCGTAACTGTCGCCCGGCGGACCAGGGTGTCCGCCCCACCCTTTCTCGATGGAGTCCAGGCTGCTGTGGACACGGGCACCTGCTGGGTTTTGCCCGGCTGGACGGGCGAGACGCTCGTCCCCACACTTCTCTCCTAGACTTCGGCTAATTCTTCTTCCAGCAATTGCTTGTTGTAGAGGTCGGTGTAGTAACCGTTGCGGGCGATGAGTTGGTCGTGGGTACCGAGTTCGACAATACGTCCCTGGTGGAGGACGGCGATCGAGTCGGCGTTGCGGACGGTGGAAACGCGGTGCGAGATGAAGATGGTGGTGCGTCCGCGCATGATTTCGCGGAGATGGTTGAGGATTTTGTCTTCCGTGTGGGTGTCGACGCTGGAAAGGGCGTCGTCGAGGATCAGGATGCGGGGGCTGCGGAGCAAGGCGCGGGCGATGGCCGTGCGCTGCTTCTGGCCTCCGGAGAGCGTGATGCCGCGCTCGCCGACGGTGGTGTTGTAGCCTTCGGGAAAGCCTTCGATGTCCTGGGCGATGTTGGCGGCTTCGGCGGCGGCTTTGATGTCGTCGAGTTGCGCCTCGCCGTCTTCTCCCGCGACGCCATAGGCTATGTTTTCGCGGATGGTGTCGCTGAAGAGGAATGTCTCCTGCGGCACGAAGCCGATTTGCCGGCGCAGGGAGTCCAGAGGGAATTGGCGGATCGGATGGCCGTCGATGAGTACAGTTCCGGGCTCAGCATCGTAAATCCGCGGGATCAGATTGACGAGCGTCGTCTTACCGGAGCCCGTGGGTCCGACGATAGCCAAGCTGGAACCGGGCGGTATGCGCAGGTTGATGTTTTTCAGGACGGAGGTTCCGTCGTAGGCGAAGTTCAGATTGCGGAATTCAATTTCGCCAAGCAGGCCACGAGCTTCGGGCTGCGAGCTTGGAGCAACCTGCTCGCTCGCGGCTCGCGGCTCGTGGCTCGAAGCCTGATCCTCATCCGCGATCTCCGGCTGCTGGGAGAGGATTTCGTTGATCCGCACCAGGGACGCGGTTCCGCGCTGGAAAATATTGATCACCCATCCCAAGGCGATGACCGGCCACGTCAGTTGCACCATGTACGTATTGAAGGCGACGAAATCGCCAACGTTCATCTTTCCAAGCAGGACCTGTCGTCCGCCGAGCCACAGCACGATGACCACAGCGGCGCCCAGCATGAGTTCAAGCGTCGGCCAGAGCATTCCCATCAGGCGGACCAGGCCAAGGCTGCGGCGGATGTATTCCTGGTTGGCATTCTCGAAAGCCGCGATCTCGGCTTGTTCCTGCACATAGGCGCGGATAACGCGGGCACCAGAGAAGTTTTCCTGGGCGCGGGCCGAGATGTCGGAGAACATGGCCTGAATGCGCTCGAAGCGCTCGTGAATGCGGCGTCCGAAATACTGGATGACGATGCTGGCGATGGGCAAGGGCAGAAAAGCGTAGAGCGTGAGCTTGGGACTGATGGCAAGCATGAAGCCGAGGGCGCCGGCAGTGAAGACGATCGTATTGGCCGAGTACATGATGGCCGGGCCGAGAAGCATACGGACCGCATTCAGGTCGTTGGTGGCGCGGGCCATGATGTCGCCCGTCCGGTTGCGCTGGTAATACGAGTAGGAGAGGCGCTCGAGGTGCGCGAACAGGTCGTTACGCAAATCGAACTCGATATCGCGCGAGATGCCGATTAGTACCCAGCGAGTCAGAAACTGGAAGAGGCCCCTGGCCAGGGCGAGGACGACGATGAACAGGGAATAGGTCAGAAGTTTCTGACGGGTCACGCCCGCGTACAGATCGTTTACCGCGCGGCGGAGGACTTGCGGAAACAGTATCCAGATGCCGTTATTGAATAAGACGCAGAGCCCGCCCCAGAATAGACCGCCGCGGTAGCGCTTTAGATAGGGAACGAGAGGGCGTAGGTTCTTGGGTACCATGAAGTGTTGGACGTCGTTCTGTTAAAGCATGACGTGTGGTAGCAGATGAAATTGTAGCAGCGGCGGGTGCGGATTTTCTGAGCGAAGGCGCGAGGGCAACAAAGGTGGCGGTTAGCAGCAGTGCGGTCCAAAGCGACAGCATGCCGGCGGCGAACATCAATCCCGAGTAGAGCAGGTCGGCGCGTTCCATTCGGTTTCTCCAATTTCTAAAGCCGATGAAAAAGCCGGGCGAGGACGGAGGTTGGAGGTTCCGTTCCTCACCCGGGAAGGAGAGAGACTTGAGTAGAGGCGCGGTTGGCGCGCCTCCCGCCGTGTCCAAGGAGACATGCGAGCCCCGTCTCCACAGAGAAAGTTAATTCTCGGACGGGGGCGCCCCGTTCCCTTTCATATGCCCCATATGTGACTCGTGCTGGGCTTCGATCTGAACCATTTTGGCTTTCTGATCGGGCGTCAGAATTTGCATGATTTCCGACTTGATGCGGGCGTGCTGCACCTGAAGTTCGATCATGGTCTGCGCGTTTTGCGTCGCGAGGGCGCGAGTCTTGGCTTCGTCGAAGGTACCGCTGGTCTCCAGCGCTTTCATGGATTGGTGGTTTTGGCGCATTTGCTGCATAAGCGGCTGCATCGCCGGCTTCTCTTTTTCCCAGATCGCCTTGACTTGAGCCTGTTGATCGGCAGTCAAATCGAGCTGCTTGAGCATGTGGTGGAATTCGCGGTCGGACCCACCGTGCCCGTGCATACCCTGAGCGATCGCGGCTGCCACCGCCAGCATCACAGCGGCGCCGATGGTGAGAATGCGGATACGAGTAGATTTCATTGGAGCTCCTTTTAAACTGCTTTGATCTCGTAGGGTCCGGGGGCAGCCCGAACATCTATGCTGATAAGAACACCATTCTCGAAAATATGCGGTAAAGAGTCGGTCAAGCGCGGTAAAGTTTTGTAAAGTAGCTGCGAGCGTCGGGCTGCGAGCTTCGAGCAACCGGTTGCCCGCCGCCCGCGGCTCGCAGCCTATTCACAAATCTTTACCGCATGGAGACCGGCGAGGTGTGATGATGAGAACAATGGACCACGTCCTTGTTATCGATGACGACATCGAGTTGTGCGTCCTGGTGCAGGAGTACCTGACGGCCGAGGGGTTCAGCCTGAATGCCGTCCATGACGGCGAGGTCGGACTGCAACAGGCGCTGACCGGCGACTATGCGCTGGTGGTGCTGGACGTCATGCTGCCGGGGATCAATGGTTTTGAAGTGCTGCGGCGGATACGCAGCGTGTCGAAGATCCCTGTACTGCTGCTGACCGCGCGCGGCGAGGATGTGGACCGCATCGTGGGATTGGAAATCGGGGCCGACGATTATCTTCCAAAGCCATTTAACCCGCGGGAGTTGGTGGCGCGAATCCGCGCGATTCTGCGCCGTACCAAGCCCGTCAAAGCGGCGGATGCGGCGCCGGAAGTGCTGAGTGTGGGCGACGTAGAGCTTGATCCGGCAACGCGCAGTGTGCAGCGGGCAGGGCAACCGGTCGATTTGACTTCAGTGGAATTCAATCTGCTGGAAGTTCTGCTGCGCGAGGCGGGTCGAGTGGTGACGAGGGAGCGCTTGGTGAACGCCGTCCTCAGCCGGAAGTTTATGCCCTTCGATCGCAGCATTGACATGCACGTCAGCAAAGTGCGGCGGAAGTTGGGTGACTCCGAAGAGGAGGGAGATCACATCAAGACGATTCGCGGTGTGGGGTACATGTTCGCGCGACCGGCGAAGGTGAAGAAATAGGCTGCGAGCTTCGAACGGCGAGCCGTGAGCTTCGAGCCGCCGGTTCCGCTCGCTCGCAGCTCGAAGCTCCCACCTGCTTACATGGAAATACAAAATTAGACAGAAAAAATGAAAAGTCTCTTCCTCAAGATTTTCCTGTCATTCTGGGCGGCGCAGGCGCTGTTTGTAGTGCTGGCCATCCTGGCGACGATTGCTTTGCGTCCGGCGCGGCATGGAATCGAGAGTGAAGGTCCGCAGATTTTGGCGGAAGTGGTGAATGCATACCAGAGTGGCGGTGAGCACGCCGCTCACGACTACGTGGAAGAGCTTTGGCGCACGCAGCATGTCTGGGCACTGGTCTTCGATCCGTCAGGCCGTGAAATCTCGGGACGGCCGGGTCGACCCCGAATGGAAGATGTTGGGCCAGGTGGTCCACCGACGGATAGTCCCTTACGCGGCGGTTTGCCGCGCCACCATGGGTGGATCGACAGTCTGCTGCCAGACCGCGTGATCCGCCAGGCGCTGACGCTCGATGGGAAACGATACACGCTGGTGTTGATATTGCCCCCCGGGCCGAGAGTATTTTTCGGGCCGCATGACGTCCCCCTACTGGGAATCGCGATTGCCGTGATCACGTCGGGACTGATGTGTTACCTGCTGGCATGGTCGATGACGAGTCCGGTGACACGTTTGCGCAAGGCGGCGCAGAGCCTGGCGGCGGGCGACTTGAGCGCACGCACAGGAGCGCCCGGGAGGGGCCGGCGCGACGAAATGACTGAATTGATGCGCGATTTTGACCGCATGGCCGAACGCATCGAAAGTCTGGTGGATTCGCAATCGCGACTGCTGAAGGATGTTTCGCATGAATTGCGATCTCCGCTGGCCCGGCTCAGTGTGGCGCTGGGGCTGGCCCGCCAGAGGGCTACTTCCAAAGGCGACCAGGAAGTCGCGCCGGAACTCGCGCCGGAACTCGCCCCGGAACTTGAAAGCGCACTGAATCGGATTGAGATCGAGGCCGATCGTCTGAATCAACTGATCCAGCGGCTGCTGACCATTTCGCGGCTGGAGTCGGGGACGGACGGCCTGCGAAAAACCACGCTGTCACTGCGGGACTTGGTAGAGCAGGTGGCGCACGACGCCGAGTATGAAACTCCGGGTCGGTGCTGCCGAGTCACAGCAGACCCTAGGGCCGATGCTGCGGACGAATTCCTGGTGCAGGCCGACCCCAGCTTGCTGCGGAGTGCGGTGGAGAATGTAGTGCGCAACGCCATCCGCTATACTGCTGAAGGCACGACCGTGGAGGTGCGACTGGAGCGGCAGCAATCCGCGAATGGCGAAGAGGGAGAAATTATTGTTCGCGTGCGGGATTCCGGTCCGGGCGTTCCGGACGAAGCGCTGCAACAGATATTTGAGCCCTTTTATCGACTGGACGATGCCCGCAACCGTCAGACCGGCGGGGCAGGCTTGGGCCTGTCGATCGCTGACCGGGCCATCAGGCTGCATGGCGGGCAACTTCGCGCATCCAACCGCAAAGAGGGTGGGTTAGAGGTGGAAATCCGGATTCCGGCTGCGGCTGGGTTTGCTCTTCCCGCTCATTCCTGATAAACAAACTATTTCAGCCAAAAGCTTCAGTTTCCGTGACGGCTGGCAGGGCATCGCCCGCGACGGAAGCGGCTGACCGCTCCATCGGCGAAAAGCACGCCGACTTGGAGATCTCCTGGGAGAATAGATGTCGAAGAAAATAGGCGGAGCCGTGGCGCTCGTAAGTATGTGCGCCCTGAGTTTGTTTCTGCTCAATTGTGGCAGTTCCTCATCCCGTCCCTCGGGAGTCTTGTATGTTCTGACCGAGGGCAACAATAATATCGGGAACAACGTGAGTTCTTTTGCTCTCGATTTGGGTACCGGAAGCCTCTCGCTGGTCAATTCCAATGCGAGCACCTGTCCTACGACGGCGACTTCGACCAATCCCGAACCGTGCGGCCTTCCCCTCGATATTTTGCTCGACCCGACGGGCGCGACGGCGTTTGTTCTGGATCAGGGTGCGCCCCCCTGTCCCTCCTGCTCGCCTGCCTCCCCCAATATTTCCATTGCGCCCGCCATTTATCCCTATACCGTGAATTCGGATGGAAGCTTGTCAAAACCAGGCACGGCGGTCACTTGGAGCTGTCCCACTGTCAATGCAAATCCCTGTAACTATTCCGATACCGCGGAAGCCATGGTACGGGATGCCGCTGGGCAATTCCTGTTCGTGATCGATTACGGCTCTTACCCTACGCCTGGATATCCAACTCCTACTCTGACAAGTCCGACGAGCTGCCCTCATGTCCCGACGGGTCCATATGATGTGTGTCCCTCGATTTCAGTATTTGCCATGAAGCCTGGCTCAACCACTCTGACATTGGCAAGCGGAAGCCCCTTCTACTTGAGCAAAATTCCGAGCGCGCTCTCGCCCATTACATTTACCCCGCCGGGCTCAACCGCCGGCGCTCAGGAACTTCTCTTCGTAACCAACAATCTGGATATTTGCACCCAAAACTGCATTCCGCCCTCCCCACACAATGACAGTACGGTCAGCGTATATAGCGTGAGTTCATCGGGCGTCCTGAGCGAGCTACCGAACTCGCCTTATGCTGTGGCTGCGGCCGATCCGGTTTCGGTGCAGGCCGTCGACACCAACCCGGATCAGAGCACAAGCGGCCTGTTTGTCTATGTGGGCCAGGGGGCAGGCGTCGGGGCGCTGTATCCGTTCCAGGTGTGCTGGGTGCAAAACGCCAACTGTTCGGCGCAGGATGTGGCCGGTCATCTGATGGTTCCACTGGCGACATGTCCCTCGTTAGCTTGCAACGTGCCGCCATCTTCGGTGGGATCAAACCCGGCTGACATGCTGGTGGATCCGACAAACAATTTTCTCTACGTGCTGAGCAGCGGCCAGAACGAGGTTTCCGGATTTAAGATCAACACGACGGCGGGCAGTTTGACTGCTCTAAGCCCGCCAAACTTGCCAACCGGATCGCAGCCGGTGTCTATGGCGATGCACGCCAGTGTGAACTCGGCCGGCCAGTCTCTCTACCGTTCGAGCGGACAGTTTCTCTACACCTCGAACACGACCTCGAGCAACATTACCGGTTTTACCCTGAGTACGACCACTGGATCTATGACCAATCCGTTCACGGTAGTTGCCCCGGCGGCGCCGAGCGGGATGGCCGCGCACTAGATTGAACCATTGAGTCGGTGAACCATTGAGTCAGTGAAAGACCCGCTGGGAACAAAGGTTTTCAATGATTTAATGACTAAATGACTCAATACTCTAATGACTCAATGCTCCAGCATTAAGTCGGCATGCGGAGAATCAAATAGCCTCCGATGCAACCGAAGACCAGATCCGGAGACCAGGCGGCGACCGCGGGCGGAAGCTGACTCAAGTTGCCCATATCCTCGAACAGTGCGGCGATCATCCAATAAAAAACGCCGATACCGATGGCGGTCGCCACCCCCGTCAGAGCGGACCGCTTGCCCGCGGAGAGCGCGAAGGGAATGGCGAGAACGGCCATCACGAATGTGATCAGCGGGTAGGCAATCTTCTTTTGCAATTGCACGCGCAGGCGCACCACGTCAAATCCGCTCTGCTCGAGATCGTGAATGTAGCGGCGAAGTTCCTCATAATTCATTTCCGACGATTGTATGATTTCCTTCTTAAAGTAAGCGGGCGCCTCCGCCAGCTGGGGGTAAGTGGCCACGTCGAACTTGCGGTAGCTCTCAATGGCGGAGCCGTTCAGGCTTCGTTCCCATCCCTGCTCGTAAACCCACCGCCTCATGGGGGAAGACCAGTGCGCGCGGTCGGCGGTAATGCGGTGCGTGAGCTGGAAGGTGTGTGGCTCGAACTGGAATACGGAAACGCCGCCGAAAACATCGCGGTCGGGATCGAAGAATTGATAGTAGTAGATATCGGAGTGCTGGCCGAAAATCCACTTGCGGTCGGGACGAAGGTAAGTTTGCGCGGGCTTGCCCTTGATCTGGTTCCGGAGCGCGTCCTGACGCTTGTTGGTGTAGGGAAGATAGAACTGGTCCGAGAGGAAAAGAACGCCCGCGACCAGGGTGGAGGCAATCAAGACCGGGACGATGACGCGGTAAAGACTGATGCCGGTGGCCTTGATGGCCGTGATTTCATTGGAGCGCTGCAACAGGCCGAAAGTGACCAGCACCGCCAGGAGCATGCTCAGAGGCGCAATCGGGTAATACAGGAAATAGGGCATAACGTTGAGTAAGTATTCGCCCACCGTGAGCGGCGACACTTGATTCCGCAGAATATCGCTGAGCAGCTCAAACAGGGTGAACACCAGCAACAGTGTCACGAACGCTCCGGCGATCAGGGCGAGGTAGAAGCTGAAGTCGCGCAGCACATAATCGTCGAGGATGGTAGGGAAACGAAGATTGAACAGCCGAAACCGCCGAGGCCACCGCTTCATGATGCTTTCTCGAAGCGGAGGGCGGGACGATTCTCCATTTGCAGGAAGGTCGCTTGCTTTGAGCCTGCCATCCTTAAACGCCGCACCTTTAAACGCCGCACTTTTGAACGCTGCACCTTTGAACCACGAGCGGAGAGCAGTCAGTTCGATCGGACGGCGTTCCGATTGCCATAGCAGAAAAACTCCACCCGCAAGAAATACGAAGTCGGCCAGCCAGACCCCGGCTGCTGGAGACAGGCGTCCTTGCTTCGCGAAAGATACTCCGATCAGGGAAATCGAATAGTAGAGAAAGACCAGCAGAATGGTCAGGACAAAGCCGCTGGACTTGCCGCCTTTCTTCGACGAGAGGCCAAGAGGAATACCGACCAGAGCCAGTACGATGCAGGCGGTCGGGAGCGCCAGGCGGCGATGGTATTCGATCAGATGCCAGCGGCGGGTGACCGGATCGGCGGTTTGCGTGCCACGGAGAAGGTCGGCGAACTTGATCTCAGCCAGCGAGGTGGGTTCGTGTTCCTGACTGGTTTGTGACGCGGGGATCTGGAGCGGAATGTCGGTGCTCTGGAAGGTCGAAATCTGATACTGATCCGGATTCTTAGAGTCGGTTTCGTGGGTGGACCCGTTGGTGAGATGCAGATCCAGCCTATCGGGCCCCTGGCTGACGAGCAGGCCTTCACGCGCCAGACTGATGCGCGGCGCAGCTGGGTCCGTTAGATCGGCGAGGAACACGCCTTTCCAACGGGCTCCGCCAGACATCGCCTTCACGTCTTGCACGTAGAGGACAATCTTAGGAAATCCCTCGTAGAAAACACGGGGCTGAACTTCGAAGGAAGCCTGAGAAGACTTCAGGTTGTCCTGGAGTTGCCCCAGTGCGGCGAGCGAGCGAGGCGCGAGATAGACGCTGTTACCCAGCGCGAGCAACCACGCCGTCACCACGAAGATTGAGATCACACGCAGGAAGGTCCACACGCCCAAGCCGCTCGCCCGCATGGCCGTGATCTCGCTGTCCGCGGCCAGACGGCTGAGTCCGATGAGGATGCCGACCAGCACGCCCATGGGAATGGTGTAGGTGAGCGCGACGGGGACGGTGTAGAAAAAGACTTCTGCCACGCTAGGGAAGGGAGCGCTATTGCGGACCACCAGTTCGAGGATGCGGCCGAGGTCGCGGGTGAAAAGAACGAAAGTAAAAACCGCAGCGCCGATCAAGGCGTGAGAGACGACTTCTCCCAGGATGTAGCGGGTGAGGATGCGCATCCGCAAAGGGTGGCTGACTCATTGCGAGTCTAGCATGAGAAAGGGGCGCGAGGGGTACCCCTCCCCCTGGCTATTGGAATCGTGGGGTTAGGAAGGGCACCTTCCGGGTTGGCAGGCGCCAGGTCCGCGCGCCACCGGCATTCCATTAAATTAGGAAAGCTACACCTTCCCCGCTCCTCTGCTTTAGCGCGGGTGTTGTTTTGCTTTTCCGTTTGGCTCCGTGAACCCTCGCTAGTTCTCATTACCCACCTTGCTTGTATGTAAAGGTCGGCGACATTAGCGCCGATACTCCCTACGGGGGTTCGATGAAGCAGGTCGTACTAGCTCTGGTTAGCGTAATTGGTCTGGCATCTGTGGCGGTGGGTGGAAATATTGACGGAACGATCGGAGGATGGTCTGCAAAGTTCCTTTCACGGCGCCCAGCAGTGGTGTGGCTGGAGGGCGTAAACATGCCTGCGACGAACAAGAAAGGGCATGTAATGTCTCAACGCGGCGGCCAGTTTGTACCGTCTTTTCTGGTTGTAGTTGCGGGCCAGTCGGTGGAGATGCCAAACGAGGATGAAGTTGCGCACAACGTTTACTCTGTTTCCGACGCAAAGAGCTTCAACCTTGGGTACTACGCCAAAGGAGAACTCAAGGCGGTGAGCTTTGATCGGCCAGGGATCGTAGACGTGCTGTGCCTGCTCCACAGTTTCATGCACGCCAGGATTCTGGTGGTGCCGCATCCGTACTACTCGACGGTTGCCGCCAACGGAACTTTTCATATACACAACGCGCCGGCGGGTGGATTTGTCCTTAGGTTTTGGGGCGAGGGGATGGCATCGTTCAGCCAGAAAATCACTGTTCCAGCAAACGGCAAGCCCATCATCGTGCAGTTTCCTTCGCTCAGTACCACACCGAAATGATAATGCCGAACGTCAAAACATCGCTTTGCGCGATCGCTCTGGCGCTGGAACTGACAGTTGTTGTGACCGGGCAATCGCAGAATCCGCTCCCGGCCACTGCCCCGCCGCCGGGCCTTACGATCAAAGTGCTCGACAGCCTGACACGCCTGCCGGGCGGACTCTCAGCCCTGCCGGCGCCACCAATCCCGGCGGATAACGTGCAAACCGAAGCCAAGATTGAGCTGGGCCGGATGCTGTTTTTCGACAAGCGGCTTTCCCTCGACCGTTCGACCAGTTGCGCCAGTTGCCACGACCCCGACAAGGCATACTCCGACGACCGAGCCAGAGCGGTCGGAATCGGCCATACGATTCTCAGCCGGCGTGCCCCGAGTCTGCTGAACGGTGCTTACAATTCCGCCCAATTCTGGGATGGCCGCGCCAGGAGCCTTGAAGAACAAGCGCTCGCACCCATGCTTTCCACGACTGAGATGGGCATGCCGGGCCCGAAAGCACTAGTCGAAAGGCTCCAGGGGGTGCCGGAATACAGCCGGAGATTCCACTTCGTATTTGGACGGGCTGTCAACTTGCGGGACATCCAGCGAGCGATTGCGGCCTTCGAGCGTACGCTGGTTACCCCGGATGCCGCTTTTGATCGCTATGTGAAGGGGGACAAGCAAGCGCTCACAGACCAACAGAAGCGAGGCTTAATTTTGTTCATCGGGAAGGCATCGTGCTCCCAGTGTCACAGCGGCCCCAATTTTACGGATAACAAATTCCACTCCCTCGGCCTCCTGCCCGGTCAGACCGACGATGTCGATCTGGGGCATTTCGTCGTGAGCAGAAAACTCGCGGACCGCCATGCCTTCAAGACGCCCAGTCTCCGCAGCTCGACAGACCAGTCGCGATTCATGCATAACGGCGCTATCGCCACCTTGGCGGACGTGATTGAGTTTTATGACCAGGGAGGCGGCCGGGGTGTCCGGTCGAGTTTGCTGTTCAAACTTCAACTGACAGCCGGGGAGAAAGGCGATTTGCTGGCCTTCCTGCACGCCCTAGCCGGTCGTGTTCCAGACGATTCCCATCTGACTGGGGGAAAGTGAACAGGGGCCGATCGTCTGATGGCGGTCATTGAGATTCCGAGCGCGGCACTCCAAATCATCCTGGAATCGCTACAAATGCGCCCGTTCTGCGTGGTGCCTTTTCGCCGCTTCCAATCGCAGCATCACCATGTAGAGGACGATTCCTACGTTAATAACAATAATTAGCAAGCGAATCCAGTCGGGGCGCCGCAACAGATCCGCTACCTCGAACGGGATGTAGAGGGAGCCCGAGGCGATGGCCAGCCACTCCGCCCAGGGCCGGGTGTACCACAATCCGTAGGCCTCGACGAAGCGAAGGATCGCGTAAACCGTCGCTGCCAGCGCTATCTTCCACAGGCGCATATCGCTGACGCGGTACACGAGATCGATAAAGACGCCGACGTAGTGGTGTTGAGGGTTAACGTGAAAAAACTCCAGGAAGCTCTCGGTTACTCCCCAGATATCTTTGTGGCGCATGCGGAAGATGCCGAAGCCGGCGAGAACGACGACGATCCCTTTCGCAAATTCCAAGGTGGCGACGGTGCGCACGCCTTTAATGTGCGCGGGATCATCGATCACCGGATGCGGAATTCTGGGATGAGGGAGTTTTGGATGCATTTGGTGAAAATTGATTTCCGGAATCAGGCATGATCGCGGATTCATTTTTAAACGTAGCCCCTGAAGGGGCTCGTGATTCAACTATTCAACTAATATTTTGCCGGAGGCCAGCGGTAGGAGATCAGATTGCAGAAGCTAAGACCTTCGTGCGTTCACCTCTGCAATCTGACCTCTGACCTCTGACCTCTAGCCTCTCTCACGCTACGCCACCCAAATCATGTACAAGCCCTTTAGCTTTGTTGGCGGACGCTGGCGCGCAACTCCTCCACAATCTCCAGAGCGGCTTGGTGGGCGGCTTCACCCTGGTTAACTTCGAAGGAGATGGCTCCTACGCGGGCGTGGCCGCCCCCGCCATAGCGCTCGCACACACGGGCTAGATTAACAGTCGGCTCGCGTCTTGACCACGGGTTCGATCCGACGGAAACCTTTACCCGGAACGAACTTTTGCTCAGGCCGATACTGTAGATCGAATCGGGATGCAAATAGTACGGAATGAACTTGTTGTAGCCCTCAAGATCAAGGTCGGTGAGGTCGAAAAAAATCGTGCCGTCTTCTTCTTTGCTGCGCTGGCGCAAGATCCCAATGGAGCGCTGGTGGCGTTCGAGCAGCGGGGGGAGAACGGCGGCGACGAAAGGCTCCTCTAGAATCTCGGCGAGCGGTTTGTAGGCGAGCAGCGGAATCACGGTCTTAACGAAGTTGCGATCGGTGGAGGCTTCGATGGCCATGGTCAGCTTCATGGCTGGGGCTTTCATCTCCACCGCGGACTTCGCGTCTTCATACATGGCGCCATCGACGATGTCGGTCCAGTGAACGAGTTCCGAGACGGGGCGTGGATCGAAGCCGAAGTGTTCTTTCGCGATCATGGCAATGAAACTCGTGCACGATTTGAATGCCGGATCGTAGAACTTATGGTTGCTCTGATCCTGCTCGAAGTGGTCGGCATCGGCCGGTGAGAGAAAGGCGCTCTCGTGATGGTCAAACCACCAGGTGATTTTGGGCGAACTGGAATACTTGAAATCTACGATCGCGTTATCGTCGCCGTCGAACTGCTTCTCGTCGAAAAGCGATCCGGCACGATGGAGCAAGCCGGAATAAACGAAGTCCACATCGCTGCGGATTCGTTCCCGATAGAAGCGGGAGAAAAGGGCCGCCGAGGAAGCTCCGTCAAAACACTTGTCGTGATAAAAAACGCGTACTCGCAAATCTGGTTTCCCTTAGCCCGTTTCTCCGGGCGCATTGTGAAAACAATTAGAGTTGCTGGTTTGGAGGCTTATGTCAAGCAGCCTTCGGTAACCAACCCCTAAAGGGGCATCCGAAAAAAGCACTCAGGGCATCGCTGAAGCGATGCGCTCATACGAACCTGAGTATTTAGCAGGCTGCGAAGACGCGCGCTTGCAGAACAAAGTCGGGCGATGTCTCACTTTTTCCGGCGTCGTATCTTAAAGTCGAAACTGACCACTCCATTCCAATCGCGCAGCGCTACGATCGAAATGTTCCGCGTAATGTTGTACTCGAACTGGATGATCTGCTGATTGGACACGGTGACGTTGGTGCTGTAGGTCAAGGTAACGTTGCTGGCCACTTGCTGCTCGACGGTGACCTGCGGCCCCCGAACCAGGTTGGTTTCACCAGCCAGCCCCTGGGGATCGACCTTGACGCGGCTGGCCCCGAACAAACGCTGCAGGCGGCTGTTGACGGCACTGTTGAGAGCCTGATTGATGAGCAGGTTGGAGGCATCGCCGCCAAATCCGAAAGACGATCCGCTTGTAGCCGCAGCCGCCGACTCTTCCTGGGTGCGGCCCAGCGCCAATAGGGCGATGACGTCGGCTTGGGGAAGCTGTGGCTCGGACTGCCAGGTTACCTTCAGTCCGTTGGCCGCGCTGGCATCTCCGCGGAATTGCACCGTGATGTCGTAATCGCGCACGCGCGTGGTCGCCTGGAGATCGATGATCGGCTGCGTTCGGGCTGGATTCGTGAAGGTAACATCGCCGCGCTCGAGGTTGAATTTAGTTCCGTTGAAAGTGACTTCTCCTTCCATCACTTCCACTCTTCCCAGAATTGCGGGGCGCTCGGCGGTGCCACGGACCCTGAGGTCCGCATTGCCAGAGAGCCTGGCGATGGCCGTTTGCATCTGCAGTTCCGGGGTTGTCGTGACATGTATATCGAGCTTCAGACGGCTTTGCAGACTATCGGCTTGCGTCAGAACGACCGTCTGCCGGCTCTTCTCGATATACGCACTGAAGTCAAATCCTGGAGTGACGGCCAGCTTGGTAACTACCACATCGCCACTCAACAGAGCGGAATTCGTGCTGCCGGTCAGGCGGAGATCGGCGTCGGCGGTAGAACTCACGCCCGGGGGATAACGCAGGCGAACCCCATGCGCGGTCGCGCCAAAATCGAGTTGGAATACGCCGCTCTCATAGGTTGCGGAACCGGTCAACCCTATGGTGCCTCCTCCGGTGGTGCCGCTGAGGCTTTCGATCTGAAAGCGGTTGCGATCGAATAGCACCACGCCGTTCAGGTCGCTGAGGCCGCTGGGAAAGTCGTTGTGACTGATGAAGGTGTTGTGCACCTCCAGACGTCCTTGCAGCACGGGCTGCGAGAGCGTACCGCCGGCGTCGAGGTTTACGCCGAGAGTCCCGCGCGCCAGGATTTTCGGGTTGAGCGACTGAAAGAGCGTCATATTAATCGAGCCGTCGAGACGGAGGTCCAGTTCTTTAGTGCCGCTCAAATGTGCCCTTCCGTGTGCGGTGAAATCGGTTCCACTTCCCGCCAAGTGGAGGCTTTCGACTATCAAGACTTGATCCGCAACTTCGAAGCGAACCGGACCAACAGTTTGTACCTGTATGCGGTCCACTTCGGCGCTGAAAGACTGGAACTCGGCTACCGCTTTTAAATTGCGTGGAGTGCGCAGGGGACCGCGAAGCTGGAGCGTTCCCTCCATGGAGGAGTGCCCCGTAATCTTTCCGGGCAGGTAAATGCGCAACAGCGAATCGGCATCCAGATGATGGAACGCCAGGTTGAGATCGGCATTAAAGTCGCGCTCTAACGCGACCGTTCCCGCGATGGTTAAGTCCGCTTTATCAAAGTCGGAGTGCGCATTGAGATCGAGCTGGCGACCGTGCGTGACCGCGTCTAAATAGAAATCTCCAGCGTGCTCCTGGTCCACGGCGAGATCCTTGAGATGGACGTGCGCTTCGATCGAAGGCAGCTCCAGCGTTCCGCTGGCTCGTACCGTGAAATCGGCAACGCCATCGGCCGTAAACCGGCTGGTCTGCAAACGCGGGAAACGGGCGAGATCGAGGTTGCGGCCGGAAATATTCAGGCGGAACTCGTTCTTCGGCGACTCATTGTTTGCCGGTACACGGTACAACATACCGAGGCTCGAGATACTGATGGCGGCGCTTCCCCACAATGGAGCACCGTAAACACTGGCATCGATGTTGTTGAACTGAAGTTCGCCACCGGCAAGGCGGAGGTCGCTGTTCAATAAAGGAACGATCGCTCCGAAGGCCATGCCATTGCGAAGATCGAGGTGTCCATCGCCGTGAGGATTGGCGCGCGTTCCTGAAACAGTGGCGGATAGATCCAGAGTGCCAGCGAACGGCTGCTTGAGTCCGGCGATTTGAGCGAACTCGCCCATGTCGCCGTTGTGCAACTCGAAATGCAAAGTAAAGGGAGCCCCCTCCAGCAGTACGCCATCCGTCAGTTCGGCGCTTGATTCGAAGCGGGCGGTGGTGTGGCCATGAATGATGGAACCATTGTGCGCGGCGAAGTGATTGCTGGAATACTGTACGGCGGTTGAGAGTGCATCCCAGTGAATGCTTCGGGAGGAAACTCGTTCAGTCGCGGGCAAGATGGTGTCAAAATCATAGACTTCGAGACTTCCGTTGACGGAGATTTCAGAGAGTTTGCCGCTGGCGTTGCCGGTGAGACTCGCCCAACCGTGAACCGTAAAAGGCAATTCGCGGGATCCGTAGGCCGCTTCGAGGAGCGGAGTCCATTCTTTCAGGTTGTGGCTGGTGAACGAGAAGCGCAGGGATGAAGATGAGGATGAGCTGGCAGTCAGATTGCCGGCCGCGGTAATTTCAGAGGCCGCCGTTGTCAGATGAAGTTGGCTCACTTCTACTTCGTCCCTCGATCCGCGATAGATGCCATCAATCTGTCCGCGCAGAGGAATCTCGCCCGGGGCGGAATTCAGCGGCGGCGTAATGCTCAGCTTCAGGCGAGTTTCGGCGTCGTGGATCGATCCCACCCAAAGCATCTCGATATTGCCGCTGGCACTGCCGGAAAGTGCGAGGCGATCCAGCGGGAGTTTTTCTGAGCTCAATATTTGCAGCCCCGGAAGCAAGGGGAAGCCTGCCAACTGCAGGTGCACCGAGCCGCGCTGCAGGCTTGCCGGCGGGACGCGTCCCGGAACATGACGTCGCCCTGGAGTCGCCGACGGTTCGAGAGAGCTCTGCCAATTGGTTACATCGGCATCGCCCCGCAAATCGCCACCGAGCAGGTTTGCTTTGATCGAGGAGAGGCGAAAGCGGTCCGGGGTGACGGAGAATCCTGCGGCAAAGCGGCCATTCCGCATCGACAGCTTCCCATTAGACCATTCGATGTCCTTGGCCTGCACGGTTCCCTGGGTGGAAAAAGTCTGCAGGTTCCAGGAACCCTTGCCTTCGAACTGGGCCGTACCTTTCTGGGGTGACGCGGTCTGAGGTAACCCGATCTGACGTGACCCAGCCTGTGGCGACCTTGTGCGAACTTCCACCTGCCGTGTCAGGAACGCGAGTTCGCCGAGATCCGCGACGCCGTGATAATCACCGCTGACTTGGGGATTGTGAAAGTCCTGCAGCCGGCCCGCGAAATGAATTTCAGATTTTCCGGAGGTCAGCGTTAAATTGCCAATGTCGGCGTGGCCGCGGGCCAGAACCAGCGAAGCATCAGCCCGCCAGACAAACGAGGGATAGTCCTGAAGGCGCGTGGCGACGCTTCCCGCAACCACATGGACTTCGTAATGCCGCCGCAGCAAGGAGTAGTTCAAGAGCAGCGCCATGTCGCGCGCGGCAAATTCGAATGGCACTTGCTTGTCTTCCCACAGCAACTCGCCTTGCTGCACATCCAGGTGTGACACCGCAAGCGAGATGAGTTGCTCGACCGGGCCCTGGCGGGAGGGAAGGTTCGCTGGCGGCACGGGAACGTTGGTGGTGCCGTCGGGATAGTCAATGATATGGACAACGGGATGCTCGAGGACTAGAGAATGTAATCCAACGGTAGTGCTGAGGAGGGAAATGATTTTCATTTCCGCTTGCACCCGGTCGACACGCAGAAATGGAGCCCGGTCCGAAGCTTCGCGGCCGTGGACGGTCAGGTTGCGAGCATCCACGCGCAGGCGAAACGGGATCGTGTGAAGTTCGCCGAGTTCGACGCGGCCGCCGGTGAGTTTCTCGGCCGATGCGATCACCCGTCGCCGGACTTTCCGTTGAAAAGAATCCGTAGTGATATACCAGGCGAGCAGGCTGAATGAAACCAGGATGAAGACGCAAAACAACAGAAAGAGTTTCCACAAAATGCGGCGGCGCTCGGGGGGCGACGGCTCGCCAGATTGCCCACTCGATTGCTCGGTCGATTTTTCGGTCAACGATTGCTCTCTCCGGCACTGGGTTCGGGGGCCAGGATATGGCTTCCAGAGCGAAGATTCGCCAGCCACCCGGAGAGCAGCTCGTTCATTTTTTTCTCGGCTAGCAAATCCTTAATGCGGGCAAAGACTTCGGTCAGCGGTGTCGCGCGGCTGCCGGCCTTTTTCATCTCGGGCAACAACTGATCGCGGTAGTACGTCTCCACCGCCTGTTGATCGATGTGTATCGAGGGCCGCAGGCGGTCTTCGACAAGCCTCATCAGTTGGATTTGGTCGCTTAGGTGTTTCTCCAGCGAGGCTTGAGTAAGCCCGTAGCGTTGCAACGTAGCGCGCCATCCGTCATCAGTGGCGGAATCGGGGCGGAGTTTGCGGAACTCGGCGCGCACTTCATCGATGCGCGCAGCGACCTGCTCCGGGGGAGCGGGTTGGGCCGGCCGAACCTGTTCCCGCAGCAGTTCCTGATCGACCAGGCGATCCAGCGCCGCCTTGCGCTCGGCGGACGTGAACGAATCCGGATCGCGGCCATTGGAAAGCGCCTCGAAAGCTACTTCCTGCTCCCAATCGCTTTGCAAAACCACGTGGCCGTTCACGTTGGTGACAACCCGATCGACGACCTGGCCGCCTACGGCCGAGATCGCCAGCGCCATCGCGAGCGCAATCGCCAGAGCGCACTGGGTTTCGATTTTGATGCCGGACGGTCGAGAGCCAGCGCTGAGCCTGCCGCCGGGGCGCGCGTCTCTCCGCCGGATTGCGAGTTTGATCTGTTTCATCAGAATGACTGCCCCACGCTGAACGAAAAATTGAAACGCCCGGCGCGTTGATACCCAAATTGCCCCACCGAATGCCCGCTGTTGGTAGTGACGTTGGTATAGCTGGGAAAATAAGGTGGATTCAAATTGTATCCGAAATCGAAACGCAATGGTCCGATGGGTGTTTGATAGCGCACCCCCATACCGACGGCGTGCGAAACGTAATTGTAATTACACCGCGAGTACACGGGGGCCGGCGCCGGTTTAAAACAGAGATCCTGGTTGGGCTGGTGAAAGCGGCCCAGGCTGGGAAGCATTTCTTGTGGACGCGCAAAGACATTCCCCATATCCTCGAAGACCGTAAAGCCGACGTTGTCATTCAGGTAAGGCACCCTGACGGTTGGGAAACGCATCTCGAGATTGTTGAGGAACACGGCGCTTCCGCCGACGGGGAATCCGGTGAAGGGGTCTCGTGGTCCTGCTTGATTTAACCCGAATCCGCGGTGGGAGTTGCCCCCGCCGCTGAAGAAACGTTCCGGCAGGGGTATAAGAGTTTCGCCGCCTGTCGCTGTTTGGGAGGGATCCAGTAGAACCGTGCTTCCGAAGGGGTTTTCAATGCCGACCGAGGTGGAGCGGGCGAAAACAAGTCCCTGCCCGGTGCTGCGATCTCGAAAGAAGGTGTGATAGGTGGAGTTCTTGATCAGCACACGGCTGAAGTCCGCCTCCGAGCCAAAATAGCTCGCCGCAACCCCTCCTTCTATAGTCGTGTAACTCCCGCGAGTGCTTTCCAGATCGCTATCGCGCCGGTTGCGAATGTAAAGAAAGTTCGGCATTCCTACCCGCGTCGGCTGAGAGAGCAGCGGAATCAGGTTGCCGGTGACCTCGATATTGCTGGCCTCGACACGGCGGTAGCTGAAACGGTAGGCCATCGTCGTCTTTTCCTCGTCCCGCAGCCGGAACAACACTTGCAAGACCTGGAAAGTTCCCTCCAGACGTCTCGAGGTAAAAGTGGACACGTCTACAGTGTTGTCGTAAAGCCCCGTGGCGGTGAAGCGAAGGTTTTCACGGTTAAGCAGGTTAGGGATGTCATAACTGGTAAGTGCCCGCTGCTGCAGGTAGCCGAGGTTGCCCTTCATGGTGATGGTCTGGTGGCGGCCGTCCACGTTGATGCGGCTGACGCCGAGAGAGACCATGGGACTGACGCCGGTTTGCCCGAGGGGCTGGTTGGTTCCGTAGGAGGGTTGTCCGGTCTGGAATTCGAAACCGACGCCGTAATCGAAGGTGTAACGATCCGCTTCGCTCACCGTGACGAGCACGTTCTTGCGCGACTCGGTGCCCTCTGGGTTCTGGATGGCGGTGTCCACCTGCTTGAAGAGGCCGAGGTCATAGAGGCGATGTTGACTCTCCAGCATGTCCTGCTGGCTCAGGGGTCCGCCCGGTTGCACTTTTATTGCCCGGCGGGCCACTCCGGGGCGGGTGTGGTGCAGCCCATCGACAAAAAGTTGACTGACGAAAAACTGCTCGCCTTCATGAATGGTGAAGGTCACACCAACGCGCGGCGAGTTGTCCGATGACGGAACCGGAACATAGCCGACGTCGACGGTGGCGTTCGGAAAACCATTATTGAAATACTTGCTCAGAATCGTGTCGCGGTCATCCGCCAGACTCGATTCGTCAAAGCCCTGCCCTTCGGCAGTGGAAATTTCGGGGAGTTGCTCCTGCGGAAGCGTATAGTTCCCCTCGATGCGGACCAAGGCCACGCGCGTCTGCGGGCCTTCCTTGATCGTGATTTGAATGGCGAGCAGCGATGGATCGTGCTGGTAGTTGTTCAAGAGTTTGCTGGCGACTTCGGCCTGCCGGAAACCGCTCGCGCGATAAAGAGCCTGAATACCTCGCCCATCCTCTTCCAGCAACGCTTCGCTGTAGCGCCCATGACTGAACAGGTGTCCGGCGGCTTGGACCTGCATGCGCGAGCGAATCAGTTCGTCGGAAAAAAATCGGTTGCCGGAAATCCGAATGGCGGCGAGTTTGTGACGGTCTCCGGGGTTGATGGCATAAATCACCTGCAAATTATTGCTCCCGGGCGCGCTCTGCTGGCTCACGCTAACCGCGGCGTCGAAGTATCCCAGCGTCTCCAGGTGATTCTGGATATTTCGCCGGCCCTCGTTGAGCAGATCATCGTCGACCGCCCCTTCCTCATAGATTGGCACCAGTTTTTTCAGCACGCGCTGGCTGATCTTAAAACCATCGGCGGCGATGGTCACAACCGGGCCACGATCCACTTTCAGGACATAATCCACGGCGTTGCGCTCGGAATGGTAGGTGTTGCTGGCCACCTCAACCTGAGCGAGCAGACGGTTCTGCTTCTGATAGCGAGCGCGAATTCGTTGAAGGGCGCGCGTAATCCGATTGGAGATAACCGGAACGCCGGCATGAAGCTTGGCGATTTCCTCGATCTGTTCTTTGGAATAGCCGGCAACGCCTTGCACCGCGATCTCTCCGACACGGGCACGCGGGCCGGGGGCGATATGGAAGGTCGGGTTGACCTGGTGTTGCTGCTCGTCGCGCTGTTCGGAGACGGTTACCTTCGACTGGTGGAATCCATTTTCTCCCAGCACGCGTTGGACGCCGGCCAGAGCGCGGTCGATTTTCTCCCGGGTGTAGAGTTCGCCCAGTTGCAGGCGAGTGGCGCTGGCCAGTTGGTTTGCGGAAGGATTGGTGGAAACACCTTCTACCACCACCCTGCCCACGAAGGAATTAGCGACCGTAACAAAGCGCAGCCTGACCCCGGCGGTCTCGGCGCGATCCGCTTCCGCCTGAATGTCGGCGAATCGTCCCGTGGCAAAAAGGGCCTGCATTGCATCGTGCAGCGTTTCGCGCGTGAGAGGTTCGCCGATCTTAAGCGGCGTGGCCGCCAGCAGTGAAGCGGCCTCTTCGGGCGGCACGCCCGGCATTTCGATCTGATCAACGGTTAAACCGATGTAGGGCGTAATGATTCCGAACTGCGGAGGAGATTCGGCAAGTTGCTGCCCGGCCGGTGGAGATCCAGCCGCCCAACTTTGGCTGTTCGCCAACACCAGCAAAATGACCAGCGCAAATTGAGCTATGCCACTTCTCGCTAATCCAGGGTTGCGGCGGCCGCAGGAAGCTGCCGAGCTTCGCTCGGCTTGGACCCTTCGACTTCCCCTGCGGCGTCGCTCGGGGCTCCGGCAAAACGGGCAGGCTCGCGAGGGCGCCCGTCCCCACACTAGCGAGGCTTCCCGAAATTCAGGCTGGCTAACCATGAAACCTTTCGGGTTCGATGAAGCGCGGAACGGCACACGTTGCTCGCAGGATGAAGTTTGGCGACCGGAACCTATAATACTGGGTGGAAAGCTCATGGAAGGTTAATCGCTAAGGTAAGCGTAGGAAATGGACGCTTTGCAGAACGCTCTACACAATAACGGTCGTTACTCGAACGATCGTTATTCGCGGCAGGTGTTGTTTAAGGAGATCGGAGCCGAGGGCCAACGCAAGTTGTCGCAGTCCCGCGTGGTCATCGTGGGATGCGGCGCGACCGGTTCTGTCCTGGCTTCGTTGCTGGCGCGTTCGGGTGTCGGGACGCTGCGGATTCTCGACCGCGACTACGTCGAGCCCAGCAACTTGCAGCGGCAATCGCTTTTTGACGAGAACGACGCGCGCGAATCTGTCCCGAAGGCAATCGCGGCGGCGCGGCAGATTGCGCGCTTCAACTCCGAGATCGTGGTCGAGCCCCACGTCGCCGACCTGGTCCCGGCCAATGTCGATTCCTTGCTCGGCGGTTCCCGCTTGATTCTGGATGGTACCGACAATTTTGAAACCCGCTACCTGATTAACGATTACGCCATGAAAAACTCCGTGGCTTGGATTTATGCCGCCGCAGTCGGCAGTTATGGCGTTACCATGAACATCTTGCCGGGCGAAACGGCATGCCTGGCGTGCATCTTCCCGGAATCTCCCCGTGGGACCGTGGAGACCTGCGAGACAGCAGGCATTCTGAATTCCGCCGTCAACCTGGTGGCTTCGATTGCGGCTACCGAGGCGTTGAAGTTTCTGGTGGGCGCGCATTCGAAAATGCGGCGGACGCTGCTGTCATGGGATTGCTGGAGCAACGAACGGGCGGAACTGGCGGCGATTCATACACGAGCGGGATGCCGCGTCTGCTCGGGAGACTTTGTTCATCTGGCCGGTGACGGACGGCCTCACATTACTCTATGCGGGAGAAATTCCGTGCAGATCCACGAGCGTCAACGGCCCGTGGACTTCGCCGAGCTGAGCACCCGCCTGCAGCCGCACGGTAATGTCCGCCACAATGAATTTGTGCTGAAGTTCTGGCGCGAGCCCTACGAAATGACCTTGTTTCCCGACGGCCGGGCGATCATCAAGGGTACGACTGACACGGCCATTGCGCGCAGTCTTTACGCCCGATATGTGGGAAGTTGAGATCGCTAGTTCAGAGGGAATTGCGCCAACCTGTTGCAGGTTGTGCGCACCGGTTTTCATCTGCCTCGTGAACCATTTTCGCCTGTATTTCAGCGTTTTAGCTGCAAGCACCGTGAATCGCCCGAAATCCTCGGGTGTCTTGGATTGGGCGGCAACTGGCCAGCAAACTGCACTCATCTGACAAAGTATTAGTTCCCTGTGGAGGCAGTATGCGACCCTATCTGGTTCTGACCGCGGTAGTTTTGATGGCAGCAGCGGCTTTTGGGCAACAACCCTTTCCCCAATCAACCTACGGAGCTTGCTTGTATGGCTGCGCCCCGTATGTACCCCTTTTGACCACGCCGGAGATATCCCTGCAAACGGTTTCGCCGAATCCGGTGGGCGCAAGCAACGCGACCACGGGTTTAATCGCCGGTGCAACCAACTCGACGCTTTCGCAGATTGAGGGATCGACGAGTTCCGTTTACACCGCGCCCGTTTGGTATCAGGGCGGCGCGCCGCTGACGACGTCGCAGGTCCATCTGTGGCCCGAGCCGGTTGGACGCGAAGGCCGCATCATTCATGGCGCAATGCACAACCCGATACATGAAGAGTTTCAGCACGAAGCTCGTTTTGCGGAAGAACGTTCCCGGGAAGAGCATGCGCGCGAAGACCGCATGCACGAGAATCGTATGCACCAGGACCATCCGCGTGAAGGTCACGTCGCAGGCGAGGAAGCTCGCGGCAATTGGACTTACTTCACTGGCCGGGAAAACGCCACTGAGACGACGAGCGTAGTGAAGGGCTTCAGGAAAGCCACTCACGCTTATACCAATGACGACGTGAAGCGCCAGAATGACAAAAACGGCATGGTGAAATACGACGGCAAGACGAAAAAGATGTAGTACAGCCGTCCGCCCTCAGCCGTCCGCCCTTAGCTTAAGGCTCTCGATCGCAATTGCTTGCTGCGATTGAGAGCCTTTTTCCCCCTAAGAACAGCTTCTCGTTGCTGCGAAAATCGATACTCTCGAATCCAATCTGTTATCTTCGTGCGGTTGCTCTTCTTCACGAATGAACGCAGGCGCTGCCGCGCCGGGGATGACTGTCTCGATGACTGATACCAATGTTAATCGCGTTGACGTTGCCCGACCGGAGCCGTCCCGTCTTTACCGCTGGGCGGTGCTGCTCTTCGTCAGCCTGGCGATGGGCTGCAACTACTACATCTATGACAGCATCAACCCGCTGGAACGCATCTTTATCGACAAGCTGGGTTTTTCTGCTACGGCGTTCGGATGGTTGAACTCGTCCTACAGCGTGGCTGCGGTTTTGACGCTGCTAATCGGCGGCGTCGTCATTGACCGCATCGGGACCAAAAAGGCAATCACATTCTTTGCCGTGCTTTGCCTGCTGGGAGCCGCGCTTACCGCCGCGCGAGGGAGTCCTGGCGTGATGATCGCCGGGCGAACTGTGCTGGGGCTGGGCGCTGAATCCATGATCGTTGCCGTCATCGCAGCAATCGCGAAGTGGTTTAAAGGCAAAGAACTGAGCTTCGCCTTTGGGATCAATCTCCTCATCGCCCGTCTGGCTTCGGTGGCCGCGGACAACTCGCCAACCTGGGCTAACAAAGTGTTCTACCCTAACGGACCGTCGGGCGAGCCGAGTTGGCAGGGACCCTTGTTGATCGCGGTCGTCGCTGGAATCCTGGCGGTTGTCTGCTCGGTGGTTTACTGGATACTCGAAAGCCGGGCCGAAGCCCGCTTTGAATTGGGACAAGCCGGGTCCATCGACAAGCTTGAGTTCGGGCAGATTTTCCGATTTAACGCATCCTACTGGTTCGTAGTAGGTCTCTGTTTCACCTTCTACTCCGCCATTTTTCCGTTCCGTACATTTGCCATCGACTTCTTCACCAACAAGATTCTCGCGGCCAGCGGCGGCGTAAGCGCGTCTGAGGCCATGCGTGTCCTGGCGCACGAGCGAGCGGGATTCTTCAACAGCCTGCTTCCCCTTTCGGCCATGGTGGTAACCCCGCTTTTCGGACTGCTCGCCGACAAGATCGGGAAGCGCGCCTTGTTGATGATGTTCGGCTCGATCCTGCTGATGCCGGTTTATCTACTGATGGGATATACGAATGTTTCCCTCTACGTGCCTGTCTGCATGATGGGAGTGGCCTTCTCGTTGATTCCGGCGGTCATGTGGCCTTCGGTAGCCTATATCGTGGACCAAAACCGGTTGGGTACGGCTTACGCTTTGATGACCCTGATTCAACAGATCGGCTTCTTCATCATGAACCTGCTCATCGGCAAGGCCAACGACTACACTCACGCGGGACTGGATAACCCGGGAGGATACGGGCTGGGCATGTGGATCTTCTCGGTCCTTGGATTCGTCGGGTTTACCTTCGCCATTCTGTTGCGGATTCGCGAAACTGGTCCGCAGGGGCACGGGCTGGAGACCATTACGGCGAAGGGGTGATGGTACGCGCAAGACGGGGCAAGCCCCGTCTCTACAGACATATCGAAGTGCGCCCGATGTTACTAGAGTGAACTGTGACCCCCCGCTGATTCGGTACTTTGGTCGGATGGAGCGCTCTACAAGCTACGGTTTTTGGTATTCTGACGACTTAGGAAATGGTCGAGAGCGCTTCGCGACTGCCTCGGCAAATTTGTACAACGAAAAGAGTTTGAAGCCGCATCTGAAGCAGTAGCGGCCGGAAAAGGCGACTTGACCGACCCGAAGCAGGGCATCACCGAAGCAGAAGCAATTGAACAGGCGAAACAGGGCCATGAAGCTGCATTCGACGTCCTGTATCACCTGCACAAACGGCGCGTGTACTCGCTATGTTTGCGTATGGTCTCCAATCCCGCACAGGCCGAGGATCTGGCCCAGGAAGCATTTCTTCAGCTATTTCGCAAGATCGGCACTTTTCGCGGCGAATCGGCCTTCTCCACTTGGCTGCACCGCATGACGGTCAACGTAGTGCTGATGCAATTGCGCAAGAAGGGCCTGCCGGTGGTGTCGCTCGAGGAGACTCTGGAAGCCGACGACGAAGCTCCCAGGAAGGAATTTGGCACGCAGGATGTGAAGCTGACGGGCTCCATCGATCGCCTCCAACTACAGCGGGCGATTGACCGGCTGCCGCCGGGCTACCGAACGGTTTTTGTGTTGCACGATATTGAGGGATTCGAGCATAACGAAATTGCCGAAATTGTGGGATGCTCGATTGGCAACAGCAAGTCGCAGCTCCACAAGGCGCGATTGAAGCTGCGCGATTTTCTGAAGTTCATGAGAGCCGAAAAGGCCAAGACTGGATAACCGAAGTTGCGGTATTGGGGAGAGAGTTGCTATGACGTGTTCCGATGTACAACGAGTTCTGCCAGAGGTCTTCGACGGCGGTCCGAACGGGGGGTTTGCGAGTGAATTTGATTCGCATGTAAGAGCTTGTCCAGCTTGTTCGGATCTGTTGTCGGATCTCAAGATGATTACAAGCGAAGCCCGGCAACTGGCGGCAACCGATGAACCGTCGCCCAGGGTGTGGCTGCGGATTGCCGCCCAATTGCGCGCCGAAGGGCTGATCCGTGACCCAGAGCTTGCACCGGGCCAGCCTGTTCTGGTTCGACCTTCTGCGCGACGGCGATGGAGCGCGTGGTGGCTGGCGCCAGTTGCAGCGGCGCTGGTAGCGGCAGGCTCATACGTGGTAAGTCACAAGCCGGCGCCGCAAGTAGCCCAGCGGGAAGCTCCGGCGAATCCGGGGAACTCGGCGGCGTCCACGAAGACAGCAGTTGCAGAGACCTCTGAGGTTATCCCCGCACCAGCACCTGTCCCCCCTCCTCAACAAGTGGCCCGTCAATTTGCTACGCCAACGGAAGCGGTCCAACCCTTGGTAGAACCTGAACCGAACGCAGAAGATCAACAATTTCTAAGTGTCGTTTCCACCCGTGCCCCTTCGATGCGGGCCACGTATGAGAATCAACTGAAGGCCGTGAACGCCGACATCCGGGAAACACAGGCTTACATAAATCGGAATCCGGAGGATGCTGACGCCCGGGAGCATCTGATGGATGCCTATCAACAGAAAGCACTTCTTTACCAGATCGCATTGGATCGTATTCAATAATCGAAGGGGCGGATCGGCATTCCCGACCGCAGGGGCAGCGTTTTATGTCGGGTCTTCTCATGGCGGGTCTTCGGCAAGCTCGGATCGGTCACACTGCGGCCATAACGCTGGTTCTGGCCTCGTGTTTGGCGTCGGCGGCCTTCGCGGCGACCAAGGAATATCGTTATACTGTCGGTCCCCATGCCAATATTTCCGTGGATACCCAGTACGGCGCGATTTCGGTAAAACCTGGGAGCGACAATCAGGTCGTAGTTACGGCCACATTCCAATCGGACAATGTGGAAGTTGACCAGCAGCAAAGTGGCAACCGTATTGAAATCGCCTCCCACCTCCTGCGGGGCACAGACCAGCAAACGGGCCAGGTTGATTACGAATTGCTGATCCCGCCCGACGCCACCGTGAACCTCCGTTCTTCGACCGGCCCGTTAACGGCGGAGCGTTTGCACGGAGACTTGACTCTGGAAGGGGCGGAAGCGGTGGTGAATGTTCGCAACGTAGAAAACGGCCACGTCCACGTCCGGACGATGCGCGGTCCGATCACACTGATCGATGTTCGCAACGGTCACGTCGAGATCGCTTCCATCAGCGGTGACGTCCATTTGAAGTCGGTCACCGGACCGCTAGTGCTGGCTAGTTCCGGTAGCGGAAGAATTTTCTACGATGGTGATTTCGGTTCCGGCGGCGACTTTCGGTTTGTCACCCATTCTGGTGATATCGAGGTTTTGGTGCCGGCGGATGTCTCCGCAGGTTTCAGGGCGCACTCGATGCTCGGCCGGGTGCAGCATGATTTCCCCCTCAAACCGAGACACTCCCAGTTCTCCGAGGAGGTCGGACGTTCCTTCGTAGGTAATGCCGGCCAGGCATCATCGGAGGTCGTGCTGCGTTCTTTCAGTGGTAGAATCCGCCTCAAGCAACGCTGAAATCAGTCATCAGCCATCAGAAGTAGCCTGAACACCGATGGCTTCGTGCCCTGGAGCGCCATGGGAGTGCGCGCAGTGTTTCTGGTGGGATTCATGGCTTGCGGGAAGAGCAGAGTGGGGCGGGAACTTGCCCGTCGCTTGAATTGGGATTTTGTGGATCTGGATACCCGCATCGAATCCCGTGAGCGGCAGACCATTCCCGAGATTTTTCGGGACAGAGGCGAATCCGGGTTTCGGCTCGCCGAAACCAGCGCGCTTTGCGATCTACTCACCGAGTCGCCGTCCCACAACAGAGTAATTGCTCTCGGTGGCGGGGCGTTCGTACAAGAAAGCAACCGCGGATTGCTTGGCCGATGGCCATCGGTTTTCCTGGAAGCGCCCGCATCCGAACTCTGGCAACGGAGCCTCACGGATGGCATAGAACGGCCGCTGCGGGGAGATGCAGAGCAGTTCGCTCGCCTGTACGCGGAACGCCTTCCCTTTTATCGCCAGGCGACGGTTGTAGTAGAAACCACGGGTAAGCCGGTGAGTTCGATTTGCGTCGAGATCGAAGCTGCGCTGCAATTGGGAGGAACTCCAGAAACACGCGGGGTTCCAGAGTAACTAGAGTTTCTGAACAGGAGAATCAGAGTGAAGTTGTTTTATCGGTCGCTCGCATTCATGATGGCGCTGGTCTGGTCCGTTGCGGCATGCGGTTCCTTGGCGTCGGCGGCTCCCATGCCAAAAGAGAAAGAGAGAGAGAAGGAACACGAGGGAAAGCAGGTGGACTCCGGTTCCTTCGGCGTGTTCCAGAATGGCCATCGGGTTGGAACCGAGACGTTCTCGATTTTTCAGACCGCCGCTGGCAGTGTTATCCAGTCTGAGTTCAAGACGGAGAATGCCCCCACCCAGGATGTGCAAACTTCCGAACTGCAACTTACGGCGAGCGGCAATCTTCGGCGTTACGACTGGAAAGAGCTGAGCCCGGAGAAAGCGGCATCGGTGGTTGTTCCCAACGAAGATTTTCTGAATCAGAAGTGGAGCACTGGCGAGGAGAAAGAACACGATCAGCCCTACCTGCTCCCAGCCTCGACCAGCATTCTGGACGACTACTTCTTCATCCAGCGCGAGGTGCTGGCCTGGAGATTTCTGGCCGCGGCCTGTAAACAGGAAGGAGGGCAAGTGCGGTGCCCGCCGAGGCAGCGCGCCCAGTTCGGAACCATGAATCCGCACCAACACTCTTCGGCTGCGCTGACTGCGGAATCGCTCGGACGGGAAAAGGTGAACCTGAGAAGCGGCCCGCAGGAACTGAACAAATTGGAACTGAAAAACGACGCGGGGACGTGGCAACTCTGGCTCGACGATCAATGGAAGGTGATGCGGATCTCCATTGAGGCAGAGAATACCGTGGTGGATCGCGATTAGCCGGACGATGCAAAAGCGGGCTGAAGGTCAGCCCCCTTCGGCAGTGGATGGCCCTCGACTTCATTCGATACGATAGGGTTGGCGCTGGAGTAGGTATTGTTCGCCAGCGTGACCGGACCGGCCGGGATAACTCTTGACAATTATTGATTCACGCACGTCGCGCGTTCTGTTCACAACTCTGCTATTCGCCCTGGGCTTGGGTTTTCTCTATGCGGCGCGGCGAACCCTGATTGTGTTCCTGTTCGCCATTTTTTTTGCCTACCTCATTAATCCCGCAGTGGTGCGGTTAGAGAAACTACTGCGCAGTCGCGCCTGGGGAATCACGGTCATTTATCTCCTGATGTTGGTGGCACTCGGGCTGTTCGGCTTTCTTGTCGGCCCGAGGATTGCCCGCCAAAGCGCCCGATTGGGAGCGTCCCTGCCCGGATTCATGGATAGAGCCAGCAGCGGCCAACTTTCCGGCCAGATCGGCCAGTTGGCCACACGCATCGGAAACGAGCACGGCTGGAGCGCGGATACCCAAAAGCGTATCCAAAGTTTCTTGCTAAGCCGCCGGGGAGACTTGGCGCACCTGGCGCAGCGCATCGGCGTGCGCGTGGCCGAGGCAGCGCAGGAAGTGTGGCTTCTGTTTCTAGTGCCCATCCTGGCCATTTTTTTCCTGTGCGACGGCAGCAACTTCCATGAAGTGCTGGTGGCCATGGTGCAGTCGCGCTCGCAACGCGAGTTCTTGCAGGATGTGCTCCAGGATCTGAACCAGATGCTGGCGCAATTCATTCGCGCCCAATTGACCCTGGCCGCTTTATCGTTTTTGGCATACGCCTCAATTCTGGGTGCGATGCGCGTTCCGTTTGCACTCATGCTCGGTACCGCCGGCGGCGCCCTGGAGTTTATCCCCCTGGCGGGACCGCTGCTGGCAGGCACTGCCATGATGATTGTCGCCGTCTCGGCCGGATACCAGCACTGGGCTTTTCTGCTTTTATTCTTGTTCTTGTGGCGGCTGCTATTGGACTACGTCATTTCTCCTCGCGTCATGGGAGTCAGCGTGGAATTACACCCGCTGGCGGCTCTGTTCGGAATTCTCGCGGGCGGCGAAATTGCCGGCATCCTCGGCGTCTATCTCTCTATCCCCGTGATGGCCAGCTTGCGCATCGTCTGGCGGCGTTGGCGCATCTACGCAGAAAAACGCAAGTTTGGCCCGCTCAACGAGTATTCGTTTCCGCAAGAGTTGGGACGAGGCGGTACCTAAGACCTTTCTGTAGAGACGGGGCTTGCCCCGTCTTGCCCGCACCATCTCGCTCGCGGCAGGAGACGCGGCAAGCCGCGTCTCTACAGGATCTGACCCTGGAGAACTTCAGCGGCGGATCAGCGGTAACATTCCCCGCTGAAATTTTGCTGGTATAAAATCAAAACTTACTTTGTCTACTAATATGTCAAACAAACTTCCTATAGGCATTCTCGGTGCCACCGGCATCGTCGGCCAGCGATTTATCCAAATGCTGGAGCGTCATCCGTGGTTTGAAGTCGCGTGGCTTGCCGCTTCCGATCGTTCAGAAGGGCGGCCCTATGCGGAAGCGGCGCGCTGGCGCTTGAAAACTGCCATCCCCGCCGACGTAGCCAGGATGACAATTGCGCCCGCCAGGCTCGCAGGCGCGCCGAAAATTATCTTTGCCGCGCTCGATGCCTCAATCGCCCGCGAACTGGAGCCGCAATTCGCCGACGCCGGCTGCGCGGTCGTGTCCAACTCGAGCGCCTTGCGCATGCAGTCCGACGTTCCCCTGGTGATTCCGGAAGTCAACGGCGATCACATTCGGCTGATCGACAAACAGGCCTGGCGCAGCAAATCGGGAGGCTATGTCGTCACCAATCCCAACTGCTCCGCGATTGGACTGGTGCTGGCGCTCGCGCCATTGCATCGCGCGTTTACTCTCGAGACGGTAATGGCGGTCACCATGCAGGCGGTCAGCGGCGCCGGATATCCGGGCGTGGCTTCGCTCGATATTCTTGGCAACGTCATCCCTTACATTGCGAAGGAAGAAGAAAAGATGGAAGAGGAGACGCAAAAGTTGCTGGGGACGCTGAACGGTTCGCGCGTGGTTCCGGCTCCGTTTGCGATGAGCGCGCAATGCAATCGCGTTGCGGTGGAAGATGGCCATACCGAGTCGGTCTCGATTCGACTGAAGAAGAAGGCGCAGCCGGAGGAAATCATCGCTGCCTGGAACGATTTCCGCGCCGAACCGCAGCAACTGCGCCTGCCGAGCGCGCCCGATCAGCCTGTCATGTATATGACCGCGCCGGATCGTCCACAACCGCGCCTCGATGTCGACCTCGGCGCGGGCATGACTACGGCGGTCGGGCGCTTGCGCAGGTGCAACGTCCTCGACTGGAAGTTTACCGTGCTGTCGCACAATACGATTCGTGGCGCAGCTGGGGCTGCCTTGCTCAACGCCGAACTTCTGAAGGCTAAAGGGTATCTGGGATGAGAGGGAAATCCAGTGCAGAGACGGGGCTTGCCCCGTCTCCGTCTCTACGGGAATGCTTCAGCGAGGGATTTTCCGTCAGCCGCAAGGAGCGCTCCCGCCCATGATTGTGATGAAGTTCGGCGGGACTTCCGTACAAGACGCGAAAGCGATTGAGCGCGTGGCCCACATCGTCCAGGGCCGGTTGGCGGACCGGCCCGTGGTGGTGGTCAGCGCCATGGCCAAGGTCACCGATTCGCTGCTTGCCATGGGAAAGGCTGCCGGTAGTGGCGATCGCAAGAGCGCTCTCAAAATGGCGCGCGCCTTGCGGGAACGCCACTACGACACCGCCGGAGAACTGCTCGGCACCGCGCTGTTCACGGAATTTCATGGCGACCTCGGCGCCGACTTCGAGGATCTGGACGAATTGCTGCGCGGCATTGGCGCGGTTGGTGAAATCACTCCTCGCACCTACGATTACGTCGCCTCTTTCGGTGAAGTCCTTTCGAGCAAGATCGTGGCCGCCGCTTTCGCTGCCCGCGGATTGCCCGGTGCGCACGTGGATTCGCGCCAATGTCTGCTCACCGACAGCGCCTACACACGCGCGGTTCCACTGTTTGACGAAACCAACGAGCGCCTGCGCAAAAAGGTCCAGCCGCTGCTCGATGCCCGCAAGGTTCCGGTGATGGGCGGATTCATTGGTTCGAATCGCGCCGGCATCACCACCACCATCGGCCGCGGAGGATCGGATTTTTCCGCGGCCATTTTTGGCGCGGGGCTTAATGCCGAGCGCATCGAAATCTGGACCGACGTCGATGGCATGATGACCACCGATCCGCGCCTCTGTCCCGACGCCCGCCGCATCAAGGTCATCAGCTTTGACGAAGCCGCAGAACTTGCCTATTTCGGCGCCAAGGTTCTGCATCCGGCAACCGTAACGCCCGCGATCCAGCAGAACATTCCGGTCTATGTTCTAAATTCGCAGAACCCGACCTGCGAAGGAACGAAGATCACGGCGCGCGCTCCGCGCTGCGCCAATATTTTCAAGGCAATCGCGCTCAAGAAGAAGATCACTCTCGTCGAGGTCGCCTCGCCTCGGCGTCTGCTGGTGCACGGGTACTTAAAGTCCATCTTTGAGGCCTTCGATCATCACAATGTGGCGGTGGACGTGGTTTCCACATCCGAGGTTAGTGTCTCAGTGACGGCCGAGACCAACGAAGCCATTCCGGCACTGGCCGCCGATCTGGCGAAAATCGCGGACGTGAAGTACGAAGGAAAGAAGGCAATTGTCTGCCTGGTAGGCGAGAATTTGCGCGAAACTCCTGGAATCGCCGCCAAGGTCTTCGGCATCCTTGAGGATGTGAAGATCCGCATGATCTCGCAGGGCGCTTCCGAGATTAATCTGACCTTCGTGATTGAAGAGGACGACGCAACCGAGGTGGTCCGGCGCCTGCACCACGCATTTTTTGCGGAGGTGGATTCGGAAGTGTTTGCGTAACCGATTCTCGGCCGCGAAAATTCTTAACCACAGGGAGCACAGAGGAACACAGGGGAAAGCCAAATGCAACAGGTTTTCCCCGTGCAGGTTTTCCCTGTCTCCCTCGATGCACTCTGCGGTTGGCTCTAAGGTTTCAGCATGAATCTTCTAATCCTTGGCCGAGGCAAAACAGGATCGTTGGTGGCGGAGGTCGCGCGTGCCCGGCGCCATCATGTGCGCGTCCTCTCGTCCGCCGAAAATCCCCGTGCTAGCGCAATTACGCCCGATGCGCTCTCCGCGATCGACGTTGCGATCGACTTCACCACGCCCGCGGCTGCCGTGGCCAATGCGGAGGCCTGCATCCGCGCAAAGAAACACCTGGTGGTGGGAACCACCGGCTGGTACGACGAATTGCCGCGCTTGCGCGAAATGGCGCTCTCCGCAAAAACGGGTTTCCTCTACGGATCGAATTTCTCGATAGGCGTGAACTTGTTCTTCGAAATCGTCGCGACCGCCGGGGCGGCGCTGAAATACGATTACTCGGGTCAGATTTTCGAGCGGCATCATGCCCAAAAGAAAGACGCCCCTTCTGGGACGGCAATTACACTCCAAAAAATTGTGCGCGATGTCGGTGGGGAAGAAGTCGAAATCGTTTCCTTTCGCGAGGGAGACGTGGTGGGCATGCACGAGGTGGTTTTCAATTCCGCAGGCGATCGAATCTATCTGTGCCACGACGCTAAATCCCGCCAGGGATATGCCGAAGGCGCGGTGCGGGCCGCCGAGTGGCTGGCGGCGAAGACCGGGTTCTTCGAGTTTCGGGAGGTCTGGCGCGAGCTCTAGGGCGACCCTTACAATTAAATAGTGCTGCACGGCAGCCGCCGAGCTTCGCTCGGCTTGGACGGGCGAGGCTGCCTGCCACCTCACGGACAAAACCTGCTCATGCAAGCGCTTGGGAGAAGAGTTATCCTTTAGCCATGCAACTGCGAGGCTGTGGTACGGCTCTAGTCACCCCGTTCTCCCAGGACGGCGCTGTCGACGAAAAAGCTCTTCGCAATCTGGTCGCATGGCAGGTCGAATCGGGCATCGATTTCCTCGTTCCCTGCGGCACCACCGGAGAAACTCCCACGCTTACCCACGATGAGTGGCTGCACGTCATCGACGTGACCATTGAAGTTGTCGCGGGACGCGTGCCCATCGTCGCCGGCGCAACTTCCAATTCGACACAGGATGCCGTGGCCAAGGCGAGAGAAGTGGCGGCACGGCCAGGCGTCAATGCCATTCTGACCGCGTCGCCGTACTACAACAAGCCGACCCAGGAGGGCCAATACCGGCATTTCCGCGCGATCGCCGAAGCGGTCGACAAGCCGATTATTCTTTACAACGTTCCCGGCCGAACCAGCGCCAATCTCGAGCCGGCGACCCTGGCCCGCCTGTGCGAAGTTCCAAACATCGCCGGGGTGAAGGAAGCCAGCGGAAATATGACGCAAATCGCCGAGGTGCTGAACCTGGTGCCGGAGAACTTCCTCGTCCTCTCTGGCGATGACTCCGTCACTTTGCCGGTGATCGCGCTCGGTGGCGTGGGCGTTGTCTCGGTTGCATCCAACGAAATTCCCCGCGAAATGTCGGAGATGACGCGCGCCGCGCTAACCAACGATTGGAGCGCCGCGCGCACCCTGCACCGCAAATATCTTCCGCTGATGATGGCCAATTTCATCGAGTCGAGTCCGCTGCCGGTAAAGGCTGTGCTTGC
>Ga0182024_10002842_pt1 | contig 42238 bp, 39 predicted proteins | sample P32metaG_FD_120480 | JGI IMG/M metagenome (GOLD analysis project Ga0182024, IMG submission 120480) | Permafrost microbial communities from Stordalen Mire, Sweden - P3-2 metaG (Illumina Assembly) | ecosystem: Environmental > Terrestrial > Soil > Wetlands > Permafrost | place: Sweden: Stordalen... | reverse complement strand
GGGTCACAAACTGAGCCCGTTCTGGATCGAGAAAATGACCAACGAACCTTCTGGAAGCTAAGAGGATGCGCTTTGCAGCTTAAAAATGGGTGCCAATCATCTGAACTGGGTTGCCAAACCAATTGATCAGAATCAGAGCAGTAACCGTTTAGCCGAAGAAATTAAGATGCGTCGGCCCTGTGGATTGCACTTGAACGCTGGACAAAGTGTGGAAAAGAGCGCACAATTCTCTCTCACATGAATGCTCGCTGGGAGCCTGCGTCCATATTGATATGGATAGTGCGATGGTTTTCGGTACGCTGAAACGGAACTGAATGCCCTCCCGGTGTGATTTATCCCACGCCGGCGTGTGCCGTCGGACACTGCGAACCGATGGCGAGTCCGCTAACATTTGAGCCGCACTAAAGGAGGTTCCCATGGCAGCCGTTATCAAGCCAGGTTGGAGCAAGCCCTCCACCATCCTCTTCGCCTCCGAGATTCCCGCCAATGAAAAGGCCTTCGCCTTCGCTCTTGCGCAAGCCGTTGAGTTTGGCGCCAATCTCATCGTTTTTCACGCCTATGACACGCTGATCGTGGCCGCATCGGAGACCTCAGGTATCCGTTACTACGACTATGCCGCCGCCGCTCGCGCCGAACTGAAGATTCTCGAGCCGCTGGCCGAGCGCGTACGCGAGGCTGACGTCCGGTGCGAACTGGTCGTGCGCCCGGGCTTGCCCGCCGATCAGATACTTTCCTTCCTGCGCGAGCGCGAGATCGATCGCATCGTCATGGGCACTCACTCTCCCGGCCCTATCGGCAAGCTGCTGGTGGGCTCGGTGGCCGAGGCTGTCCTCCGCACCGCAAAGGTTCCCGTTTACATCGTCGGTCCCGACGTGGTCGACGGCAGCTATCGCGACTTTGCCACCCGCGCCATCTTGTGCGCCGTCAGCCTTCAGGAAGCCAGCCCTATCGTGGCAGGCTTTGCCGCGGAACTGGCAGCCCAGCACAATGCGCGCCTGATTCTTCAGCATGTGATCCGGCCCCAGGAGCGCGCCGAGGTGCTCGCTGGCCGTTCGATCCAGGACGTCGAGACCGAACTGCTCATGCTCGTTCCACCTCAGCTGCACGACAAGATTGCCGTTCAGGCCATCGTCGTGCCTGGGGATCCGACCGAGGAGCTGCTTTACCAGTGCAGGGTCCAGCAAGCCGATCTGATCGTGATGGGCGCGCAGGGCGCATCGGCCTTCGCCGCCATCACCCGCCAAGGCGTGGTCTACAAGGTTCTGGCCCACTCGCACTGCCCGGTGATGACGCTGTCGCCGGCGGTACTGGTGGAGTGCGGCGTCAAAGCAACCAAGCCTCGCGTCTCCGAAGCCTATCTGGCCGGCGTTTTTTAAAGGATTTTCGCGGCTGGCGTTGGTTCATCAATGCCCGACCCACGGCTGTCATTATGAGCGAAGCCGGAGAACCTGCGTTTCGTTCCTCTGAGGCTAGGGTGGGGTATCACGATTCGGACCTGTAGAAATAGCGCAAATACTTTAGGAACATATCGAAAAACCCACTCTTTTGCGTCAGGGCACGACTTTAGTCGTGCCGCCAATGCCGCAAAATCAATGCGGGCTTTAGCCCCTGGACGCCGCAATTCGGCCTCAACAAGTTCATTATGGCTTCTTCGCCTTCGGTGGCTGCGTTGCCTCCGCTATGCACGCTGTCCCGCCGCACAGCGCCCCGGTAATCCCCTGGCCCTCGGTGATGGTGTAGATCCGGTCTTCCGCCGGCAGCTTCACCGTCTCCTTGGCGCCAGAAGGCCAGTGAATCTCCGCCATTCCAGCGTCTGTCGCATCGCCCAGCCCGAAATGCACCCGCCGGTCGTTCGACGAGATATAGCTGCCGCTGGCCAGCACGTCCTGCCTCATCCGCATGCCGTTAGCGCTTAGGTAGACTGTGGCGCAGGTGGCGTCGCGCGGGCTCCCAGGTCTGGTCGCGGTTTTCCCGCCGCCCACCAGTTTGATTTCCACCCAATGATGATGGTCGGAGCTCACATTCCTCAACAGCACCGGCGGCCCGTCTACCGGGTTGATGATCACATCGATCTTGCCGTCGTTGAAGAGGTCGCCAAACGCCGCTCCCCGCGCCGGAATCACCTCCGCCAGCCCCGTACCCTTCACCGCCGGAACGTACTCGAACCGCCGTCCATTCTTATCTGGCACGTTATGAAACAACAGTGGCCGCTCGGCAAACGTCGTGCCCCAGTCGTGCTGGTCCACCTCGGGATAAACGTGCCCGTTCACCATGAAAAGGTCCAGCCAGCCGTCGTTGTCATAGTCGAGGAAGCCATCGCCCCACCCGACAAAAGGAATCGTAGTCTGCGCGATTCCCGCCTTGTAGCTCGTGTCGGTAAAGCTGGCGTCTCCGTCGTTGTGGTAGAGCACTTTATAGTCGTCGCCGAAGTCGGTCACGAAAAAATCCACCAGGCCATTGTTCTCATAGTCGCCCTCGGCAATGCCCATCGACGCAATCTCGCGCCCGTCCTTGTTCAGCGCAAATCCCGATACGTAGCTATCGTCCTCAAAGGTTCCATCCCCTTTGTTGACGTAAAGAAAATTGGGCTCTGAGTCGTTGCCCACCACCAGATCCGGCTTACCGTTGCCGTTGAGACTCATAAAGATCGCCGTAAACCCGTAGTAGCGCTCCTTGTCCTCCACGCCCGCCTTGACGGTCACGTCGGTAAAGGTTCCGTCGCCATTGTTATGGAATAGGTGATCGGGCTCGCCAATCAGGCCTCTCGGTCCACAGTTCACCGGCGTGCCGCGATACATGCAATTCGCAAATCCCACGGCCTTGCTACCCGAAATCGGAAGGTTATCGCGGTCGAAGTGGAGATAGCCGGTCACGTACAGATCCAGCAGTCCGTCGCCATCGTAGTCGCCCCAGGCCGAGCCGGGAGACCAGTTGCCCAGCGCCACGCCGGCCTTCTCAGCCACATCCGTAAACGTCCCATCGTGATTATTGTGGTAGAGCCGGTTCTTGCCGTAGTTGCCTACATAGATATCGGGCCAGCCATCGTTGTCATAGTCGGCAATGCTTACCCCGTAGCCCCAGCGGTCATTGGTCACGCCGGCTTTTGCGGCCACATCCGTAAACGTCCCATCGTGGTTGTTATGAAAGAGCGCGGCATGAGGCGGCGTCTCCTTGCCATCCAGCGCATCGAAGGTCGAGCCGTTCACCAGGTAAATGTCCAGCCAGCCGTCGTTGTCGTAGTCGATCAGCCCCACGCCCGACCCGTTGGTCTCGACAATGAACTTCTTCTCTGGCACACCCATCTTGTGCTGCCAGCTAGAGAGCCCCGCTGCCTTGGCAACGTCCTCGAAGACCACCGGGCCGGAGTCCACAAATCCGCCCGCCGTGATGGGCCGCTTCTGTTCGTCGTAAACCGCTGCGGCTCCCAGGCCTCCGGCAATGCCCCCCATGCCTTGTTGCGGAGGCTTGGGTGCCTGCTGTGCCCAACATGCGCCGATCGAAACGGCCAAAATCAGGATCCCCGAAATTCGTCCGCGAACACCGAGCAACGTGAGTCCTCCACGGCTTGCAGTGTATCGCAGTCGCCGCTACGGCCGTTCGTTGCCCCTGGTGGTCTGATTGCAACAGACAGCCTTAGCCATGCATCGTATCGTCGGACGAAAGAAAGCCAGTGACGGAGACTCGACACATGAGCAAACATGCACCCGAGGCACAGACCCCCACCGTGCACGACCATTTCGGCCGATTCGCTGCGTTGGCTTCCAGTTGGCTCGGCTCGACGTGGGCGTTTGTGGGCGCTGGCTTAGTGATCGCCGTGTGGGCTGCCACCGGGCCGCTATTTCATTTTTCGAACAAGTGGGCGCAAATCATCTCGACCGGAACAGCGCTCCTGACCTTTCTGATGGTCTTCCTTATCCAAAACACCCAGAACCGCGATGCGCGCGCCATCAATCTCAAGCTGAATGAATTGATCCGGGCCATGGATAAAGCCCGGAATCAAATGATCGATATCGAGAGACTAACGGATCAGGAATTGGATGAGATGCAGGCGACCTATGAACGGGTGAAGGCATTGTCGACAGGGCGGCGGCCTCGTAAGTCAGCGGATGGGCCCCTGGAATGATCTTCTCGGCACACCAGAGCCGGCAAAGCCTTCCAAGCTAACGCCGGCGCGGCATCCTCAGAGCATTTTCAACTCAGGTGAAACAGAATCTGCCGTGCTCCCATCCATTGTACGTCCTTTGTGCAGTTAGCAGAATCCACTGTGCCCCATCCATTGTGCGTCCTTTGCACAATGGGTGGGAAAGCACAGAAGCCTACGAGAGATGTAAGCAGTTAGAGCGAAAATGCCTTAGCCGCCTTGCCTGAGTTTACAGAACGGTTGTGAATCTGTCAGATGACCCTGAGCAGCAGTAGGATCAGAACGATGGTGAGGATCAGGCTGAGTCCGCCCCCGCCGTAGTAGCCCCATCCAGGGCCAACTCGATAGCCACCGTATCCAGATCCAAAAATCAACACGATCAACAAAATGATGAGTAGCATGATCGCCTCCTCGTAACTAGGATGCAAGTTCAATAACTCGCGAACAAACCTGGGAGAGATTAATTTGTGCAATTTATATTTCGAAAAAACACGGCGATAAATACTCAACAGCCTTTAGTTGCGCAAACACGCGCAATGGTTTTCCGATTTCGCAATAAATGCTTTCAATATCCTTTCCCGCATTTTCTTTTAAGCGCAAACAACTATCGCTCCAGTTGCGGCGTCAAAGCGTGTGTTGCGGAAGTAAGCAGTTTGAAGTTGAAATCCACGGAGGTGGAAAACATGAACAAGGACACAGTGAAAGGTACGATCGATGATGCTGCCGGGCGTGCAAAGCGCCAAGTCGGCGAGTGGACTGGCGACACAAACGCGCAGATCAACGGCGCCGGACAGCAGATCAAAGGGAAGGCCGAGAAGGCATGGGGCAACGTGAAAGATGCAGCCCATGATGTGAGCAAAAATGCCAATAGCAAGGATGCCGAGCTCGAGCGTGAAAACGAAGCTCGTGAGCGCACGCGTCGCGAAGAAGAACGCAAGCACCACGAAGCCATCGGTAGCTAGCAAACCTCCCGCTCGCCGCTCTCGACTGCGCAATTGCGTAGTTGAGGGCGGCGAAAGGGGATGTTCCTTGTGGCCACCAGGCCAGATCCACAACTCAGTGTGTGGTTCTTTCGGTACAGTCGCAGAGCAGTGCTGCGTGAGTAACTAGGTCTCAGGAGCGTGAAAAACATGGACAAGGACAGAGTAAAAGGCACGGTCAACGAGGTTGTTGGAAGCACCAAGCGTCACATCGGAAACCTTACCGGCAACACCAATACCCAGGTCGAAGGCGCGGTTCAGCAGGTAAAGGGCAAGGTTCAAAATGCCTGGGGCAAAACCAAGGATGCGGCCCGCGACGCGCAAGCGAAACTCAAAGCTTCGGACGCGGCAAACCAGGAAGCCGCAGGTGAAAACCGCCAAGTCATAGTCCCCGTTGTAGTCGTGGAAAAGCGCAACCTGATCTAGCCCCCACACTACTCACCGGAGGAGGGCACAAAGCCGATGCGCCCTCCTGGCTGATACCTGACAACTGACCACTGACAACTGTCTTTTCAAACCCCATGGCATCATCCGCGCCGTCCGAGTATACTGTCCGCAAGGCGGTGCGCTCATTCCCGCGCCTACCCTAAAGTGAGGTGCGTCTTCAGCAGTGACTCCGGTTCACTGACGTTCGACGTTCCACCATCGGAGACTTCCCGGTGGCGCGCTGTGGCCCGCGTGCTCCGAAGTCCCATGGATGCCTTAGGTTGCGCCCTCTTTCCTGCCTTTTGTACCCTATGCGGCTCCCCTCTGCCGCAGCTTTCTTCTGTGCCAATTTGTGATGTTTGCTGGACCGAATTCCCCGTCCTGAGCGGTCCCTCCTGCGCCCGCTGCGGTGACATCCTAGCATCGCCCGCATTTGATTCCACCCAATCCTCCGCCGCGCTCTGCCGCACCTGCCGCCTCGTCCCGCCTCCCTTTGTGCGCGCCGTGGCCTTCGGCCTTTATCAGGACCGCATGAAAGCCGCCATCCATGCGCTCAAGTACGACCGGCTCCATCCGGCTGCTCATGGCCTGGGCCAAATGCTGGCCGCGGCTATTGCCCGACTGGCGTCTGAAGCGCCGACCGAGATGCTGGTGATTCCCGTGCCGCTGCATCGCTCCAAGTACGCCGAACGCGGCTTCAACCAGGCACGCTCACTGGCCGTCCACGCCCTTGAATCGTTGCGTAAGTCCCACCCGGAGTGGTGCCTCACCCTGGCTTCGAGTACGCTGATGCGCCTCCGCGCTACCGACAGCCAGACCGGCCTCACGCCCCGTCAGCGGCGGCTGAATGTGCGCGCCGCCTTCTCGGTCTCCGATCCGTCGGCCGTCGCCGCCCGGCACATTCTGCTCATCGACGACATCTTTACCACCGGCGCAACCGCTCGTTCCGCCTCGCAGGCCCTGATCCGCGCTGGAGCGGCCTCCGTGTATGTAGCCACCCTGGCCAGAGCGCGCCTCATCAACGAATTCAGCCGAGCCGCCTTTTTTGACGGCGCGGAAGAGAACTTCACCAACTCGCCTGCCGCAACCGTGCAGCCGGCAAGCATTTACTCATCGCAAGACCAACCATCTTTTTGACGAGGGGATAAGAGATGTCGCTGGGAAAAGCTATGATTCATGCACGCAAGCAGAAGTCCATTGCCAAAGCCGCTGCCTACTCCGGAGACTACGCGGCCGTGCAGCCCGCCCACCTGCTACAGATGCCCGTGTTGGTGCTCAACGCCTCCTATGAGCCCATCAATATCTGCGGCGCGCGTCGCGCCTTGGTGCTGGTGCTCAAGGGCATTGCGCGCACCGAGGAGGAGCATGGCCTTACACTGCATGCCCAGCGCAGCCGCATCGCTATGCCCTCGGTGATCCGGCTTCTCGAATATCGTCGCATCCCCTACCAAACCCGCGCCCTCTCGCGCAAAAATATCCTGCTCCGTGACCGCAATAGTTGCCAGTACTGTGGCGAGGTTCTGCCCTCAGGCGAACTCACGCTCGATCACGTCATTCCCCGCTCCCGCGGCGGCAACTCCACCTGGGAAAACCTCGTAGCCTGCTGCCACGCCTGCAACCGCCGCAAAGGCAATCGCATGTTGCACGAGCTCGACGACATGGTTCTCCTGCGTGAGCCACGCCCCTTCTCGCTCCACACCAGCCGCCAGATCATGCGCATGTTAGGCCGCGCTGACGACCGCTGGCGCAAATATCTCTTCTATTGAGGGAGTAGGAGGTAGGCAAGAGCGAATAGGCCCCTGAGGTCTAAGGGAACATGAGTCAACCGGTAACTGCCGGTTAGCCGGTCCAGCGAACCGAACAAATACGATTACGCATCTGAATATCTGTTGAAGGAAGTGACTGAACCAGGTAGCGTTCAATGCCTGGAGATCGTGTGACGAGAAAACGTATGGGTCGCTCGTCGAACGCAGGCGCGGGCGGTTTGGCCAAGCAGCCGCTCGACCGCGTGAGTTGGTGAGTCTGAGTGACTATCGAGAAATGGAGCGTTCGCAGTGGCTATTTCCCAGTTGCAACAACCCGTAGCGGTTGCGCCTCCGCTAGGCGTTATCGCCGGTCAGCCGGCTCTGAGGAAGAAAATCGTGAATACCTTCCTGATCGGCATCCCTCTCGCCGGTTCCGTGGGCTGCCTGTTCTGGTTCCACTCCCATCCCATCCACGCCGTCGAAGTCGTCACCTTCATCGCCGGATACTTCATCATCGGTATGGGGACCGGGGTCGGCTTTCACCGCTACTTTTCCCACAAGAGCTTCGAGACCTCCCCATGGGTCGCATACCTTCTGGGAGCCGCCGGCTCCATGTCTTTCCAGAGCTCGCTCTTAACCTGGGTTTCCGATCACCGGCGTCACCACGCCCAATCCGACGAGTGTGGCGACGCCCACAGTCCCATCGTTGATGGCCACTGTCACCACCCTGACTCGCTCAAGGGCCTCTTCCATGCCCATATTGGGTGGATGTTCGACGACACCGTCACCGACCGAAACATCTACGGCCGTGACCTCGCACGCGACCCCGTCATCAGGTTCTACACGCGCACTCACTACATCTGGCCCGTGCTCTCGCTCGCTCTCCCATGGCTGGTTGGCTACGCCTTTGGCGGCCCCACCGATGCCTGGGGCTGCGTCCTCGCCGCCTGCCTCCGCACCATGCTCTTCCAGCACTCCGTATGGGCGGTCAACTCCTTCGGCCACACCTTCGGCTACGAGAACTACAAGATGAGAAACACCAGCAAGAACAATAGATTTCTTGCCGCGCTCACCTTCGGGGACGGCTACCACAACAACCATCATCGCTATCCGCGCTCCGCCTTCCACGGCCTGCGCAAGGGCGAACGAGACTTGAACGGCATTATCATCATGGGGCTCGGCAAGCTCGGACTCGCCCGCAAAATCATCTTCGCCGACCGCTACATGGGCCCAAAGCGCCCCATCCTATAGCCTCATGAGGGCCTCACTCGCCCGCAGCTTTGTGGTCAGCGGCCTACTCCCTATTTCTTCGGCCCCGCATCCGGCTTGATCGCCGGCGCAGTAATATCCTTCCCGTCATAAATAATCTTTGTCGTCGATCCAAACTGCTTATAGTCGGTGTACTTGATCGTGTCTCTCATATGCACGTCCTGCGCCATGTAACCGCTGCCGCCGCTGAAGTGCAAAATCCCTTCGCCCCTGGTATACACCGGGAACCAGTAGTGCCCGTCCACCTGTTGCCGCCACGTCATGAACGGCGGATGCAGGTCTTCATTGTTCTTCCGCGTGTCGTCGGGAACCATGCGCCCATTCGTCACCACAATCTGCAGGTCGGTCGTGTCCACCCAGATGCGCCCCAGCAAATACCGTTTCTTCTTTTCGATGATCTTGGGGCCTACATCGAAGACGTAGCAATCCACTTCGTCCACCTTTTGTTTGCCCACGTACTTCACGTCGTATTGGCCGATATCCTCGGCTGTCAGTACAAACGGGTAACCGTGCTGGATGTCCTGAAGGTCAGACGGCGACATCGAGACCCGCTGCAGTGTATTCTCCGGCGCAAACACCACCTTCTCCGTCCGACCGCCCGTTGGGTCGAAGATCACATCGTCCACTTCGTAGTACTCGCCATCCACTTTGTTGTCGTCATCGATCGTCTGCACCCGGGCCACGCGGCGATAGGTGTAGCGGTTCAGCGCTCTCTGAAACTCGCTCTCCTTCGCGGTAAACTGACGAATGATTTCCTCCGGCTTCATCGCGGGCTCGGAGATATCCATCGGCCCAAAGCCTGAGTCCAGCGCCATCGGCGTAAAGGTGTCCTTGCCCTGCCCCGCGCACAGCGCGCACCCAACGAACACCAGCATCGCCATGCCCCAATGACTCCGCATACCGCTTCTTCCTCCGCCGCTCATCGAAATCGCGCCCGAACTCCCAGCATACCGCGCTTCCCCAATCGCACAAACCCGCCGCCCGCTTAGGCAATCTCTGAGTAAGTCGGTGCTTTGAAATGGCACCGCTTTACAGCTTGCTGAAAAACTCCGTCCAGAAAGTGCCTGTGTCAGGGCATGACTTTAGTCGTGCCGTAAATGTCGAAAAATCAACGCGGGCTTTAGCCCCTGAGGAGATTTGGCGCTTCCAGAAGGGCCTGTTCAGAGAACTTTTTCGGAGCTTCTCTACACCATTAGACGCACGCGCCCGTTCGCGGGATAGTTCAATCCAGTCACCGGTGCCCCATCCTTCCGTGTTCTTGTTCTTGCGGCTAGGGTCCCGAGCCTGCAATACGCAACACAAATTGGCTGTCATTCTGAGCGAACGGGGTCCCGAACGTCTTTCAGTTCCGGGGTTCCCAAAGAGCGGTCTCTGCTCTTTGGGGTGGAGTTCGGGGGTGGTGAGTCGAAGAATCTGCGGTTGTTTTTCGATGAACTTCAGGCTCACCACGCTAGGGTGGGATAGCGCGATCCCAAAATCCGCCTGCCTCCGTGCCACCCACCAAGACTCCTCTGTCCCCAACGCCCCCTCCGCTGCTAAACTCCCCCTTCAGGGAATTCCACCAGGATTCTGCGCTTCGTTCGGAGGCAATCCGTGCCAGACTCTCAGCCCCTCGTCTTTCGGCCATTTGTCGCGCCCAGCGAACACCGCCCCGAGTTCACCTTCCGCGCCATTCTCCTCGGCTCGGTGTTCGGCATCGTCTTCGGCGCAGTCACGGTCTATGTGGGCCTGCGCGCCGGACTCACGGTCGCTGCCTCCATCCCCATCGCCGTGCTCTCCATCAGCATCCTCCGCGCCTTCGGCCGCGCTTCCATCCTCGAAAACAACATCGTCCAAACCACCGGCAACGCCGGCCAATCCGTCGCCGCGGGCGTCATCTTCACCCTTCCCGCTCTGATCTTCCTCGGTTTCGACCTCGAGTACTCTCGCATCTTCATGCTGGCTCTAATCGGCGGCTGGCTTGGCGTACTCTTCATGATCCCCCTCCGCCGCCAGCTCATCGTCGACGAGCACGAGAACCTGAAATACCCTGAAGGCACCGCCTGCGCCGAGGTGCTCATTGCCGGTGAGCGCGGAGGCTCCTTCGCCAGCCGCGTCTTTCTCGGTCTCGGCCTGGGCGCGGTCTATACCTTCTTCCAGAACGAAAACCTCTTCAAGGCCTGGCCCGGCACGCCCGAGTTCCAGCCCGACTTCGGCCCCCAGCACATCCTCAAAGGCGCTTCCGTCAAAGCCGACGCCACGCCGGAATATCTCGGTGTCGGCTACATCATCGGCCCTCGTATCGCCGGTGTCATCTTCGCCGGAGGCGTCCTTTCATGGCTCGTTTTGATGCCTCTCATTTACTTCTTCGGCAAGGCGCTGCCCAACCCCGTCTATCCCGGAACCATCCCCATCGGCCAAATGGGCCCCAGCCAGCTCTGGTCTACCTACATCCGCCCCATGGGTGCAGGCGCAGTTGCCGCTTCCGGACTCATTACCCTGCTGCGTACTCTGCCCACCATCTTCAGCGCCCTCGCCACTGGCTTCAAAAATCTCCGTCCCGGCGCGGCCTCTGCCGTCAAGCCCATCCGCACAGAAAACGACCTCTCCATGAGCGTCGTCGTCTTCGGTTCCATCCTCATCGTCGCTCTCATGTTCTTCTTCCTCCAGTTCAAGCCCGTCCCCGGAGCCTACGTCGGCTGGGCGGCCAACCTCGCCGCAGCGCTGCTGGTGGTCGTCTTTGGATTTCTCTTTGTCACCGTCAGTTCGCGCATCGTCGGCCTCATCGGCAGCTCCGCCAACCCCATCTCCGGCATGACCATCGCCACTCTGATGGCTACCTCTGCCATCTTCCTCGTCATGGGATGGACCACCCCAGCCTTCGGCGCTCTTGCTATCACCATCGGCGGCGTCGTCTGCATCGCCGCGGCCAACGCCGGCGACACATCGCAGGACCTCAAGACCGGCTACCTCGTCGGCTCCACGCCCCGCTATCAGCAGATCGCGCTCATGATCGGCGTCGTCGTCTCCACCATCGCCATCGGCTTCACCCTCAACCTCATGAACACCGGCCTCCAGGAGTTCCGCTCCGCCCAGCAACCCTGGGACATCAACGCCTCCCACCCCGGCGTCGCCATCCAGACCGACGCCCACCGCCTGCCTCAGCAGATCCATGTCCTCGGTCCCAACCAGACCTCCACTCCCCACGATAAATCCGAGTACATAGTCCTCAACGCGCTCGGCTCGGCTGAGTTAGCCGACGGCAAATATCTCTACTCGCCCGCATCCCATCAAATTGAAGTCCAGTGGATTCAGGGCATCGGTTCGGAGAAGGCCGCCGCCCCGCAGGCCCGCCTCATGGCCACCGTCATCAACGGCATCCTCACCCGAAAGCTTCCCTGGGGACTGGTCCTCCTCGGCGTCTTCCTCGTCATCGGCGTCGAGTTGTTAGGCGTCCGCTCGCTCTCCTTCGCCATCGGATCCTATCTCTCCATCGGTACGACCCTCGCCATCTTCTGCGGCGGCATGGTCCGCTGGTTCGTCGACGCAGCCGTGAAGAAAGCCGGCGGCGACACCGCCGACTCAGAAAGTGAAATCTCCCCCGGCTCCCTCTTCGCCAGCGGACTTATCGCGGCAGGCGGCATCGTCGGCCTCATTGGAGTAGCTCTCAAGGGTTACGAAACCACCTTCAAAGACAGCCGCGACCTCCTCAACTTCCCCCACACATTCCTGGATAACAACTACGTCAGCGTCCTAGCCTTCGCCGCCCTAGCTTTCTCCCTCTACTACTTCGCCCGCAAGCCGCTGAAGAAGTAAGCGGCCTCGGCACTTTCACTCGCCACAAACTCAACATGGGTGCCCCAGGCCGGGGTGGAGATCCCGCTTCTGGGACCTGGGATAGCACAACTGCTCACGCCACCACCTGCCGGGTGCCCCGTCTTCGGCGCGTCTCTGTTTTTGCGCCTAAGGTGGGATATTCATACCTATGGCCTTTTATAGCTTGTCATCCTGAGCGCAGCGCAGCGGAGTCGAAGGACCTGCGGTTGTCTTTTGCTTTACGGAGACTTTGTCGCTGGCCTTCTCCCTCTACTACTTCGCCCGCAAGCCTCTAAACAAGCGATCGACCGCCAATTCTGCGCTTAAAGATTTTGATTCGGAGCTTTACATCAGGGTACGACCTCGGCTGTGCCGCCAAGACCTCAACATCCACACGGCATCCACTAGGATGTCTCGCTATATGTAGAGTAATCGACAGTAAGCTCTTCTCCCGCCTTAATGTCCTTCGCTGCAAAGAAGTCATATCCGCCCCGACATTCTACATTCGGTTCGGTGCCTTCCGGAGGCTCATTGATATACCAAGCGACCGTCAAGTTATTAAATCCGTTTGGGCAGCCATATTTCCCATCATCCTGACGCAGAAGTCGTCGTAGAGTCGCCTAACTTCGCCGCTCTTCCGCTGAACTTCGGTCCGATCCACCCAAACCATCTCTGACCGATCGTCCTTGAAGATATTCGTGCCGTTCGGTATATCGCGTATTGCGAACACCCCTACCCCATGGATTGGTGATGGCTTTAGCCTCGTAAAACTCTCGGCGTCGGACTGAGTTTTTCGTTCTTCTTCTTTACTCTGGAACCGTCGGAAGAAGCCATGGAGCCGTATAATAACGTCCAATTCTCTCTCTGCCTCACGATCACCGAGTAACTCCTCGCGATATGCTTCATAGTCAACTTGATTTGCGAAAAGAAGAAACAATATGTCATTCCACCACTTCCAAGAAGTGACCGTGGCTGCGGCGAGCATCGCTATGAGTAGCGGTAATCCCGCCTTATTACTCGGATGATCTACGGCCGGCCAAAAGTGCAGCCCGATATAAGTTGCTAAGCCGAAGAACATAGCAACGCTTCCGAGGTTGTAGACTAAAAGCCAGGCGAGATACTTATCGATATCGTCTTCATCTATCGCCTCGCCACATTTTTCGAGCCCCCAAATGAAGGAAATCATGGAAAGGCCGAGCAGACCGACTGGCCAATACCAGTTCCTTTCTATTCTCGGATCCACAATTGCTAATGCCAAAATCGCACCAACCATGGCAGTCAATATCGCATAGAACGTCGCGACAAATGAAGAGTTGTCACGCCAGGGGATGGTTTCCCGACTTGCCTTTCGATCTTGATTTATTCCACCATGCACGGCCATGTCTCCCCTTGACATCCTACTCTGAATCAGAGAGGACTTGACCGAGTTGATCTCACGCCACCACTTGCAACCGCACCTCTTCATGTTCCCGCAAGCAAAAAATGATATTGAACAGATTCGCCGCCCTGCCACTCAGTAAATCGCCATCACGTCAAGAACGCGAATCTCTCCGTACCGGAGAAAGTCCTGGGCGTTAAACGTGAGAATGCTCTCTATTCCATGCACCACCATGGCCGCGACGAGGCGCGCATCGTGCGCGTTCTTGCCTGAGACACTGTAATCAGCCACGAGACGCTCCCACGCATCCTGAAGCGGAAGCTCCGGGAGCAAAACGAAGAGCCGCTTCAGAGCGTCCACCTCCGCCGTCGCCTGCTCTGGCGAAAATCCCAGGCCATTGGCGGTAATGGGGTGCGTAGCCACGGCCCAGAATTCAACGATGTTCTGTTGTGTGATGTGCAGCATTTCGCTGTTTGTGCGCAGCGCCAGCAGCGCTCGTGCGGCGACAGGTGCATTGGGATGATGGGGTTGCGCGAGGCGCAGTAGGATGTTGGTGTCGAGAAGAACCGCCATTTACAGGCCGCGCGCGCCGTAGATCGAATCCCGGTTGATCGCTTCATCCGGAAGCAATGGCGTCGTCGCGTGGCTCTCGCTCCAGGCAGTAAGCTCCCGCGACCACTCTTCCGCATCGAGCGCGCGTGCCCGTCCGCGCGCTCTCACTTCGGCGGAAAGCTCCAGCATGGATTCCTGCGTAATCGGGCGGCCTTCGCCGCGCGCCAGGGAAGCACGGGCTTCATCGAGGGTTGCGCGAAACTCCACACGCCGGCGCTCGCGCTCCTCCCACAGAGCAAGGGCCTCATGCACGGCGCCTTCCTCGCTCTGGAGCCGTCCTGTTTCTACGGCGTGCCGGGCGAACGCTCTTTGGTCGGATGTCAGCTCCACTTCCATCGCTCGAGCTCCTTCTCAACAGGGTACGGCAAGCTGTCGAGAAAAGCCACAGCCGGGTACTCCCGTCCCCTATTTATGCACGAATCTCCACCGCAGTGCTATTGCATCCCGGGCCGAACCCCTTTAAGATGCGTCAATTGACGCCAATGCCTCGCGCTGCTGCCATCACGACGATTTCCACTCCCGCGCCGCCCCCGCCACCGCCCGGCCCCAGGCCACGCGTCGGCAAGGTCTGCGTAGCTATTCAGGCCGACTCGCCGGCCGAGTTGATTGAGCGGGCCGAAGCCGCGCTCCAGGACTCCAAATCCGTCTCGAAGTTCCTTGAATTCCGCCTCGACTCGCTCCCCAAGCCCGCTGCCGCCCTGTCCGCTGTCAAGGAGTTCCTCGACCGCCGCCGCGACGTGACGGCCATCGCCACCTGCCGGCGCAAGCAGTTCGGCGGGCGCTTCGCCCTGTCCCTGGCTTCGGAGCTCGACATTCTACTGGCCGCCGCCGAGGCTGGCTGCAAGATTGTCGATCTCGAAGTCGAATCGGCCGAGGAGGCCAAGCCCGCCCAACTGGCCCAGTGGCGCGATAAACTCCGGGCAGCCGGCGCGGCTCTGCTCGTAAGCTACCACGACTTTACCCAGACCAGGAACCTGGAGCAGGCGGCCCGACGCATCGAGGCCTTTCAGCCCGACTTCGTCAAAGTGGTTTCCACGGCCCGGTCCGTGGCCGACAATCTTGCCGTCCTGCGTCTCATCGAGGATCGCTCACTGACCGCTCACATCGTTGGTATCGCCATGGGCGAGGAAGGACTGGTGAGCCGCGTGCTGGGTCCGAGGGCCGGTGCCGCATTCACCTTTGCTTCCGCTGGAAACGGGCCAGGCCCCGAACTGGCGACGGCTCCCGGCCAGGTTTCCGTCCAGACCCTGCACGACCTCTACCGCGTCGAGCATCTGGATCAGGCGACGCGGGTCTTCGGTGTGGCCGGCAACCCGATCACCCACTCGCTTTCGCCGCTCATGCAGAACACCGCCTTCCGCCGCGAAAACGTGAACGCAGTCCTCTTGCCGCTCAAGGTCAAGGCGCTCAACGACCTGCTCACCCTCGTGCGTGACCTGCCGTTGGCCGGCGTGGCCGTAACCATGCCCCTCAAACAGGGAGTCCTGCCCTATCTGGCCAATATGGACCCTCTCACCGCCCGCATCGGTGCATGCAACACGCTCCGCACCGGCGCAGATGGCAAGCTCTACGGCTTCAATACCGACGTAGCCGGAGTCGTGCGGCCCCTCGAAAAGCGCCTCAAGCTCAAAGGCGCGCGGATCATCGTACTCGGCGCGGGAGGCGCGGCGCGGGCTGCGGTCTTTGGCCTCGTTGCCCAGGGCGCTGAGGTCTTCATCTTCAACCGCACCCACGAAACGGCTGTCGCCCTCGCCAAAGAGGCAAAGGCCAAGGCGCTCAAGCACGAGCAGTTCGTCAAGGCCCGCTTCGATGTGCTCATCAATACCACCCCCTGCGGCATGACCGGCATCAAGCAGGCTCTGCCCATCGAAGAGAAAGAGCTCAATGCAGGACTCGTCTTCGACACGGTCTATACCCCCTTGGAGACGCCGCTCCTCAAACTGGCCAAAGAGCGCGGCATTCCCGCGATCAGCGGCATTGAGATGTTTGTGCAGCAAGGCGCGCGCCAGTTTGAGATTTGGACCGGCAAGCCGGCTCCCGAAGCGGAGATGCTGCGCGTCGTCGAGCTGGAGTTGCGCAAGCGCGGCTAAGCCCGTCATCCTGCCATTTTTTCCGCATGCAAAGATTGTTATAGAACGGACAACAGGAGTACCCATGTTGAATCGCCGCAACTTCCTGAAGACTAGCCTTCAGACGGGCGCAGCTGTGATTCCAGTTTCAGCCGCGCTTCAGGCTCTCGACTCATCTTCGCTTCTCCACGCGGAAGAAGTTATCTCCGCCAGCCCGTCCACACCGAATCTCACCCCGCTGCCAAATCGTCTGTCTCCCATTAACCCCGCCAGCGAGCCCTGGCAAAAGCGGGTTCATCGCGTAGGCCAGAGCAACATGACCGAGCACGACCCTGCCGTCATGAACATTGAAGAGTGGGCCGATTACTGGCAATCCGCTCAGGCCGACGTCGTTTTTATCAGCGTCACCGGCATCCTCGCGTTCTATCCCTCCAAGGTGAAATTTCATCGCCACGGCAAATTCCTCAATAACCGCGACTTCTTCGGCGAGTGCGTGGCCGCCGCCAAAAAGCGCAACATGCGCGTGGTGGCGCGCATGAGTCCCGACCTCAATTGGGGCGATGCGCTCGAGGCCCATCCGGAGTGGGCAATGCGCAACCAGGACGGCTCAGTGCAATTCAGTGGCGAGGAGCCGCGCCTCTTCAAGACCTGCATGTTCTCCACCTACATGGATGACTATGTCCCAGCCATCATGCGAGAGATCAACTCTCTCTACGACATCGATTGCTTCTATACCAACGGCTGGCCGCCTCTTGGAAGCCTGCCCGAGTGTCATTGCGCAATATGCAGCAAGCTACCGCCCACCGGTACTCCGGCCTACTGGCGAGTCTTCACCGCCCGCGTGCTGGAGCTCTGGCAGAAGTACGACGCCATCGCCAAAGAGAAGAAGCCGGATAATTTCTTCTTTGCCAACTCAGGCGGCAACGTGCGCGGCGGCCCTAATCTAGCCGGTCTTGGCAAAATCGCCGCATGGTTTCAGGGTGACAACCAGGGCCGCGGCTCTGACGAGCCTGCCGTCTGGGGATGCACGCTGCAAGGCCGCGTGTGCAATGCCGTGATGGACGGAAAATTCGCCACCAACCTCACCGCCGTCTATTCGACTGGCACAGTGGTATGGCGCAACGCCGCCAAGAATCCCGCCGAGACCCGCATGTGGCTGAACGAAACTCTCGCTGGCGGCCTCGTTCCCTACGTCCACTTCATCGGCTCTGAGAAAGGCTTTGGCGAAGACCGCCGCTGGCAGCAGGTCGGCGCAGACTACTTCCGCTGGACCGCTGGCCACGATGCCCATTTCACCCCCCGCCGGTCAATTGCGAATATAGGAGTGGTGATCGGGCAGAGCACGCAGCTTCTTTATCCCGGCCCCGCCACGGCCCGCTCGCACACCTACATGCACGAGACGACTCAGGGCATCTATGAAGCTCTGCTCAGAGGCCGTTTCGCATTCGACTTCGTGCATGAAGACCGTCTCGATCCGGAACGCCTCAGCAAATATCGCGCTCTCTTGCTTCCCAATATCGCCATGCTCAGCGACCGTCAGTGTCAGCAGATTCGCGACTACGCGCGCTCCGGCGGATCCATCATGGCCAGCTTTGAAACCGGTCTCTACGACGAAGACCTCAATCGGCGCGCGGATTTTGCACTCGGCGATGTGTTTGGCATCGGCAAAGCGGAAGATGCCATTGGCACCAACGGCAATGCATACTACGCCCGCATCGAAAACCCCAACCCGGCCCACCAGCACCCCATTCTTGAGGGCTTCAGCAACACCAACTGGCTTCCCGGCGCGCAAAATCGCATCCCCCTCAAGCCTGTGGGCGATCCGATTCTCACCGTCGTTCCGGGATTCGTCCGCTATCCGCCTGAACTCGCCTATCCGCCCGTCTCCCACACCGATGAGCCGACCGTTGTGCTGCGCGAAACCGGTGCCAGCCGCACGGCCTACTTCCCAGGCGACATTGAGCGCACCTACTGGCTCACCGGCCACGGCGATCTGCTGCGCCTGCTCCACAACACCATCCGCTGGATCACCGGCGATGAGCGCATCGTCGACGTTGCGGGAGACGGCTTCATCGAAATGCTCGGTTGGGAGACGCCCGCCGGATACGCCGTGCATCTGCTCAACTACACCAACCCCAACACGCATCATGGCTGGATGCAGTCCGTCTACCCGCTCGGTCCGCAAACCATCACGATGAAGTTGCCGTCCGGCGTCCGCGTCAAGTCCGTCGATCTGCTCCAAGCCGGACGCAGCGTAGCGTTCAGTCTCGAGGGCCGCGTGCTCCAGTTCACAGTTCCGCGCGTCGAAGATTACGAGGTAGCCGCAATCACCATCGCTTGAAACACGATAGTGAGTCAGCGTCAAGAGTAACGGCAGTAAGTCCGCGTGAAGAGTACGGGCTTCAGCCTGTACATAAACCCAGCAAAATTCACGTGGGCTTTTGCAGTGTTTGGTGAATGCCCAATCAATATGTTTTGTGTCAGGGCACGACTTCAGTCGTGCCGAAAACCAGGCAAAATGGATCCGGCTTTAGCCGCTGCCGAAGTTTCTCCGCTGATTATGCACATGGCCGATTCACCACACACCTGGCCCCCCAAGAGAGTCCTGTCAAACTGACTCACTACACGCAATCATTGTTTGACTTACGCGCCTTCCCGTCGCCTACCGGCTCTTCTTCTTCCCCGGCTTGCCAGCCTTGGGTTTATCGCTCTCCAAATGCCCCACCGGAATCGGCCCCATGTCCGGGCCAGTGCGCTTCACAACGGTATCGAGCATGACGAAGCTGACGGTGCGCGTCGACGCCGGGCGCGTGATGCCGGTGGCGGCATCGGTGGTCACGCTCTCTCCGTTGGCGATCTGGAAGCTGAATGTGGGGATCTTGCTGCCGCCGGGGCCGGGCTGGAATCCCGTCTTCACCGGCAGATAGCCCTGAATGGGATGCAGCCGGTAAGCCGTCTCGTAGCGATGGTGCTTCAGGCTCCAGGTAAACACCCGCACCTGGTCGAAATCGAAGGCCAGGCCAGACTTGGGCGAGCTCAGAACGGTCACATACTCGGGAATCTCACTGCTGGGCGTGCCGGAATCGGGATCGGTCACCTTGGTCAAAACGTAGCTGCCCACAACCCGCTGTCCTTCGGCATAGATGCCGATTGAGTCCGGCACATCCACATCCACGCGGCCTGACAGCAGCCATCCGGCGCGGCCCTGATCGTCGCGCACAAGCCACCAATCTTCCATCACAACCGGCGGAGCCTCAGGCGGCATAGGCGCTGGCGCTGTGCCTGCCAAATCTGCATGAGGCTGTTTCGCGGCGGTCAACGGCGGTGTCGGCGTCTTGGCCGAACCGGCTGCCGGAACGGAACTACTCCCCGGCACTGCCGGCTTTGGCGTTGTCGGCTTGCGAGGCGCCCCCATGCCCGCGGCTATCTTGGGAACCGAGGCGCGCGCCAGGAGCCGCACCTTGGCATTCGCGGCCAGCAGATAAAAGTGTTCCGTGTCGCGGCCCGGAAAGATGTGCAGATAAACGTCGTCGCGGACCACAGCGGTGGCAACCACCGTGTCTTGCTTGTGCTTGGCCGCGAGCTGCACAAACGCATCGTTGGTCTTGCCATCAACCACGGCGCGCTCTTCAATCCAGCCGATTTCGTTCTTCTGCGTCTTGACCTTGAGAAAGCGCCGTCCGTGTTCGAGCACTTCGAGCGGCTGCCCGTTGGTTACCTCTGCCACGCGATTCGAGACAGCGGCTACCCGATCGTGAAGAAACATCTGGCGGGCGGAAACGTACACCGTCTCGTGTTGCTCACGATGGAACCTGCCGCATCCACAAGCGAGCGCAAGAAGACTCAGGACCAGGAACGCAGGCACCACCGGCAACGAAGGCACAGAAGCCCGGATGCGCGGGACGAGTGAAACGAGGGAGTCTTGAGGTCGCGTGAACACAGCCAGTGGCGTTCCTCTTGAGGATAGCAGACGCGGCGATCAAAGCTCAGAGGCTGCGGAACAGGCGTGGGACCAAACTCCCACCGTCCCTTGAAAACTGATCTCTGCGCCCTGACCCCTGATCGCTGCCTTTACGGCGCAGCGGCGATGGCACCGGCTCCAACCGGGTCAGTTCCGGTGGCCACCGAGAGAACCGAGGTAAGCGTACCCGAGCTCATAGTGTAGGCCTCAAGGTCGGGGCCCCCCACAAAATCTACCGCAAGCACGTAACTGCTGGTCGAGTCCTCTGCCAGGCCTATCTGGCCGCTTGGCCCGGCCGCGATAGCGCCGGTCGAGGTCAGCCCACTGGTGGCGACGCTGAAACCGGCGATGTTCCCAGTCGAGCTGCCGCCGACTGTTCGATTGGCAACATAGACGTAGTTGCCGTCCGCAGTGGGCAGGATGGAAATGGGTCCAGTTCCGCCGCTCGAGAACGGAGACCCGGAGATCTCGTTCAGTGCGCTGGCGGCGATAGTAAAAGCGCGCAGCCCGCCGGATTGGGCGGCGGTGGGATCGGCATCGGACTCGCCCACATAAAGCAGCCGGTTGGTGGGGTCCACGGCCACCGTGTTGGCGCCGCCACCGGAATTCTTCACCGCAAGGTTGCCGGATGCGCCGAAGGGATTGGCGCTGCTGGGATTAAAATGAATCGCCTCGGTGCCGCCCGCGCCCATTCCGACAAAGACATAACAGTCGGTGCAGGAACTGGAATCACCGGGCGATATGGCGAGTTGCGTCGGGGTCGCAGCGGGCAGAGTAAATGGTTGCTTAGTCTCGTTGGCAGTGACGGGAGTTCCAGCATTGGTGCCAGTGCTGTTGACATTGATGGCATAGAGTTGGGCCGTGCCGGTAACAGCCTCGACCAGCCAGGAGTTGGTGGAGTCAACCTGCATGCTTTGGGCTTGGTCCAAGGCAACGGGTTGACCGTTGAATCCCAGGGTGAGCGCGCCATTCGATCCGATGGTATAGAGGTAGATGCCGTTAGCCGTACTTACATACAGGAATTGGGCGTTGGGAGCCACGGCGATTGCGAAGGGATCCGGGGCGGGCAGGGTAACCGCTCCGATGGTGTTGAGCTTGCCAGAGGAGATATTCAAAGCGGCGATCTGGTTCGTTGTCTGGTTCAACACGTAGAAGTTGCCGCTAGTGCTCGCGGTGGAGCTGCAAGTTGCCGAGGTTGACGAGGCCACTTCGACACAAACGGCAGTGGTCGCGGCAACACTGCCCGAAACGCCGGTCACCGTAATATCGTAGGCTCCAAAGGTTGTCGCGGCTGCGGTTGTCGCGGTCAGCGTCGCTTGTTGTGTCGCGGTGCTGCTGAAAGTAAGAGAGGTGGGAGAAAGGGCGCATGTCGTGGCATTAGAAGCGCCCGAGGGCGCTGTGACAGCGCAAGTCAGCGTAACCGTGCCGGTAAACGAGATCCCTGGCGTCACGGTAATCACTGAAGTGCCGGTCGAATTCTGGCCCACGGTGGTGCTGCTGGGATTGCTGGAAAGCGCGAAGCCGCTGCTGTTGGTGCTACTTGGCGCCTGCCAGAAATCGCCGCATCCCGCCAAAAGCGGAACCGCCGCCAGCAACAACCGCGCCCATTTTCCAATCTTCATTGCCGCTCCTCGCTCACCGCTATTCAGAATAACGCCTTGGCATGCGTGCCGTCCCGCTGTCGCGTTCGACACGCACAGGGAACCCCTGGCCTTGCATAGAGAGACGCGATCCGGCGCAAATTCGCTCACCTGGAAAGTCTGCGCTGCGAACCGGGAAGCTCACAAAAATATCTTGTCATCTTGAGCAGAGGTCGCCGCAGCGACTGGAGTCAAAATCCTGCCCCGAGCAACGTCGAGGGGGACCTGCGTTTTCTCAGTTGGATTGAGGAATGTTGCAGGCGAACTCAATTCGGCCGGCCGCCCGACGCCGAGCGGCGCCGAAAGCGCTCGTCCACCGGCTGGCGTCCTTGAAAGCCCATCTCCACGGTGTGCCAATGTTCGATGGCCGGTTCGCCCAGCCGCCAGCACAGCAGCACAACGTCATCGTCCATGCGGCAGGGAAAATCGAGCAGGCCGCCATCGAGATCCTTCACCTGCACGCCAATGGCATCCATCTCGGCGATGCACTCCCGCACGCGGAGCAGGTGCGCTTCCATCTCGGCGCGCTGCTTCGATACGCTGCTCACATCCACCTTCATGCCCCCGGAGAGATAGATGCGCCGGACCAGATCGGAGAGGCTGCCCCCGACCTCCTCCGCGGACTGCTTGCCTTCAATCGCGCGTTTCAGCAGCGATTCCAGCACCGGCAGCAGAGACTGCGCTTCTTCGAGTGTGAAGGTTTTCATAGGGAGATTCCTTACCTATAGAATACGCCGAAACACGGTTTTTGGGGAGCACTGCCGCCGGTGTGTAACGGGGTCGGTTTTGCGGTATCCGCGCTTCAGCTTGAACCGTGCTGGCTTGGTTTGAAGGATACGGACTTCGGCCCGTCCATCAACCAGGAAAATACAACCGGGGCTTACATGCTGCGGAAAACTCGCTCCGCTGCGCAAGAAGTGTCAGGGCATGACTTCAGTCGTGCCGAAAATAGCGCAAAATCAACAGGGCTTTAGCCCCTGCGGCAGTGCCCCTTTAACTGAACCGTCGCCACCACGTCGTTCTTACTTCTTGGCATCGCCGGCTTTTGGCAGTGTCACCTTGCCAGATACTTTGATGGCGCTATCGTCGTCTTTGGTTGCGCCCCCGTCCTGCTTCGTGATCGTCACGCTACCGTCTGTCACTCCGGCGGAGTCGGGAATGCACTGACTGCCAAGGCCGGTTGTCTCTTTCACATGATCGTGAAGATAACCGGAAGCCTGCATCGACACCTGATACGAAGTTGAAGCCTCTGCCTTGGGCGGTGTCGGCTTCTTATCCGCCTTGGGCGTCGCATCGGGCTTGTTCTTCGCAGTCGCGGGAGCCTCCGCCTCGGGCGCTGCCTCCGAGTCGTGACTAGCTGAAGTCTTTACCGCAACCACCCCAGGCATAGGCCAACCGGGCTCGGGCGCGCAAGTTTGTGGAGGAGGCCCAACTCCCACGCGGGGTCCCACCGCCTCCTCATTTGCGGGCGCGGGCGTGGTCGCCGCACTGGCAACCGGCGCTACGCCCGTCACCGCGGCCGTTCCAAACGAGGCCACATCGCCAGCGACTGAACCGATTGTGCCCAGGATCGTGCTCCATGTCTGGTCGTTCGCCACAATGTTGCCTTCGCTCAGCGTTCCATCGGAATTCAACTTCGTGTCGGCCGAAGCGTTGCCGATCCACGGTGTCCGCGTGTTCATGTAGTAGACATGTTCATAGTCCACCTCGGTCACAACGTTGGCAGTGTTCACCAGGCGGATAAGATCCCCGCTGCTTTCGCCATCGGCAATGTGCTCGCATCCGGAGTCATTTGCTTCCTCGCAGTAGACCTTCCGTTCGCTGTCTCGCGCTTCGCGGGCCACTGTTTCCCATGTGGCAGCGACATCCTTCGGGCATAGGCCTCCCAGATCGGCATCCTGTCTCGCGGCCGCAAGAGCATTCAAATCCTTCAGCAATTTTTCGAGATTCGAGTTCGCCCCTTTGCTCCCGGTGTTTTCAATCAAATAGGAGCGCGACAAGACAATGCTGCGGCTCGCGGCTGTCTTGTCTCCGGCGAGGACATTGACCTGGAGGGTATACCGCGGCTCCGCCCAAACCGTTTCCCGCTTGCACATGCCATGCTTCACATAGAAGGGAACTCCTGGCAACTCCGAAGGGCTGGCGGTCAACGCGGGCGCTGTGTTCGCGGCGCTTACTTCGACAGTGGGATGCCCGCATCCGGTTGCGAATGAGAAAAGAGCGGCTGCGACTAGAGCGGCGAAACAGGGCATGCACATCGAGCGAGCATTCATTACAGGTCTCTTTCAACCGAAATCGCAGCGGAGAGATTCTGCGGCAAGATTGCCGCGAGAGAAAGCTTAACCCGGTTCCTGGCGGATGGCAAAGGTCTTTTTCCCTCTACCCGATCTCCAGCATCCGGTCCAGCGCCACGCGCGCCCACCGCTTCACGCTCTTGCGCACCTGGATGCGATTGACCACGCGCCCCTCCACGAGGTTCTCCAGCGCCCAGGCCAGGTGGTGCGGGCTGATGCGGTACATGGTCGTGCACAGGCAGCCCGTGTCGTCCAGGGTGATGACCCGCTTGCCCTCCGCGGCAAAACGGCGGGCCATGCGGTTCACCAGGTGAATCTCAGTCCCAACAGCAAACATCGAGCCTTCGGGAGCCTGTTCCACCAGCGCGATCAGCCGCTCCGTGGAACCCAGCGCGTCCGCCTTCTGGCAAACCTCCCAGCGGCACTCGGGATGCACGATGACCTGAATCCCAGGGTACTTGGCGCGCACCTGATCGACGTGGCTGGGCAGGAAGCGCTGATGCACCGCGCAGTGTCCCTTCCATAGCAGCACGCGGCTAGCGGCCAGACTCTGCTTCGTCTGGCCTCCCTGCAAGCCCCACGGATCCCAAACCGCCATCGCGTCCAGCGGAATCCCCATCGCGTAGCCGGTGTTGCGGCCCAGGTGCTGATCGGGCAAAAAGAGAATGCGCTTGCCGCGCGCAAAGGCCCACTCAAAGGCCGCGCTGGCATTGGAGGAGGTGCAGACCAACCCGCCCCGCTCCCCGCAAAACGCCTTGATCGCGGCCGCTGAGTTCATATAGGTCAGCGGCACAGTCTCGTCCGCAAGGCCCAGATGCTCGAGCGCTTCCCAGCAAGCCTCAACCTGCGAAATCTCGGCCATATCAGCCATCGAGCAGCCCGCGTTCAGGTCGGGCAAGATGACCTGCTGCCCATCGTGGCCCAGCACGTCGGCGCTCTCGGCCATAAAATGCACGCCGCAGAAAACAATGTACTTCGCATCGGTTTCCGCAGCGATTCTAGAGAGTTTGTAGCTGTCGCCGGTGAAGTCGGCGAAGCGGATCACTTCGTCGCGCTGATAGTGGTGGCCGAGCAGGATGGTGGTTGCGCCCAGTTTCGCGCGGGCTTCCGCTATGCGCGCATCCATGGAGTGGTCGGGAAGGGCAAGGTAATCTTCAAGACTGCAAATACTGCCAGCCTCCGGCGTGGCCGCCGGCAATTCGTCAAGGACCAGGTTCACCGTATTCCGCCTTCAGTCCAGCTCGCCTTTTGCTCGGCAGCGGACGGGGATGTTGAAAGCTAATAACCAGGCCTGCAGTGGATGCGCTGACCTTCTGAATCGATCGGCATCAGGCCAACCCCTTCAGAAGAACCCCCATCCACGGGGGTGTTGCAGCCCTTTAACACTTAGACGCGCCCCAAAGCCGGCGGATTCGAGGAAAATCCAGCCCGGCAAAAGCCGCTCCTACTGCACTTTATTGTAACGCAGGCGTAACAGTTGGCCCAAATGGCGAAGAAACGAGCTCTGGGCCAGTTTCCGTGTTGACGGTCATTCGCCCGAAACCATCAACGCGGCAGTATAATCCAGTAATTCAATCTTCTTTAAGGTCAGCCATGATTCAGGCTTTTTTAGCCTCGTTGGAACCAGACGGAGAGCAACTGCTTGCGGAGATTTCCAAGCACATCACAGATGACATGCTTGAGGAGATCGCGGCGGCAGACTATGGCCAGGGTCTGGAGCAACATCTCGCATCGCTTCGCCGACTGCGGGACACCGGTAGGTTCGTTGAGCCCATGCACTGGTACCCTTGTGAGGTTCTCGAATTGATCCGCTATTCTAAGCCTGAGGATCCGTCATGGAAACCCGGAAGCCTCGGAATCCGAGGTCATTGGATGCGGGCGTTTGCCAGCGCGGCTTTGCTTCGAGCCCTTGGGCCTCCTTGGGAATACGAAGCAGATCCGGCACCACCGAGTTACACACTGATTCAGTTGATTTGCAGCCTTCGCGCCCTTCCCGTCGATTTCACTTCTTCAGCGGTACGAGTGCTGGCCTGGCTAATGCTGCGCTCTGATCTCGAAGGGACAGACGAGCAGGTCATTTACTATGGCGTGGGATTGCTGTGGGCGACCTTACACCGCAACCCTCCACCGCCTGATCGCGATCTTGTCGGCCTATCAGAGTGGATTGTCGCGCGTGAGTCAGAACTCTCCAAGCGGCTCCCAGGAGGTTTCGACAGATGGCTGTTGGGAATCCTTGGGAGCTCTCCACCTCCGTCGCCTTGGGAGTCGCTGGGCTTGGAACTTCGCAGCCTAGACCTGAGTCGTCATCAAAGACAGTTGCAGGAATGGGTAAAGCTGATCGGAAGCGAGTTAGTCGGCGACTCAGCATCTTGAGAACGCCAGCGATCTGAACGGTCTGGCCGTATCGTCGCCAACTGGAAACTGACCCGCTTCCAAAACACTTTCCTCGGGGGTTAAAGCCATGCCTCTTTGCCAATATGGCGACGCGGCTGAATCTGCGCCCTGTCAAGCCAGAGACACTCTCCGCAACCGACCCGGTGGCCTCGCCTCCGGCCGGTTTGTTCGCCCCTCGCACAGGCAGGTATCATTGCTCTTCATGGGCACTCCACCGACAATTCAGTTTGCCAGCCTGGGCATGGCGGACACGCTGATCCTGATGGTGCTGGCGCTGGTGGTCTTCGGGCCGCGCCGGCTGCCGCAGATTGGCCGCCAGATCGGCAAGCTGATGTATGAGTTCCGCAAAGCCTCCAACGATTTCAAGTTCCAGATGGAAGAGGAGTTGCGCAATGCCGAGGATGCCGACCGCCGCAAGCAGGAAGAGGAGCGCCTGCGCGTTCTTGCGGCCGCCGCGCCGCCGCAACCGGCTGTTGATTCCCAGGTCGCAGATTCGACCCCTGCGGTAATAACGCCCATCGCCGATGCCCCCGCCGAAGACACCTATCCCCGCATTCAGCCCCCCTCCACCGGCGAGCCGGTACAGGCGGCCAAGCCGGGCGTGCCGGCTCAACTGACGGCTGCTCTTCAGACCTCTGAAAATCTCGATCCAGGCTCTGAATCGCCTCTGGGCACGACTTCTGAAAGTCTCGATCCTAGCTCTGGACCGTGTCAGGGCACGACTTCAGTCGTGCCGCAAATCCAGCAAAATGATCCTTGGGCTTTAGCCCCTGAGGTTTCACCCGACACCACACCCGCCCCGGAGCAAGCTCCCCATGGTTGATCCCGCGGACGCAATCGGCAAGGCGCGCGCCGCGGTCTCCCAGCGCGCCGAACTCCCCGGCATGAGCCTCATGGAGCATCTCGACGAGTTGCGCCGGCGTCTTGTTCACTCCATCGTCTACCTGATTCTGGGCTTCATTGGAGCGGGCATCTTTTACAAGCAACTCGTCACCTTCATTCAGGCCCCTCTCAATCACATCGGCAAGAAGCTTGTGTTCACGCATCCCATGGACCCGCTCAATCTCGACATCCAGGTATCGCTGGTGGGGGGTGCGATTCTGGCTTCGCCTTTCATCCTGTATCAAGTCTGGCTCTTTATTGCGCCGGGGCTTTACCAGAAAGAGCGCCGGTTTGTCATTCCCTTCATGGCAGCCACAGTGGGGCTCTTCCTGGGGGGTGCGGCCTTCGGCTACTACTACGTGCTGCCCGGCGCTTTGCAAGTTTTGATTGTGGATTTTGGCAAGAACTTCACCCCGATGGTCACCATCGAGGAGTACAGCAGCTTCTTCCTCTCCATCATTCTGGGCCTGGGCATCAGCTTTGAAATGCCGGTGCTGATCTTCTTCCTGGCCATGTTCGGCATCGTCAGCCCCAGGTTCCTTTGGAAGAACATTCGCTACGCGATTCTGGCGGTCTTCATCGTGGCGGCCTGCATCTGTCCCAGCCCCGACCCGTGGACCATGTGCATCTACGCCCTGCCCATGCTGGCGCTGTATATGATCGGCATCGCCGTGGCCTGGTGGGTGCATCCCTCCCGCCGCAAAGCCAAAGAAGCCAAGGAGGCCGCAAAATGATTTTCCCCTCGAAGTGGAATTGGGCTACACAAACGGCGGGAATGGCTCGGGTTTTGAAAGGGCACGGCTTTAGCCGTGCCGCTGAGCCTCGCATATTGAGCGTGGCTTTAGCCGCCGAGGGAATGCGGGTGCCCCCGGTCTCGCTTTTGAGACCGGGGAAAGCACAACCACGGACAAGATTGCTAACAGAAACTCTCGGTGCCCCATCCATGCCGCGTCCTTGTTTTTGCGGCATGGGTGGGATCGCACAACACTCCACAACCAATCGGGTGGCCCAGGTCTCGATTTTGAGACCTGGGAGACCACAACTCTGGACAAGTTTTCTAACGGTCCTTCTTTTATTCACGCCCTTGGCCCTTCCCGCCCAGCCCCACTTCAGCGGTGCCAAGGCTCTGGACTACGCCCGCCAGTTTGTAGCCATCGGTCCGCGCTGGCCCACCAGTCCGGGCCACCTCAAAGCCGAAGAGTTCCTGCGCAACCAGTTCAGGCACGATCAGCTTGAAGAGGACACCTTCACCGCCAACACCCCCATTGGCCCGGTCGCCATGCGCAACTTCATCGTCCGCTTTCCCGGCAAAAAGGACGGCGTCATCGTGCTCGCCACGCACTACGAAACCAACTACTGGCTCAGGAACATCAACTTCGTCGGCGCAAATGATGGCGGCTCGACGGTCGGCCTCTTGATGGCCATTGGCGACCAGTTGCGTGCGGATGTCGCCCGCGGCAAAGCCCTCGACGGCTATTCGGTGTGGCTGCTCTTCGACGACGGGGAAGAGTCGATCCAACCCACCTGGACCACATCCGATTCCACCTACGGCACCCGTCATCTAGCCGCCAAATGGCAGCGCGATGGAACGCTGGGCCGCATCAAGGCATTCATCCTGGCCGACATGATCGGCGACAAGGATCTCGACATTCAGCGCGAAAGCCGCTCTGCCGGCTGGCTGGTGGATCTGATGACCAAGGCGGCCACCAAGTTTGGCTACGGCCACCACTTCTTCCAAACCGAAGAAGAAGTGGAGGACGATCACTTGCCCTTTGTCGAGCGCGGCGTGCCGTCCATCGACGTCATCGACCTGGACTACGGCCCCAACAACAGCTACCACCATACCGCCCAGGACACCATGGACAAGATCAGCGCCCGCAGCCTCACCATCGACGGCGACGTGTTCCTTGAGACAATCCACCTGATCGATGCCCGATAAGGCAGGGAGTAGGGTGTCCAATGATACCCTCCTTGCAACATCGGTCTCCAATGTTTGAATCAACCGTTACATCCAATTCGAAATGGAGAATGCGTCTTCTCCTGGTTGCGCTGGCCCTGACCATCGCCGGAGTCCTCGGCAGGTTTCTTTGGATCACGCAGATGCGGCTAAGGTCTTATGCGGGAACTCTTCCGCCGTTAACCTCCGAAGAACTGGAACTGCGCTATCGGCTATCGGCAGAAGTGAGTTATCTATCTGTCACCATCGGTGACAGAAGCCTTCTTCATCCGCAGTCGTTGCAGGCAGCCAGCGAGTATCTCTCCAGCAATCTTCGCGAGCAGGGTTATGCGGTTGTCGAGCACCCCTACTCGGTCCAAGGCGAACCGGTGAACAATCTTGAGGCCACCCTGCCTGGGACAAGCGGTACGTTGGGTCAGGTGATTGTTGGGGCACACTACGACAGCGTTGCCGGCACTGTGGGCGCCAACGACAATTGCACCGGCGTGGCAGGTGTTCTCGAGATCGCGCGGCTTATGCGGCAGATGAAGTTCCGGCGAACGGTTCGTTTTGTGCTCTTTGTGAATGAAGAGCCCCCGTACTTTCAAACTGCGGATATGGGAAGCCGGGTCTACGCCCATCAACTTCGGCAGGACGGCGTGCCCATTTCGGGCATGATCTCGCTTGAGACGATTGGATTCTATTCCGATGAACCTGGCAGTCAGAAGTACCCGCCTGTACTGAACCTCTTCTACCCAAGCAAGGGAAACTTCATTGGAATTGTGGGGAATACTGAATCCCGAGGGTTGGTTCGGGAATCCGTTCGTGACTTTCGCGAGTCCACCCGTTTCCCCTCGGAGGGCATTGCTGCTCCAGGCGACTGGCTTGGAATTGGGTGGTCGGATCAATGGTCATTCTGGCAGGAGGGATATCCCGGCATCATGGTCACCGATACGGCTCCATTTCGCTACCCCTACTACCACACTCCAAAAGACACCGTTGAGAAGGTGAACTTCGATAAGGCTGCAAGAGTCGTCGATGGGATCCGCAAGCTCGTCGAGGAACTCGCGAACAAGCCCTAGTTGATCGTCGCAGCACCCCAAAAAATTACCCCTTGACATATTCCCATATAGGAATGTATGTTGTCTTTCATGCCAAGAGCGGCCACCACCTCCGACGCCTTCAACGCAATCGCTGAGCCCCGCCGCCGGGAAATCCTGGGGTATCTCGCCCTGCGCGAGCGCCCGGTCGGGGATATTGTGGCAACCCTCCGCATGGACCAGCCGTCTGTATCAAAGCACCTGCGTGTCTTGCGAAGCGTTGGCCTGGTCCACGTGCGCTGCGACGGGCGTCACAAATTCTACCGAACCAACGCCGACGCCATTCGCCCTTTGCACGAATGGGCAAGCACCTTCGAGCGTTACTGGCAGCACCAGTTGTTCAGCGTCAAAAAACGAGCTGAGGAACAGATGACCAAACAGAATCCAGACTTCAATCCCACCAAGCCTAAGGAGAAATCATGAGCCCGACAGCAACCAGCCTTGAAGAAATGACATTGAACATTACCCAGGAAATCCATGTCGACGCGTCCCTCAGCGTGACCTTCGACGCCCTGCTCGAACAGCTGGGCCCGGGCAACGAAACCCCCGAGGGCAAGTCTCTTTCGATGAAGATTGAGCCCTGGCCCGGCGGAAGATGGTACCGCGACCTCGGCGACAACAACGGCCATCTGTGGGGCCATGTCCAGGCCATTAAGCGGCCCACGTTGCTTGAAATCACCGGCCCTTTGTTCGCGTCCTATCCCTTCCTCTCCAACGTGCAATACCGGCTGACGGAGGTAGACGGCGCAACGACCATATCCTTCCGGCACACTGCGCTTGGCTTCATTCAAGACGACCACAGAGGTGGGGTCACGAAGGGTTGGGCGCACATTCTGGAGAGCATTCGCAAGGCCGCGGAAGCTAGATAGCGGCCCATCGGCAAGCACGAACGGTGTCATCCCGTAAAACAGGAGGTCTCCATGTGTCCAGTATGTTTGGCTACCGCAGCATGGATCGCCGCTGCGGCCGTCTCCACCGGCGGCATGACCGCACTCGTCGTCAAGAAAGTCGCAACCGGCAAGCCCGTGCATAACATCACAACCATCACCCCATCCAAGGAGGATCACCATGGCTAGCACCGCAGAACTTGCACACCCCAAGGTCGTTTCGCAAGCCGAATGGCTTGCAGCGCGCAAGGACTTCCTCGCCAGGGAAAAGGAATTTACACGGCTGCGCGACGAACTCAGCCGCCAACGCCGCGAACTGCCCTGGGAAAAAGTCGAAAAAGAATATGTCTTCGACGGCCCGAAGGGCAGGGAATCGCTTGCTGACCTTTTCGGCGGGCGCAGCCAGCTCATCGTCTATCACTTCATGCTCGGACCATGCTGGAAAGAGGGCTGCCCGAGCTGCTCTTATCTTGCCGATCACTTCGACGGCCCCGCCATCCATCTGGCCAATCGCGATGTAACTCTCGCTGTGATTTCGCGCGCGCCCATCGCGGAGATTGAACTCTTCAAGAAACGCATGGGCTGGAAATTCCACTGGGTCTCGTCCTTCCCCAGCGATTTCAACTACGACTATCACGTCTCGTTTACTCCGGAAGAACGCGCCAAGGGCAAGGTGAACTATAACTATGAGTCAACGCCGTTCCCCAGCGAGGAAGGCCCTGGACTTAGCGTGTTTTTCAAGGACGCAAACGGGGATATCTTCCACACCTATTCGAGTTATGCGCGCGGCCTTGATATTCTAGTCGGCGCGTATAACTTCCTCGACATGGCGCCAAAAGGCCGCGACGAGCAGGGCCTGGCCCACACCATGGCCTGGGTCCGCCATCACGATAACTACGGTCAAGGCTACTTCGTCGATTCCAACCAAGGCTATGTCGAGCCCGCAAAGGTCACAGGCTCATGCTGTTCGGGCGAGCACCACGAATGAGCCTCGTGACCATGGCTTTGCCTTCGAGGCGGGGAGTACTTGAAATGAGAGTTACCACACCGCCTCGACAGCCTGGCTTAATTCCATCTGCCCCAGTGCGTTTGGATGCAACGTGTCGGACATTTCAGCAGAAGTGCCGTGCATATAAATCCGCGTATCGAAAAGTCGAATATCAAGACCGTCGCCGGTGAAGAGGTTTATATCTGTCTCGATGTCCTGGGTGTAATCCTGACAGGGCTCATATGCAGTCGCCGTGCATGGCCCTCCGGAAGGACCTGGATATTGATACGGAACCGTTCCTGCAAACACTGTGGGAAGAGCACCAGAGGGTGATCCGTCAGGTGCGCCGATTCCCACGACCGATACGCCATTGGTCCCCGCGCTGGTCTGAGTGAAGGTGACCACATGTGTACCCGCGGCTACCGGCGAGATACGAATAAATCCAAGCGAGTTAGTGACGCCATTCACCGTGGCAAGGGCCGGAGTCGTTTGCGTCGTGCCGGTGCCTTTTATAACCCCGTCAAGGGAATAGGTATAAGTCGAGGAGTTTGCATCATCGATAATCGGCCACGCGTAGATGGGCCCGCTTGCGGTGGTGACGATTGTGAAGCTTACCGTGGCTCCCTGTCCCCCAGTCGTCCATGCATTCCAATGATTTGTCGTATCGATTGCTCCACCCCCCGTGGTCTTCATGCCGCTTCCATTGGCAAGAACCTTGTATTCGACCGGAACTCCAAGCCAGGAGAGGGTCGCCTGATGGCAAAGCATGAAAACCGCTTCATACGCACCGTCCCCCTTTACGTCTACATCATTGGTGCCGATCAGTACCGAGGATGCAACGTGCGGAGAAAGAGCGGGACTATCTCCAGCGTAGAAAATCTGCGAGGACGGTAGATCGCAGGCCATCTCTCCATTGAACGCACGATTGTTGACTGGGACGTTTTCGTTTGCAGCTACCAGGGCAGGGTAGTCCTGAGACCCTGGATTGGTTAGTAAATAACCCGCGGTAATCGAATCGCCATAGGCATAGTACTGCGTGATCGGTACGTTCGGAGGGCTAACTGTGCCGCCACCGGAACTTTTCAAGTTCGATGTTACGTTATTCGAGCAGCCAGCCAGAGCCAGCAGCGCCAATAGAGAGGTGTAGGGGGCAAGCTTTGCAATGCAGCCCATGAGTTGATCCTTTCCGAAACTGCAACAGCGGCCGGCGAGTTACCGGTCGCAACTACGATGCGCGCGACAAGCCACGCGGTTGCATCGTAGCTCCTGCTTGGAACGGGAGGCGATTCAGGGATCGGATTTCTGCGGCTTGAAGCGTGAAGGGTGAGGACTGAAGGTAGGCAGGCGCTTTCTGTTTCGCCGATGGAGGCGTCGTGCCCTCTATGGAAGTGACGCCTCACCCCAAAAACCACTCCCACTGCTCTTCGGTCAGCGGCACCACCGAAAGCCGCCCGATAATCACCAGCGGCGACTTCGCAAAGAGCGGCTCAGCCTTGATGGCGGCCAGCGTCTTGGGCTGCTTCAGCCGCTTACCCGCCTTCACCTTGACAATGGGAACCTTGGGATCGCTTGGGTCCACGCTGACCACCGTTCCAGTGCCGACAGCGGTCCGCTCGTCCCCCGTGTGGTAAAAAATCCACTTCGTCCCCGCCTTCATCTCGCGCAGGTACTTCACGGCGGTTGGATTGGTCACGCCATCCCAGATCGTCTCCTTGTCGCCAAGGAAATCGTCGAAGGAGTAAACATCCGGCTCGGTCTTGAAGAGAAAGTAGCTCATTGTCAGTTATCAGCTTTCAGTTGTCAGTTGTCAGTGAGCGGTGCCGAACTTTGATGCGCTCGACCTCGCAAGCAGAATACACGAAAGCTCATAGCAGGTTCGGATCGGAGCGAGGGCGTCTCATCTGGCGTCCGGCGTCTGAAAACTGACCACTGATCACTGACCACTGTCCACCGTTCCTCCGTTACAATCAAATCAATATGATCCGATTCTCAACCGCCGGCGAATCCCACGGGGAAGCTCTCATCGCCCTCGTCTCTGGACTTCCTGCCGGCGTCCTCGTCGATCTCGAATTCGTCAACCGCGAGCTATGGCGTCGCCAGCAGGGCTACGGCCGCGGCGGCCGCATGAAGATTGAAACCGACAAGGCTCACATCCTCTCCGGCGTGCGTCACGGCAAGACCATCGGCTCCCCCATCGCTATTGAAATCGTCAACCGCGACTGGAAGCACTGGGAAGAAAAGCTCCCCGTCGAAGCCGGCGACCCCGCCAAGCACCAGGCCGTCTCCTCGCCGCGTCCCGGCCACGCCGATCTGGCTGGCGCACTCAAATACAACTTCCCCGACGCCCGCTACGTTCTCGAGCGCGCCTCCGCCCGCGAGTCCACTGGCCGGGTCGCCGCCGGAGCCTTCGCCAAGCTGTTCCTGCGCACCTTGGGCATCGAGATCGCCAGCCACGTCATCCGCGTAGGCCACGTCGAGCTTGACCGCGCCGCCTCATGGGACGAGATCGCCGCCGTCGTCGCCAAAGATGAAATCCTTCTCAGTTGCGTCGATCCCGCCACCGAAGCCCGCATGAAAGAAGAGGTCGAAGAGGTCTCCCGCACTGGCGACACCGTGGGCGGCGTCTTTGAAGTCGTGGTTCACGGCGTCCCCGCCGGCCTGGGCACCTACGCCAACTGGGACGAGCGCCTCGACGGCCTGCTCGCCTGGTCCGTCATGAGCCTCCAGGCCGTCAAAGCGGTCGAAATCGGTCGCGGCGTCACGGCCGCCGAGTCCTTCGGCTCCAAGGTCCACGACCCCATCCAGTACGCGGCGCAGCCAAACGAAAAACCCACCCGCTTCACCCGTCCCCACAACAACGCCGGCGGCATCGAGGGCGGCGTCTCCAACGGCGAAGACATCGTGGTCCGCGGCTATCTCAAGCCCATCTCCACCCTCCGCCGCCCCCTTGAGTCGGTTCGCTTTGACACCCGCGAGGCCACCAGCGCAAGCTACGAACGCAGCGATATTTGCGTGGTTCCGGCCGCAGGCGTCGCCGCCGAGTCCATGGTCGCCCTCACCGTCGCCGATCTGGCTCAGCGGAAGTTCGGCGGCGACTCGGTGCTGGAAATGAAACGAAATTTCGATGGATACATCGAACAGATACGGAAGTTTTAGAATTGGTGCCGCTCGTGTCGTTCCCGGGTTGCTAGTTTAGACGGTAGAATGGATAGGCGAGGGAGGATTGCATGTCCAATTTGAGCTTCGATCCGGTTGTCGGCGAGGAAGTGCATACTCCGGGACACTATGGTGGACCGTTCAAGATCGAGGCCGTGCATCCAACTTCGAGCACTGGCCTGGGAACAGTGGACTTGCGACAGATAGGAAATGGTTACTTCCTGCCTGGAGTTCCCTGGAGTATGTTGCAATTCGACGAGACTCGCCGCGTTCGTCGTGCCATTGATTGGCTTAAGGCGAACTCGGCAGCACTGTTTCCCAAATACGTCCTCGATTACCAGGTGGAATCTAGAAGAGATCATCTGGGGATTCCAGCATTCTTCGTACGCTTCTTTGTTCAGCCGGACAATCAGCCGTCTCCAGAAAAGATCAATGAATTAAATCGATTCGTAGGCTCTGTTGAGACAATGCTGCTGAGTCTTGGCCTGGACCGCTGGCCTTATGTTCAGGTTTCAGAAAAGCGGAGTCTACTCGATGTCGCTAGCTGAGGAACTGGTTGTACAGGCACGATTTCTTGCGAATCTCGATCCGCACGGCCCGAATCAGGCAAATCTAAGAAGAGCTGTTTCGTCAGCATACTACGCGGTGTTCCATTTGTTTTCTGGGGAGGTCGGGGCCCAGGTTATTTCCTCTGGACCGTCGGGATTACGCGAGAGGACACAGCGCGCATTGAATCACAACACGATGTACAAGGCAGCTGAGTCCTTTTCTCAGTCGGGAGTTCGGCCGCGAAATTTGCCCGCGGATATCAGCCTAAGCGGGACGGTTTCGGCGGAGTTGACCTCAATTGCCAGAGGCTTCAAACGGCTCCAAGAGGAGCGGCATTCGGCTGATTACGATGTCAGCCGATCTTTTGACCGAATCGAAGTTCCGGCACTGGTTCAAACCGCAGAGGATATCTTTGCGGACTGGAGCAGAGAGAAAACCTCCGGCAATGCTCCAATATTTCTTGCATCCTTAATGTTTTGGCAACTTTGGAACAAATAGCACGATCAAAACGGAAGGCTAGTTCATTTTTCAAATACGAAAATGATCCTCAAGATTGTCAAATATCCCGAACCCGTACTCTCCCAGCCCGGCGAACCCGTCACTGAATTCAATGCCGAGCTACGCAAGTTGGTGGCCGACATGTTTGAGACCACCTACGCCTCGCAGGGCATCGGCCTGGCCGCCCCGCAGGTGGGCGTGTCCAAGCGCATCACTACCATCGACCTCAGCATGGGCAAGAAGCCTGAAGACAAGCTGGTGTTCATCAATCCGGAGATCATCTTTCGCGAGGGCAAACTCTACGAGGACGAAGGCTGCCTCAGCTTTCCTGACATCCGCGAGAAAGTTGTCCGCGCCGCCAAGGTCCGCATCCGCGCCCAGGACGCGCATGGCAAGTGGTTCGAGATGGACGGCGAAGCGCTGCTTGCGCGCTGCATGCAGCATGAGGTGGACCACCTCGACGGCATGTTGTTCATCTTCCGCATGAGCGCCCTCAAGCGCGACCTCAACCTGCGCAAAATTCGCAAGATGCAGCGCGAAGGCAAGTGGTAAAGCTGATGTCTCTGTCCCTGAAACTGGGTGCCCAAGGTCTCGCGTTTGAGACCTGGGATTTTGCTAAATCCACACGAGTAACCCCATGAAACTAGTCTTCTGCGGCACCCCCAGCTTCGCCGTCCCCACGCTCGAAGCTTTGCTGGCCGCAGGCCATGAAATCGCTCTCGTCGTCTCGCAGCCCGACCGCCCCGTAGGCCGCAGCCAGCAACTCGCCGCTCCGGCCGTCAAGCAATCCGCCCTTGCCGCCGGCTTGCCTGTCACCCAGCCCGCAAAGATTCGCAACAACCCCGAGTTCCGGGCTCACCTCGAAGCCATTGCCCCCGACGCGATCGTCGTCGTCGCGTATGGCCGCATCATTCCCCCGTGGATGCTCGCTCTGCCCCGCCTTGGCTGCATCAACCTACACGGCTCATTGCTGCCGAAATATCGCGGCGCAGCGCCCATTCAGTGGGCCGTGGCCAATGGCGACGCCTTCACCGGCAACACCACCATGCTCCTTGAAGAAGGCCTTGACACCGGCCCCATCCTCCTCCAGCAAACCGTCGAAATCGCCCCCGACCAAACCGCCATCGACCTGTTTGAAATACTCGCCAAGGCCGGCGCGCCGCTCGTCGTCGAAACCCTGGCAGGCCTTGCCGCCGGAACCCTTCACCCTCAGCCCCAGAACCACTCTGGAGCCACCTTTGCCCCGCTCCTCGATCGCGAAGACGGCCGCATGGACTTTGCCCGCCGCACCGCCATCGAGCTTAAGAATCGCTGGCGCGGCTTTCAGCCCTGGCCCGGCGCCTTCACCACCCTCGACGGCAAAAAGCTCATCGTTCACCGCATGGATGTCGCCATCGCGCCGCCCTCCGCCGAATCGTCTCTCCATGAACCAGGCCAGCTTTGCATCGACAGTCATCGCCTCTTCGTCCGCTGTGCCGCAAACACCTGCCTCGAACTCCTCGAACTGCAACTCGAAGGCAAAAAACGCCTCCCCGCAGCCGAATTCCTGCGCGGCAACCCACTCGCTCCAGGCGCGTGCCTCGGGACTCCGATCCGATGAAAGCGCCCCGGCAAGCCGGCGTCCGCAAGACGGCCCCTAAGAATCGCTCCGCCGATATTTCTCTGGCTCGCAAAGCCGCCTTCGCCATCCTCATGGCTATCGAGCGCGGCCACTCCCACTCAGACGACCTGCTCCGCGGAAAATCCGTCGACGCTCTCTCGTCTCCCGACCGCAACCTGGCCACAGCCCTGGTCCTCGGCGTACTCCGCTGGCAGATTCGCCTCGATCACCAAATCCAGGCCCTGCTCAAACACCCCAACGCCAAGCTCGACCCGGAAGTCCTCATCGCCCTCCGTCTTGGCGCATTCCAGATTCTGCACATGGACCGCATCCCTGCCCGCGCCGCCATAGACGAAAGCGTCAAGCTAGCCAAGCAAGCCGGCCACCGCTTCGCCTCCAGCATGGTCAATGCCGTCCTCCGCAAACTGGCCAGTACTCCGCAGCTGGCGGAGGCAGGTAGTGCTTTGAAGGGGCACTCCTTCAGCGTGAAGGGTACGGGCTCCGGCCGTGCCGCGGAAAGAACATCTAGGGACGCGGCTTTGCATAGCGCGGAAAATTTCGGTCCTGTCTCACTTTCGTGTCAAGGCAGGACTTCACAGGCCCCGGAAAATCAAATTCGGGACAGCAAGAAGTGTCAGGGCACGACTTCAGTCGTGCCGCAAATGCCCCAAAAAGAAGCCGGGGCTTTAGCCACCGAGGGAAGCCTCCCGGAGGCATCCCCAGCCGAACTCGCCCTGGCCCATGCCCACCCCGCTTGGATGGTCGAGCGCTGGGCCACCTTCTACGGCCTCGATGCCGCCCGCGCCCTCTGCCGCCATGGCCAAACCCAGCCCGTCCTTACCCTCCGCATCCAGAACCCCGCTGTCGAGGACGAACTTGCCGCCGCAGGCATCCATCTTCAGCCTGGTGAATTGCTTACTGCCGCTCGCACCGTTATCTCCGGCGACGCCACCGCCAACGCAGCCTTCAGCGAAGGCCGACTGCGCCTCCAGGATGAAGGCTCGCAGTTGATCGCCGAGCTTGCCAGCGCCGACTCCGTGAATCTCAACCAAAACGCAAAAAGCATCGTAGATGCCTGCGCCGCCCCCGGCAACAAGACCCTCATTCTCGCCGAGCGTAACCCTCAGGCCCGCATCCTCGCCTGCGAGTCCAGTCCCCAGCGCTTTGAGTCATTGCGCAAACGTCTGGCCCCTTTCGGAGACCGCATCGAATGCCGCCGCATCGACGCTACGACCCTCTCCGGGGACGCAACTTTTGACCTCGTCCTCGCCGACGTCCCATGCAGCGGCACCGGTACGCTGGGCCGCAATCCCGAAATCCGTCACCGTCTTCGCCCCGAAGATCTGCCACGGCAGGCCGAACGCCAGCGCGCCATCCTCCTTGCCGCCCTGCGCGCTGTTCGCCCCGGTGGCCGTGTCGTCTACTCCACCTGCTCCCTCGAACCCGAAGAGAATGAGCAAGTCGTCGTCGCCGCGCTTGCCCAGGTTCCCGGCGTTCGCCAGCTTTCGCTTGAATCCAGCATCCAGGCTCTGCTCACCCAAACGATCCTCACCCCCTCCGGCGCAGACCGCCTCCGCCGCAGCCTTACCTCTGAAGGCGCGCTTCGCCTCCTCCCCGGCGTCTTCCCGACCGACGGTTTCTATGTTTGCCTGCTTGAGCGCGAGCCTCAATGAAAACGGGTGACCGCAGGGCAATCACATGAGAGTATTGGGGTCGCCTTGAAGGGTGCGGGCTTCAGCCCCAGCATAAGGCCGGCAAAATCAACACGGGCTTCAGGCAGTGGTTGTTGAATGTCGAAACGGCCATGTTTTGTAAAAGGACACGGCTTCAGTCGGGCCGAAAATCGGATAAAATCGACCTGTGCTTTAGCCCCTGTGGACGGTATATCTCCGCTTATTGAACGTTCGGTCGCCCACCAAACACTGCTTGGCCCAGAGAGGAAACCTCTCCAAACAGGCCCATTGCCAGCAAGCCCGACCTGGTATTTACTAAGTATTAACGGGCAGTGCCTCGACGCACTTAAACCTTTTTCCATAGCACATTTGGGGCATCTCCACGCTCCAATTTCCGTCCTCGCAAGAGGGTTCGCCAAGGGTCGAAAAGAGGAAATAATTTGGGACATTGCCCTGCAAAACTTTGCATACTACCACTTTTATACTTACGCAAGCCCCTGAATCTAAATGTTCCTCGTTTGGCAGCCAATTTGCACATAATGAGGACGAGCGCTATTGGGGCGGGTTGATGGGAGTTCTGTGGAATCTCCTGTGAACACGTGGCTCTAGGTGTCCCGATTTTTCCCCGAACTCATGATTCAATGGTCCAAATACAGGGTGATTCGTGTCTCGGTACGAATCGCTGCAAAGGCATCCCAGTACTCTGCGAGATTCGCAGAGTAGCAGTTGAAGCCACAGAACCATCCCTTTGGCGGTACTTGGCAAAGGGTGTGAGCAGCAAGAAATGCCCACAGGGCAATTTTCAGGAGGAAAGATGAAGAAACTGACTTTAGGATTTCTCGCATTGGCAACAGCCCTTGCGACTACATCGGTTGCCTCGGCTAACACGCTGCAATTCTCAGGCGGAGTTAATATCAAAGACAACGCAACTGACATTGGTCAAGGCGATTTCTGGAGTACAAGTACCACTTCGCAGATTGGCCCCCTGCACATCTCTCCGGCAGCATCCAATACTGCTAAAGGGACCGGCGGCCCCACCACCGTGTTGGGGTCTCAAATCCCGGCCGGCTCTCCCCTTGTGGAGCCAATGACCTGGAATATCACGAATGGGACATCCGCGAATGCCGGCGATGAATTTCTTTTTAACGCTGGCACGATCGAATTCCTCGTCACCGGCTCAATCGTTGTCGAAACAGATAACGGCAGTGCTCTCCAATTCAGCGGCACTGGCACGTGGATGGAAGCTGGATTCACCAATACACCGGGAACCTTCATCTACAACGTCAACGACGTTAGTGATGAATTTGGTGCCGGCCCTGACGGTTCCTCAGGTGGTCAATGGACCTTGCAGGCCGTCCCAACTCCCGAGCCCAGCAGCCTGATCCTGCTCGGCAGCGGACTCCTCGGTCTGGCATTTGTTGCCTTTCGCAAGGCAAAGCCGGCTGGCCTGACCTTGAACTCGTAGTCGTTTCGCTTCCCTCCTGGAACCGAACGAAGAGCGCGGAATCGCGCCCTTCGACTTTCCTCCAAGCCCCATCTTCCTGATGGGGTTTGTTTTTTGTGCCCTACGGCAGAGCTCGTTGACTCTTCGGGGCCAAGACCGGGTCTCATAAGGACCCTCCAAAAACTGCCGTCGCCGGTGGCGAGCTGACAGACCAGTGCATAGGGTCGGTTCCACAATCCATGCACCGCTAGTGGATAAGTTTGAAAGGAAAGACCCTAGCCTGAGAAGGCTACCGGCTTCAGCCCATACACAAGCCCGGCAAAATCAACCGGGCTTCAGCCCCTGCGGGAGGGAGCCTCTTCAAGCCGGCCTATGACCCTTCCTGCGCGATCCGCACCGCAGCTCACCACCAAATCGATCCCTGTGAGAAATGGCGGCTAGGGTAATGGATGCGCGGGAGGACTGGCAGGATGGGAGGCGGCGGCACAGTTGTACAGTTGGACAGTTTCTGTGCTTTCGTCTGACTTTTTTGGGAAGATTATTGATTTTAAGATAGTTATGTTGGTTTTTTGCACGGAAGCACGGTGGCACAGGGGCTGTGCTTCTATGCTGTTTACTGCGGCAAACTCCTGATATGAATCCAGTTATTTTTGGCGGCACAGTTGGACAGCGCGAAAAACGCATAAAAAGTTATTGCTTGAGGGGTGCGAAACAGACGCATCCCTAACATTTTAGAATGGTTACATCCACGATGACCGATTGAAATCGGCGGGATGTTTGCGGCAATGTTGGGCATGGCTTCTCCGGTGGGACTAGGGACT
>Ga0182024_10002841_pt1 | contig 42238 bp, 40 predicted proteins | sample P32metaG_FD_120480 | JGI IMG/M metagenome (GOLD analysis project Ga0182024, IMG submission 120480) | Permafrost microbial communities from Stordalen Mire, Sweden - P3-2 metaG (Illumina Assembly) | ecosystem: Environmental > Terrestrial > Soil > Wetlands > Permafrost | place: Sweden: Stordalen... | reverse complement strand
CCTTCCCGACATGGACGGCAAGGAGGTGCTCGTCGAGGCGCGCAAATTCACTTCGGCGCCGATCCTCGTTCTGTCGGCGCGCGACCGCGAGGCTGAGAAGATCGCCGCGCTCGATCTCGGCGCCGATGATTATGTCGAAAAGCCCTTCGCCATCGGCGAATTGCTCGCGCGTCTGCGCACGGCGTTGCGCCATCGGGGCGGTGGCGAAGCGCAGCCCATGCATATCGAGGTGGAAGGCCTTTTCATCGATATGGACAAGCGGCGCGTTACGAAGAACGGCAAATTGCTAAAGCTGACACCCAAGGACCTCCTCTGCGTTCTCGCCCGCCACGCCGGGAGAGTCGTCACGCATGGCCAGATCCTCATTTCGGGCCGCGAAGCTGTCGCCGAACATGGGTCGCCCGCTCCGCGATTCCTGCTGGGTCGCTTCGTCCTGCAGCACGTCCCAGTGCTCGCAGAGGACGCCATCGGCGATCCGCAGGATATCGACGGCGATCCAATCGCGCGGGCGTCCCGTTCCGGCGAAGCGGCCGTGAATCATGGCGAATTCTTTGTTGGCAAGGATCAGTCCTGGTTCGTATCGCAACCTCGCGGGCGTGCTTCTAACCAGGTCGAATAGGCCTTCCCTTCCCGGCCGGATGTGTGCGCTGTGCTGGATGTAGTTCGGCGACCAGAAGCGTTCCGCAAGGACGTAGTCTCGCTTGTTGAACAGCGCGTCGAACGCATCAAGGACCAGTCTCTTGTTTGCCTCCTCGATTCTCTCGTTCATTTCCCAGATTCCCTTACCGGACACGTTCGACGTTGGACCATCGCGCTGCCGTCGTCGGTCACGCGTTCGTGCCACCGTCGACGGTCAGACTGGCGCCAGTAATGTACGACGCGTCCGGGCCAGCCACGAACGCTGCCAACGCGGCGACGTCGTCGACAGATCCGTATCGATCGAGCGCTGTATTGGCCTTCTGCGGCGCGGCCCAATCCCCCGCGGCGGGGTTCAAATCCGTGTCGATCGGGCCCGGCTGGATATTGTTGACCGTGATGCCGCGAGTCCCGACCTCCCTCGCCAACCCCTGAACGAACATCTTGATCGCTCCCTTCGTGGCCGCGTAGGCCACCAAACCGGGCGTCATGTTGCGCTCGCCTACGCACGAGCCGATCATGATGATCCGGCCGCCGTTCTTCATGTATTTCAGCGCCGCCTGCGTCACCACGAGGGTGCCGCGGACATTGATTTGGATCACGCGGTCTATCTCCTCCAACGTGGTCTCCTCGAAGCTCTTGGGAATGGCCGTGCCGGCATTGTTTACCAGCACATCGAGTCGGCCGAAGGTTGCGACGGTCTCTTCGACTGCGGCTTTGCTGGCGTCGGCGTCGGTCGCGTCCGCCCGGATCGCTATGGCTCTGCCGCCGGCGCGCTCAATCTCCTTAACGACTGACGCGGCCGCTTCGGCCCCTTTGGTGTACGTGACGGCGACGTGCGCTCCGTCCTCGGCCAGACGCCTTGCGATCGCCGCTCCAATGCCGCGCGAGGCACCCGTGACGAGCGCGATTTTTCCATCGAGTTTCTTCGACATTGTTGTTCTCCTGTTCCGTCAATCGGACGCCACGCGAATTTCCGCACGGGGGTCAGTTCACGCTGTGACCGCCATCGACGTTAAGCACGTGGCCTGTGATGAACCGGGCTTCGTCCGACGCGATGAACACGATTCCATCGGCCACCTCCTCCGCGAGGCCGAGCCGACCTAAAGGAACCTGGGTCGCGAGGGCTGCCTTGTTCTCCGCCGTGCCGGTGAAGCGGGTCAGCATGCCGGTGTCGGTAGGACCAGGCGCCACGGCGTTTACACGAATTCCCGACTTCGCGATCTCGAGCGCTACCGACTTCGTGATGCCTTCGACGGCGTGCTTGGCGCCGACGTAGATCGAGGCGAATGCCGCGCCCTCGTGCCCGTAGGTCGAGGAGATGTTGATGATGCTGCCACTCCCTTGGGCCTGCATGGCGCGCACTTCATGCTTCATACTGAGGACCACGCCGAGAACGTTGGTCTCGAACGTCGCGGCAAAGCTTTCCGCGGTCTGGTCCGTGATCGGGCCGCCCGACCCTTCCGTGCCGGCGTTGTTCACGGCGACGTCGATACGGCCGAACCGCGCGACGGTCTCATCGACCATATTGCGGACGTCGTCCTCCTGGCGGACGTCGGCGTTGATGAACTCGGCCTCTGAACCCAAAGCGCGCAGTTCCTTGACGAGCGCCTTGCCGGCCTCGTCACGTCGACCGGCGACAACGACCTTCGCACCCTTTTTGGCGAACGCGACGGCGGCGGCACGTCCGATGCCTGTGAGTCCACCGGTAATTAAAACAACAGGGATATTCATGATCATCTCCTTGGCTGCTCGACGTCTTGAGCCGCGGAACCAGTCGCGACGGTGGCGTCGGTCTCTCCCGTGGCCAGGGCAGGACAAGCCGCTCCGTCGACTGGCAGCTGAGATGCATGCTTTCAGATCGATTGGCCCGCGTCGCGTGAGCCGTTGGGATATGTTGTGAGGGGGCGCGAGCGACTCGCCAGAGTCACGACCATTCCGTGATGAGCTGCCGAGCCGTCACGAAATCATTGGCGCCAAAGCCCTCGGTGAACCGTTCGACGGTCGCGGCCAGCAGATCCCGCGCCGCGGCCACGCGCCCGCCGCGCTGCCATAGCCGCGCCAAGCTCGTCGCCGCGCGCAGTTCCCATGACAGGGTGGCCTGCCGCCGCGCCACGTCGAGCGAACGAAGCAACTGCGCTTCCGCCCCCGCCACGGCGCCCGGCCCGCCATGCCACAACAGCAACTCCGCATTGACACGCAGCACTTCGGGCAAGTTCCACTGGGCTTCGCCGATGTCTTCATCAGGCTGCGGCGCCGGAATGACCGGCAGCGACGCCATCAGCAATATGTCTGCGGCGTTCGACAGGTCCAGGCGCGGTTCCAGGAAGGACCCGATCAACCGGTCCTGCGCCCTACCCTTCCGCAGGCGCAACATGAACGCCCAGCATCCTTTCCACCGGTCGTTCGCGGCACTATTGATCGTCATGTCCAGATACGCCTGTGTCTGCGCCAGGTCGCCGATCCACAAGGTCAGCGGACAACCGGCAAGACAGACCGTATAGTACAGCGAAAACCAATGATCGGCGCGCCGCGCCGAGTCGATTGCCTCATGCAGCGCCGCCATCGCCTGGTCGGGAAAACCCTGTAACCACAGGATCCGCGCGAGCAATGCTGGGACCGCCACTTCCGAAGTCAGCTGAAAATCCGTATCGGTGGCGGTTCCAGTCTGCCGCACGATCGTCCGCACGCGCTCCAGCGCCTGTCCCGCAACCGTCTGGTTGCCTAGATAATGGTGCGTCAGTCCACGGATCCTGTCGCCAAGCACAATATCCGCCTGATGACCCGCTGTCCTCGCCACGGCCGCGTAATCGTCCGCGAATGCCAACGCATCCTGGTATTCTCCACGGGCACGCCGAATCGCCCACATGCCCCACCGTGCGTGCAATCTGGCCGACACGTCCCCGACCCGATCGGCCAGTTCCAGCGCACGCGTGAACGCGGCCTCCAGACGGTCCCGCCGGCTCGCCGAATACCAGATCGCGTAACCAAATGCGATCCATAGCCGCATTTCCGTCACGTCGTCCGGCTTCGACAATTCAGCCAGCCGCGGCAGAGCTCGCTCAATCCTTCCAGCGTACTCCAGAGTGAGAGACAGCTGAAGCCACAGCCGTATCGAATTTGCCGTCAGACGGAGACCTATCGACAGGTCGCCGCCTTGCGAGAACGACCAGTCGAGCGCCGCCCGAAAGTCGTCGATCCGTCCGGCATGAAGCTGCAACCATTGTTTCCCGGCTTCGGATTGCCAGTTGGATGGCGCGGTCTCGATCAAGGTCAAATGGTGCTCGGCGTACCGCCGTGCGGTCTGCCGCCCCTCATCGCTGGCCGCGAGCCTTTCGGCGGCGTACAGGCGCGTCGCCTCCAGCAACCGATACAGCGCGGTGGCGCCCGTGCTGTCGGCGCTGAGCAGGGATTTGGCGACCAGGTTGGCCATCGCATCGATGGCGTTCTCGACCGAGATAGAGGGACCGACCACAACCGCGAGCGCCGAGTCCAATGAAAACGTCGCACGGAAGATCGCAATCCGACGCAGGACAGTCTGCTCGATTGGAGATAGCAGATTGTAGCCCCAGTCCAGCGTCGCGCGCAGCGTCTGGTGCCGCGGAAGCGCGAAGCGGCGCCCCTGCGTCAAGACCGCGAACATGTCGTCCAGCTGCGTGGCCAAGGTGGCGACGCCGAAGAATTCCACGCGGCCCGCCGCCAGCTCGATCGCGAGCGGAATTCCATCGAGGCGCCGGCAGATCTCGGAGACGGCCGGAGCCGATGCATCATCGAGCGAGAAACCGTCGACGCTTGCGGTCGCGCGCTCAACGAACAACTGGACGGCGGCATAGGCTTTGGCCTCCCCGGCGGTGATGTCGACCTTGACCGGAGGACATTCGAGCGGCGCCAAACGATGCACGTGCTCTCCCGCGATCCGCAGCGGCTCCCGGCTCGTGATGAGCAGGTGGGTTTCGACTGTTTCCCGAAGGATGCGGTGAGCCAGTCCCGCGACGACCTCGATGACCTGCTCGCAGTTGTCGAGCACGATCAGAACCCGCTCGTCGCGTAAGAAATCGACGACGGCCGTGACCGGATCGTCCGCTCGCAAGCTGAGCCCCAATGTCGATGCGAGGGTGCTGATTACAAGCGAAGGGTCTTCGATCGGGGCCAGATCTACGAACAGCACAGCATCGCCAAAGCTGCCGCGCAGGGTCGCGGCAGTCGCGATCGCCAGGGACGTCTTGCCGATACCGGCGGGACCGACGACGGTGACGATGCGCCTGCGTGACAATTCGCGAGAGACGGCTTCCATATTGTCCGACCGGCCGATGATCACGGTCCCGCGGGTAGGCAGATTGTTCCTCGCGCCAAACCGCACTACGGGCGACCGAGGATGGTCCGTCCTCTCGATCCGGTCCACCTGGGCGGCAAAGCAATAGCCGCGGCCCGGCACGTTGATCACATACCGCGTGTCCGATTGCGTGTCGCCAAGCGCCTTGCGCAAGTTCTTGATATGAAAGCGCAGGCTGCTTTCCTCGACATTCACATCGCGCCAGACGACCGCAAGCAGTGCTCGGTTTGGGACGATTTCGCCGGCGCGCTCGACAAGAACGATGAGAAGGTCGAGAGCCCGGCCGCCCAGACGCACGGGGCTTCCATCTCTCTCCAATCGGCGTTCTGCCGGGAAGAGAAGGAATGGGCCGAATGCGAGCACAGAGTTCCTGCCGTCGGGCACTCTCAATCCCTCAAAATCGAGCGCTCGCAGGCGGCCGCCCAGGCCGGCCGTTTGGCCCGGGCGACGCCGTGAGGCACCGATTGCGGGCGCACCGCCGATTTTCAATGTATGCCGTCAAGGCGGCGAACACCATCAGCGTTGCCACGCACAGCCAACGTCGTCGGAGCAACAGCCAGCGCCTCGATTCGGTCCTAGGCACGAATCCACCAACGTCTGCTTATCGTCGCTGCGCGCTCCAAAGTTGCCATTCCGCTTCCGGCCAGGACATCTCATTTCGCCTTCCGCCGGTTCGCGCCGATTCCGATCATCCAACCGGTTCGATCAGCTCCTAACGGACCGTTCGCGTGCGAGCTCCGGTTCTCCGGCTTGTCCTCCCGGATCAGAATTGGATGACCAGCCGTCCTCTCGTACCACCGGCCTCCAGCCGGCGATGGGCGTCGGCCGCCCTTTCCGGCGGATAGACCTCTGCCACGCGAAGCGTGATTTTGCCGGCCTCGACCTGTTGCCGGAGCCGATCGAGCTTCCCTAACTCCTGCGCGTAAGAGCGCACCATGGTTGCCGTAAAGTGGATATCCCGCTGCGGGGCGCCCTGGAAGCCGCGGACGGACGTGAAGGCGCCGTCGTCACGAACGGCGGGGATGACAAGCTCATTGAGCACCGCTCCATCCGCGAGCCCATCGACTCCTTGAGGGAAGTGTCCGCGAATCCGCGACGCAACATCATCGCCCCTTCGGACGACGATATCGGCGCCAAGCGACGCAACCAGCTTTTCGTCTTTCTCGGAAGCATCGGCGATGACCGTCAGCCCCTCGGCTTTGGCGAGCTGGACAACGTAGCCGCCATAAGCGCCCGCCGCGCCGGTCACTGCGATGACCTGACCCGGAGACAGCTTGAGCAGGTCGAGCGACAGGCGCGCCGTCAGCCCGTTCATCGGCAAAGTGCAGGCCTCGGGATGGGTCTTTCCGGTAGGGGCGCGTACGACCGATCGGGCATCAAGCACAATTTGCTCGCGATACGCGCCGTGACTGCCTTTCGGCACCACGATCGCCATGACGGCGTCGCCAACCTTGAGTCTGTCAGGAACGCCGCTTCCAACCTCATCGACGATTCCCGCCACCTCCATTCCTGGCACGTAGGGCGGCGGATCAGCCTTCTGCTGTTCGGCGCGCGTGCCGTTGCGGACCCCGACGTCGGTTGGGTTGACCGTCGCTGCATGGACGCGGATCCGCACCTGTTCCGGGCCGGCGTGAACTTCGGGCAATTCAACGACCTGGAGAACCTCAGGACCGCCATGAGTAAATAGTCCAACCGCGCGCATCGTTTCATCCTTTGTCCGATAGCCAGTCCCGGTGCTCTCCCGGTCGCGACAATACCATGGACATTCGCTCGGCGGACAACCGACACCCGACGGATCGGTGGCGGACCAGCAGCTAACGGCCAATGTCGGCCGTTCATGTGCGGTCGGCGGAAGATCCGACTTGGGTCGAGATGGGCCGATCGGAAAAGCAAGCGGAGACCCCTGGGGGTGGTCGTTCGTGGAAGACGCGTTATGGAACTCGGGGGCCGACAACGGTTGCCCGTCCCGTCGCCGGCCCTGCCGCATCGATTTCGCCGTGATGAAGCAGAGATAGCCCTTGTGTCGAACCGGATCGGCTAGCTTTTTTCCTTCCCGGTGAATCTTGCGTAATCGGCGCTAATCGCAACGTTGATCAAGTAGCGGAAAGAAAATCCGAAGTGTCCGATTCTTACGTGGAATCTCACAATCCTGCTTTGCTTCGCTTCGCCATTCGAGAAGGCAAGACCGAACGCTCGATCCGCACGACGCTGTCTCTTGCCTTCATCGCGCCGCCCATTGTTGCGGCCGCGATCGAGGGACGGCTGCCGCGCGGTTTTGGCGTCAAACGCCTGATGGATCTGCCGATGGTCTGGGCCCAGCAATGGACCGCGCTGGGGCTGGCGCCGCCGACGTAAACGCGCCGGGTCGCTGTAAGCCTCGACCGCCAGCCGATCGGACCATCGTTCAATAGCAATCTTCGCCGCCGCGCTCGTTCTCCGTCGATCGAATGGGGGGGCGCTTCCGGCCTTTTAGGAAACGGAATTTTGCGGGCAGAGACTTTGGGGCCTTTTGGGCCGTCCAACGCGCGACGGAGCGTGAAATCGGTCCCGCAGACCGGACTATGCCTCGGTAACCCACGGTAATGTCGAGAGATTCACAGGCACCACGAATCACCCTGGCTCGCGGGGACTGGGTGGCGGAGCCAGCAGGAATCGAACTAGCAACCTTTCCGCGATGCATTTGCCAATTTTTAGGCGAACTTGATTTCTCCGATGCCAAAGCATGAGTTTCGCATCGACTACTAGGATGCCAAGTCGGAATCGAAACGGTCTCACACCGACAGCAATACATCTCGCCACGGAAAAGAATTTTCCGCTCGTGGAGACTGGACGCGAAAATCGCGCCTGTAGACGGGATTTCGCGGTCTCTGTCGGTCTATTTACGTCGGCCCAGGGCACATGTCTTTGATATGTGGCGGGCAATCAAAAAGGTGGAAATATGCGTAAAATCAAGTAGTTGCGTGGTGGTGGACGCAGTCCCGACGAACCGGTCTGCGTCGCGGGGGCCGGACATTTTTCCCTGCAATCAGGGAATTTTCAGGGAATATGCCGAGATTTGGCGCGAAGGATCGGCGCCGCGATCCTGTATCTCACTGATTGAGAAGCATTTTTCTGCGTCCGAGGAGAAAATTCCCTAGAGATCGAAACAGGGAATAACAGGGAATCCAGCGTCCGCGTTCTTGTGCCCGACAGGGCGCACAAGTGTCCCCACCGTGTCTTCAGCGACCATCAGCCAGGAAACAAACCCAAAATTTAAGGAAAGGAAAAAAAACTCGAAAGGCCGACTGAGCAAGCAAAGCGATTTGATCGACCGAGCGTAGACTCGAATGCTCTGCAGGGTGCCCCTCGCTTCTTTTTTCTTGCGTTGAAGCGATACCTCACTTCAACGCAAGAAAAAAGAAGCATCTCGGGATTTTCGAGGGCCTTGTCAAGCTATTTCTGAATGAGTGGACTCATTCTTATACCACGGGATTTCTAATGGCGGAAGACGAAACGCAATATTCGCGACAATTTACGCTTGACTGCGATCCACGATTGTCTATGTGAGCATTAACATCGGATCCCTTCGGCCCTCGTTGGCATGAAGCGGTCTGGGCGACAGCAGCTAAGCAAGAGGCTTTCTCGGTTTGCCCTGATCATTGATAGCGCCCTCGTCCGAGGGCGTCGCCGTTGATGATTTGGGTCTTATCGCAAGCCTTCGCTTGGACTGCTTTTCAACCTCCGGGGGACGAATCCGTCTCTTATCGGAGGTTATGTTTATGAGCGATCGTAAATCGAAAGAATGGGCGCCCAGTGCGCCCAAAGGCGTGTCGGCGACCGTCGCCGATAAATCGCGCAAGCGTCGCCGCGTGCAACGCGAGCTTACCGAGATCGTCGCACACCTACCGCCAAAGGGGCGCAACGACGTTGCCCCGCGGCTGGAATTTTTGACGGTGCAGGCCGATCGCCTTAAGCCCGCCTCGCGGCAGGTCAGGCGCCGGGACGCGACTCAGGGCGCGCGAATGCTCGCCAGTATCGAGCAATTCGGGATTTGCCGGCCAATCCTGATCGCCCCGGACTATACGATTATCGAGGGCCACGGCATCCTGGAGGCGGCGATGCGGTTGGGGCTCGTCGAGGTCCCCTGCATCATGATCGACCACCTCGACGCCAAGGCGTTTCGCAAGCTCAGCATTACGCTCAATCGTCTCGCGGAGACAGGCGATTGGGACGTCGACGCCCTTCGCCTCGAATTCAAAGAGCTGACCATGCTCGGCGAAGACCTCGTCGTCACCGGCTTTGAAATGGCCGAGATCGATGGCGTGCTTCTTGAAGACGTTGGCGATGCCGGCGCGCTCGACGCTGACGTTCTGCCGGAACTTCATGTCGAAGCCGTCTCCCGCCCCGGTGACATTTGGGTCCTTGGGGACCACCGCCTCGTTCAGGGCGACGCCTGCGACCCTGACGCCTATGACAGACTCATGGTCGAGGGCGAAATGGCGACTTTCGTGCTTACTGATGAGCCTTTCAACGTGCCGAACGTAGGCCACGTGACGGGCGACGCGCGCCACCGCGAATTCGCGATGGCGAACGGAGAAATGAGCGCGGAGCAATTTCTGGACTTCAACCAGAGATGGATGCGGCTCTCGTTGGCCTACCTAGCCGCCGGCGGCCTCTTGGCGACGTTCATCGACTGGCGGTCGGTTGAAATCGTGCTCGCCTCTGGGCGCGAACTCGACCTTACGCTGCTTAATATCATCGTCTGGGCGAAATCGAATGGCGGCCAAGGGTCGCTCTGGCGTTCTATGCATGAATTGCTGCCTGTCTTCAGGAAAGGCGGCGCGTCGCATATCAATAACGTCGAGCTTGGCCGGTTCGGCCGCTGGCGCTCAAACGTTTGGACCTATCCCGGCGCCTCGAGCCTGGGCTCGGACGCGCGCGAAGGCCTTGCCAAGCATCCAACCGTCAAGCCGCGCGCGCTTCTGGAGGACGCGCTTATGGACGTGACCGACCGCGGCGACATCGTCCTCGATCCCTTCGCTGGCTCAGGGTCGACCCTGTTGGCGGCCGAGGCGACGGAGCGCGTTTGCCGGGCCATCGAAATCGACGGGCTCTATTGCGACCTGATTATCCAACGTTGGGAACAAATGACCGGCGGCGCGGCGCGCCTGGGCGGAACCGACGAGACTTTCAGCGAGGTCCAAGCGCGACGCTCGGTGGAACAGGCCGCTTCACCGGCGCGGACTGACGACGTCGGCGACGAGGATTCCGAAGGAGTTTGGTCATGACCGCGCATAACACCACTCTGAAGGCGCCGTCCAAGGCCTATGCGACCGGTTACGGCAAGCCGCCGAAGTCAGGACAATATCTGCCAGGCCAGTCGGGCAACCCTCACGGAAAACCGAAGGGCCAACCTTCACTCGATCAGATCCTGCTCGAGGAAGCCGCGCGGCTGGTCAAAATCAAGACCGGCGACGAGGTGACGCACGTATCGAAGGAACGAGCGATCTTGCGCAGCTTGATGGACGCAGCGGCTCGCGGCAACGTCGCCGCCGCCCGCGTTTACGTGGCTTTGCGCTATCGCGCCCAGATTGCGTTGGGGGTCGCGCCCGAGGCGGAGCAGCCGCTGACCGCCGAGGAACTCGAAACCTTGAAGCTGCTAGGCAAGATTACGGGAGAACAGCTATGACCCTCGCCATTAATGACCTTCGTCTCACGCTACGCGAAGAACTGCATGCCTTTGCCCGCGAGAATTTCTATGTGTTCTACCGGCTGATGTCTTCGGTGATCCTACCGGGGGAGCCGTTCTTGCCGTCGCCCCATTTTAAGGTGCTGGCCCGCGCGCTGGAAAAAGTGGCGAAAGGCGAAACCCGCCGCCTTCTGATTGCGATCCCACCGCGCCACGGCAAGAGCATGCTAGCGTCAGTGGCTCTCCCGGCCTGGGAATTGGGACGCGATCCCACGCGGAAGATCATCTGCGCCTCTTATGGCGATGTGCTGACCAAGGATTTCGCTACGCGTTCACGCGATATCCTCCGGTCTCCGAACTATCAAGCAGTGTTCCCCGGCACGCAAATCGACGACGGCGGCGGGTCGCTCGTTGAGGTGCGCACAACCGCCAAGGGCTATCGCCTGTCGACGACCGTGACAGGCGCGGTCACCGGCAAGGGCGCGCATTTAACTATAGTCGACGATCCCCTGAAGGCCCTTGAAGCCCAATCCGAGTTGGCGCGAAATAATGTCTACGACTGGATGAAGGGCTCGCTGATGTCGCGTTTCGACAACCCCGCCGAGGGCGCGATGATTGTCATTCATCAGCGCCTGCATCAGGACGACCCAATCGGTCGCCTGATCGCGGACGGCGGCTGGGAATATCTTGAGATGCCCGGCGAATGTGTCAAGCAGCAGCTCTTCGATCTCGGCAACGGAGAGACCTGGACCTTCAAGCCCGGTGACCTTCTTTTCCCCGAGAGATTTGATCGCGCGGCGCTCGATCAGCAATTGTCCGACTTCGGCGAAATGGCTTTCAATGCCCAGATACTTCAGCGTCCCTCGCCGCCCGGCGGCAATTTGTTCAAACTGAAGCACTTTCAGCGCTATGAGAAGCTACCGCCCCATGGTGATTTGGTTGTGCAGAGCTGGGATCCGGCCCTTGTCGATACGGAAACCGCCGCCTTCACCGTCTGCACGACATGGGGCATAGTCGGCCAGAAGCTTTATCTGATGGACGTGCTTCGCAAGCGTTTGGAGTTTCATCAGATTGAGCCCGCGATAGTCTCGATGCGCCAGAAATACAACGCGCACGTGGTGGTTCTCGAAATATCAGGCCACGGCAGAGCGATCCGGAACGCTCTCCTGAGGCGCGAAGGATCGTATCTTTGGCTGCACGGAACCGATCCCACGCTCGGCAAGGTCGAGAGGGCGATAGCCCAGACGCCCAAAATCGAAAGGAAGCGAGTGTACCTGCCCGTCAGCGCGCCCTGGCTCGAGACCTTCGAATCTGAGGTCGCGGCGTTTCCGCTTTCGAAATATGCCGATCAAGTGGATTCCATGGTCCACTTTTTGACCTCCCTTGACTGGCGCGTCCGCTGGACGAATAATTTACCGGCTGTCCTGCACCATAAGGAGCAACCCTTCTAGGCTCGCGATGAGAGCAACGAGTTCTGTTTTGGTTGGGTAAGTCTCCACGCCCTAAATCGCGTCGCGGCTTCTGGGTCGGCTTTTGCGATCGCCGTCTGCAGTTTCCAACGCCACGTTAGAGGATTGGCGAGAGCGGCCCCCATTTGACAGGCTGCGCGGAGATCAACTCGGAGATTTTCGACGCGCGATTTCTGCAACGTTACTCAGGCGCCGGATATATTTCGATCAATCGCCTTCATCGCTAAGCCATGCTATTGGACGCCCGGGGGGCGGCGTCCGCTGGAAATTGGGCTGGCGGCGGTTTTGCGTTCAAGGCGCGCCCCGTTGGGCCCCTCGACAATGCTGGGCGCAACATCCTCCCGTCCAAGGCCGAATCCCCGCCCATGGGGCTGTATGGCCATTGGGGAGCGGGTCGCCCGACAGGTCGCGCTTAGCGCGAGGAAGAAGACGAGCCTCGCGTAGGCCCTTGCGCAACAAGGGCGGGCCAGGAAGGCGACAGGGCGCCTCATCGCGTCGCAGGCTGGCATGGCGATGCTGATGCGCGGCGGCAATGCGGTAGATGCCGCCGTCGCCGCCGCGATGGCCCTCACGGTGGTGGAGCCGACCGGATGCGGCATCGGCAGCGACGCCCTCGCTATCGTCTGGGACGGGTCCGAGTTGCACGGTCTGAATTCCTCGGGCCGTTCGCCGGCCGCTTGGACGCCCGCCCGCTTCGCCGGGCGTCACGCCATTCCGCAATTGGATTGGGAAGCGGTGACCGTTCCGGGCGCCGTCGCGGCCTGGGCGAAGCTGGCGCACCGCTTCGGGAGGATGCCATGCCGTCACCCCGATCATTGTGACACTGTGGCGGCGCGCGGCAGGAGTGCTTGGCGTCCAGCCAAGCTTTGCCGAATGCTTCCTGCCGAACGGCCGCGCGCCGCATGCCGGCGAGATGTTCCGCTCCGAGGCTCATGCCCGCACACTTGAAAGCATCGCCGAAACGGCAGGAGAATCCTTCTATCGTGGCGACCTTGCGCGCGCGATGGTCGCCGACGCACGGCGGCACGGCGGCGCGATGACGCTGGAGGACCTGGCCGCCCACAGCGCCGATTGGGTCGGCGCTCTGTCCCAGGCTTATGCCGGCGCAGTGGTGCACGAGTTGCCTCCCAGCGGACAGGGCACCGCCACCCTGATCGGCCTCGCCATATTGGAGACGTCACGGGCGGCCGCGGCGTCGACGACCCGGAGACGATGCATCTGGCCATCGGGGCGACGAAGCTGCCCATGGCTGACGTCGAGGCTTATGTCGCCGACCACAGGGGCGACGACGGTGTCCGCCGCGAGCCCGCTCGACCCCGCCTTTCTGGCAGGACCCGCCCGGCTTATCGACCGGCCCGCGCCGGCGATCCAGGGCAGGGCCGTGGGGATCAGGTCGAAAAAGCTTTGACGAGGGCGCCCGGGCGATGTCGTTTCCGCCGAGGGCGATCTCTCGTGGCGCGCCGTGCCGGACCAAGACACCGTCAGGGCCCAGCCAGACGTCGCGGGACCTCCTCCAGTCGGTCGATCGTAGCCGTCATGCCGACAACGCGTCGCAAGGCGATTTGGCTCTATCTCCGGTTCACATTGAGCTTTCGCGATGTCATGGATTTGTCGGCGGAACGCGGGATTGCGGTGTAGTATCAGACAATTCGGCGCTGGGCTGAGCCGGCGCTCTTGAAGCGCTGCATCTTGCGCTCCCTTCGTCGCCGGAGCTGACGCCATTACGTGCGGCGGATTCTCAACTCGCCCACGCCTTGAAAGCGGCGCCGGCGGGCAAATTCCGCGAATGCGGCGATTCCCTCATTCTCTATCGACCCATATACGACCAGTGTATTCGGGCCAGTCGGTACTCGGCATTCGGCGGTGCCGTAAGTGAAGGCAAGCTCCCCATACTTGGGATCCCAAGTAAGATCGCCAGGCCGCACGAGTCGGACTTCGTTCTCGAACTTTTTGGCGTCAATGTCATAGGGGCGCGTGCTCATCAGCATGTCACCGCTCCAGGCGGCGTGGACAACCGGGACGACAAGCGGAAGAGCGGCCAGAATCGCCGCTGCAGCGACGGGCACGCCGAGGTCGTACACCGTGGCCTGCACCTCGCCTCCATCCCATTCTAAGCGGATCGATGCCGACCCTCTTCGAAAGCTGGCCCAGCGCTGCTCCCAATACCAGGAGTCTGCATTATCCGTCATTCCTCGCTCCGTTTCGTTAGACGTTGGTAAAGAGTCACCCGAGGCTGCACATGGGAAGCATAGATTTCCCATCCTCTCCTGCTCACAAATTCCTCGCTCTTGAGCGCCTCGGGGCTGGAAAGCTCATATACAGTCAAATATCTCGGGGCGGCGTCGCCGGTGCTGCGGTAACGCGTGCCGTTGAGAAAACCTGGGCAGCCAAGAATTTCCGGCAAATGTTTGTTGTCATACCAGCCGTTCCATTCCTGCTCGACCTTTGGGTCGACCGAGACGTCGACAACCAGCAGCCACTCAGTCATTGCGTCCCTCCGGAAACTTGTTGCCGAACCGAAACGTCTCGGCAAATCCGCTTATCGGAATCTCACGGTAGACGTTTCGTGTGAATCGCAAATGCGATTGCATGGTTCCAAAGCGTCCGACAGCCTTGTATTCGGGACTGCTGAAGACTTTGATGTCATCCATTTCGTACATTGCCATGTAGCGCATGTCTCCCTCTAGGCTTTCGAAACGCTTGGCCGCACTAACTCCGGGGACTTGTAGGAGGTCACGAATGTGCGCCTCGTACCATCGGTGATATTCTTCAAGCATCCGATCCTCGGTGGGCTCGGATCTGACAATCAAAAAGCATTTATCCTGCATCGATGGAGCCTTTCGTAAGCGGCCAATGGCGCGCGATCATGCGGTAGGCAGTAGGTTGGGGCGCGGTTCCTGCGGTCGAGAGCGATTCCAGTAGCGCCTTCGCCGCACCCTCGCCGTGCGCCAAGTATCGGGCCGCTCGCGGGCCAGCGCACTCGACAAGAAGGAGCAATTCCGGCGACGTGCCCAACCAATCGATCGCAGGATCGTGAGCTGCCTCCAGCAGTCGACAGCTGAGAGCCTCTTCCTCGACGGCGATGAATTCGTCGAGGGCGGCGGCGATAATTCTTTCCGAATGCTCGCGGCTTCCTTGAGTTTTGTCCATGCGTATTGCAACGATCGCGGCGTCGGAGCTGATCAAGGGAACGGAGAGCTCCTGGCGCGGGCGGTATACATTGGTTTTGCAATGCGACATGTGCGGGACTAGGTCGCTGTCCCATCGTGCCCATTCCGACAACGTCTTCGCATCGCGCAAGGACTGGTCGTGGCCGAGGAGCGATGGCAAATACGACTGATCTTTGATCTCATAGAGCGCGAGATAGCGCGGCCCTGGCGTCAGGGACAAGTAGCGGCGGCCGCTCTCATAGCCTGGAACGGAAAGTAGGCGTGGAACGTGGGCGTAATACCATTCGTTCAGTAATTCCTCTTTGGCGGGATCAATCTCGACTTGCACATCAAGAAGCAGCATCGGCGTGATCCTCACTTCAGGACTAAGAGCTTGGAGCGGTCCAAGCTAAAGGAGACCGCTACAATGACGACAATACCTTGGATGACGGTCTGAACATATGGTCCGATGCCGCAAAGATTCAGGCCGTTGGACAGGATGCCGATGACCAGCACGCCGAGCAAGCAGCGGCCGATTCCGCCATGACCACCGTTCAACGGAATCCCTCCCATCACAACGGCCGCTATGGCGCTCAACATGTAACCGTCGGCGCCACCGGGCGCCGCCGACTGAAGCCAGCCCGCCAGTAGTCCGCCGCCCAAGGCAGCAAGCATGCCGCACATGACGAAGCCGTAGATCTTGTATCGATTGACCGGGACGCCGGATACCGCCGCGACGCGCTCTCCGCCGCCGATCGCATAGATGTATCTGCCAATCCGGGTACGCGACGCAATGAGGACACAAAGGAGGTAGGCGCCGCTTGCCCAAAACACTAGGGCCGGAATTTTGTAGATGATCCGGCTGCTCGCCAGCTCGGCGAACCGATCATCGTTGATCGCGACCGGAACCCCGTCCGTGACGATCAGAGAAAGCCCCCCAAGCAAGCTCATTGTGCCAAGGGTCACCAGGAAGGAGGGAATGCGGACGATCGTCAACAGCGCCCCATTCAACAGCCCGACGCCCCCGCCGACCGCCACCGCGACCAGGAGCGCCGACGGGCCGAAGCTGGGTATGGCCTGAGCCGCCAGCACGCCGGCGAGACTGGCGTTGGCGCCCACCGAAAGATCGATACTGCCCATGAGGATCACGAGCGCGCTACCCAGCGCGATCAGCAGCAGCACTGACGACTGCGTGGCAACGTTCACTAAGTTGCCGAATGTCACGAAGTTCGGGGCGGCGACCCCAAAGATGACGATCAGCCCGAGGAGCGCGCAATAGGGCACTAACGTCCGCCAGCCAATCGCCGCCGGCTTTCCGAAGCGATCCGTCGTGAAGGGGACCGACTTTGCACCCGGCGAGTCGCGCACAATTGATGGTGTTTGATTCTGGCGAGCGTCAGTCATGTGTTAGACCATATGCCTAACGATTTCGCGTTCCAATTCGCCCGGTCCCCATTGAAGGAGCGCGGGCTCGATCTCGGCGCGGATCTCCCCGTCCTGCATGGCCACAATCCGGTCGCACATCCCGGTGAGTTCATTGAGCTCGTCGCTTGCCAGCAGCGCTCCGGCGCCGGCGGTCGCGGCCCGCCGGATTGCAGAATAAATTTCGGTTCTGGCCCCGACGTCGACCCCGCGCGTCGGATTGTCCAATATCCACAAACGTGGCTCGTTGACCAGCCACTTCCCGAGCGCCACCTTTTGCTGGTTCCCTCCGGAAAGAGACTTTAGCGGCGTTTCGACCGAGTCGGCTCTGACGCGGAGTCGATCCATCACATCTACAGTAGCCTGGGACTCGGCGGCACTATCGACGAAGAACCGGCGCTTCATCAGTTGCAGCCCGACGCTGGCTCGAATCGAGGCCGATTCGATGATCCCGGCCGCGAGCCTCTCCTTCGGCACGAACGCGACGCCGCGCGCCACTCGAGCCTCCACCGACTTCCCGGTCACGTCCTCGCCGCACACCCGCACTTCGCCGGAAGTGGTGGGCCGCAATCCGTGAATGGCTTCGCAAAGCTCCGACTTTCCCGAGCTTGCCAGACCCGCAATCCCGACAATCTCTCCCGCGCGCACCGAAAGCCGGACGTGGCGAAACCCGTCGCCGGATACATCGGTGAGATCGAGAACTCGCGTGTCCTGAATCTTGCCTCGCAGATTGTCGTGGTAATAGTCGTCCGAGCGATCGCGCCCGACCATCAGCCTGTGGAGATCCTTTTCGGTCGTGCCTCGCGGGGGCCGCTCGGCGACCAGCGCTCCGTCACGCAAAACCAGGAGGCGGTCCGCCAACGATAGGTTTTCGACGAGCCGATGACTGACGAAGACGATGGCGGTCTGGCTGTCTCGCGCCGAATGTAACATCTGCATCAGGCGTTCGACGCCGGTGTAACTCAGCGCCGTTGTCGGTTCGTCCAAAAGCAGAACGCTGCGGCCCGCGCCGAGCATGCGCGGCAGCTCCAGTGCTCTGGCGATCTCAAGCATCTGGCGCTGATCGAAGGGCAGATCGGCGACGAAAGCGTCCGGATCGCATTCCAAACCGTAGCGGGCATTGACCTGCCGACAGGCCTTGCGCAGCCAGGCGGACCTCAGAAACCCAAACCCGTAGCTCAGTTGCGGCGCCAGCAGGAAAAAATTCTCGAAGACCCGAAGGTTGGGTATCAAGGCCAGTTCCTGAAAGACCACGCCAACGCCAAGTTTCGCGCTGTGGGCAAGTCCTTGAGAGGGAACCTCCGCGTGGTCTATCCTGATCGTCCCCGAGTCGGGCGGTTCAACGCCGGCGAGAAGGCGCAATAGCGTCGATTTGCCCGATCCGTTTTCCCCCACAAGGCCGATGATTTCGCCGGATCGAAGCTGAAGACTGAGGTCGTGCACCGCACGGGTGGAGCCGTACGTCTTGGAAACGTGATCCGCGCTGAGCACTACCTTGCCGGTCATCGCTGAACCGAAATCCCGAGGATCAGATCGGCTGCTTGCCGATATGGCTCTTATAGTCCTGGATCAGCTTTTCGAATGCGCCGCTGTCCAGCGCCTGCTTGACATCGACGGGGAGCCAACCGGCAGGCTCGGGCTGTCCTAGGTTTCGATCCTTCCAGAACTCCACGGGATTGATCGGATACCAGGGGGCCTGGTTTTCCCAATCGTTCGGGTGCAAAACTCTCGACATCTTTTTCCAGTCATAGGGCGACGGCTTGCTCTTGCTGAGGTGTAGGTATTGATCCACGTTGGTCTGGTCGACCACGTTGACGTCGACCCAGTACATCCGCTCGAGCGCGTTCGGCATCCAACCATGGAGGAGATCGTAGAGTCGCACCGTTCTCCATCCGCCGACCATGAACGGATTCAGGAAGACCGTCGCGGCAATCTTGCCGTCCTTGACCCCCTGGAGACCCTCGATCTGACCGTTGACGCTGGCGATCTTGATATCCGTGCGGCCGGCCTGCTGCATGGCCGTGTAGATGCCTAGAGACTGTGTGTCCGCATACGAGAGCACAGCGTCGATCTTTGGAAACTGCACCAACCAGTCGGCCATGAGCTTCTGGGCCGGCTCGCGCGAAAACTTGCCGGGCGCCTTGGCTAGGACTTTAATCTCAGGAAATTCAGCCAGCGCCTGCTTGAAACCGACTTCGCAACCCTCATTGTCCTGGCCGCCCGGGAAGGCGGTCATAACAACGACGTTGCCCTTGCCGCCGATCATGTTGAGCACACGCTTGCCGGCTGTATAGGCGCCGGGGGCGATATTATCCACTACGTAGAAACCGTAGGCCGGCCCGTAGGTCGAGGGATACGTCCATGGAGGAATGTCGTATTCGAAGACAAGATGCGCGGTATCCCCCGCAGCTCTCACCATTTGCGTCAAGCCCTGACCGAGAGGGGCGTAGATCGCGAACATCTTGATGCCGCGAGTCACCCCGTCCTGGACCTGCGAGAGCTGCGTCGCCGGATTGCTGCCGAAGGTCAGGTTTTGGGTTGAAAAGCCAAGCGCCTCTGCGGCTTCCTTAGCGCCTGCGACTTCGTCGATGAACCATTCGTCCGCCAAGCTGTCGAACAGATTGGCCACTGTATCAGGGGTTGCCGCCTCGCTAGTCCCGATCAGGCTGAGGGCACGGGCCGCCGGGCCAGCAGCCCACCCGAGCAGCCCCAGCTTCAGGGCGGACTGTACCAGTGTCCGTCTCCCGAGCGTTGCTGTCGGCCCTTCACTCTGCGTTCGCCTAACCATCTCGACCTCCCGTCCGAGCTTATTTGCCGATCTAAAGCCTTGACCTTTGTTCCATTTTCCGGAAAACTATTCCATATTGAGGAATTCAGTTTAGTAAACCGTGCTGTTCTGTCAAGAGGCGTGGCGATATCACTACGTTCGTGGGCTTCGTGGCGGCCGCTCGCTATTTTCCGGGCGTCAAAAGCTGGACGAGATCGTCGGGGCGAAGCGGGTTTCTGGAGACCTGCAATGAGCGGCCTGAATATCGACCCTTTTGCGCGATGCCGTCGCCGCAAGGGGCGCATTATTCGATGTGATTTGATCGCCGAAGGGCTACGATTCTAAACGACAAAGGGAAACAACGTGAAGCAGTCACCACTTGATAGATACTTCAATGTTCTTGAAACTATTGCAGGAATCCCGACGAGTCGATTGTCCGATTTGGCTGAATCGTGCCGACTACCGATCTCTTCCACGCATCGGGTGGTGACGACGCTGATCGAGTCGGGGCTGGTGGTTTCGCCGAACAAGGGCCGCAAGGGCTATGAGCTCGGTCCCCGCCTCTTGAGGCTTGTGCATACCGGTTCGGACGACGCCTGGGTGAAGATCGTCGGCCAGAAGTGCCTAGACGAACTCGCCGCTCGTTTGGGCGAGACATGCTATTTGACGAAGCTTATCGGCAGCCAGGTCATTTCGGTGGCCTGGGCGACGCCGCCCGATGGCCTGAAGGCCTACGTGGTTCCTGGCCTCAGCCAGCCCTTGCATGCAGCGGCGTCCGCGAAGGCGATACTCGCCTTTCAGTCTCGCAGCTTCGTCAGAAATCTGCTTGTCGAACCTTTGCCGAAACTCTGCACCGAGACGAAAACAAGCGTTGAGGACGTTCTCGAGGAGATGGCTGAGGTTCGGCGACGAGGCTTTGCTACCTGCGTCAACGAGAACGAATCCGGCATAGCCGCGATCGCTTGTCCGATCTATCTCGCGGGCGGCGAAGTCATCCACTCAATAGGCGTCACAGGGGTCGCTGAGCGCTTCCCCGGCACCAGGATCGAGGAGCACGCCAAGGATCTCAGAGAGACCGCTGCGGACTTGAGCCGCACTCTCAGAGAGAACCCCGAAGGGACGGCGGCGCGGTGACCAAGACCCGTAGGGGACAACCACAAAAATCTGTTCCTCGTTGCGCCGCTACTGGCCTCGCAAGCAAGAAAATAGCGTGAAAGGGCGCACGGTCGGATTGGAGAGGGTCGGCCGAAGCGGCGGCTGCGCGGGTCGTTGCCTTAGGGACCACCGCCTCATGCAATATGGATGTTGGCAGAAGAAAGACGCGCGCCATGGCTGAACCGAAGGGTACGATTCTAACCTGTGCGATCACTGGTAATCAGACGAGGCCGGAGCAGAACCCGGCTTTGCCGATCACGCCCGGGCAGATCGCCGATTCAGCGCTGGAGGCAGCTGCGGCTGGCGCCGCAATCGTGCATATCCACGTGCGTCATCCGGATGGGAGGCCGTCGATGGAGGTCGAGCACTACCGCGAAGTGGTCGATCGCATCAGGGATAAGAATTCGGAAGTGATCATCAATCTCACTACGGGTCCTGGCGGCCGATTCCACCCGACCGAGGGCAATCCAAGTCTAGCCGGGCCCCGCACCAACCTGCTCGTTCCGGAGCGGCGTGTGCGGCACGTTCTGGCGCTGCGCCCCGACATCTGCACGCTCGATCTTAACACCATGGTTTTCGGCAACGAGGTGGTGATCAACACGCCGTCAAGCATAGAGAAGATGGCGGCAATGATCTACGAGGCAGGCGTCATACCGGAACTCGAATTGTTTGACACCGGAGACATCCATCTCATGCATGATCTGCTCGCGCGCGATGTCATTACGAGACCGTCGATCGCGTGCCTGGTTCTCGGGGTCAGATACGGCTTTCCCGCAACCAGCCAGACCATGACCTTCGCTTGCAGCATTTTGCCGGCCGATGTCGCATGGACGGGGTTCGGCATCGGCCGAGACGCCTTTCCGATGCTGGCGCAGTCGTACTTGCTCGGCGGCAATCTGCGAATCGGAATGGAGGATACCGTCCACTACGCCAAGGGTCGGCTTGCACTCAGCAATGCGGAACTCGTCGAAAAGGCGCGCTGGCTGGTCGAGAAACTCGGAGGCGAGCTTGCGACGGCGAGCGAGGCTCGAGCCCGGCTCTGTCCCGGTCCGCGATCGAAAAAATTATGATGCCGAACAGCATGGCTTGTGCACGCTGTTGCACGTATTTGGTAGGGAAACTTGGACGAGGCGAGCGTCGAGGCAGATGACATTCGCGTTCAATCGGATACCGCAAACGCCGTCGACGGTTCGGGAGTTCTGTGGAGAGTGCGAAAATGATCCAAGGGTTGGAATATCATACGGCTGCTGCAATCGGCCGGCTGATGGCTGCGGGGACGCTCGATCCAGTCGAAGTCACGGAGTTCTTTCTCGATCGCGTCGACCGCGGGCGCCAGAATCCGTCGTTCGTTCTTGTTACGGGCGAGCGGGCTCGCCAGGAGGCGGCCGCGAGCCGGAAGCGTCATCGCGACGGCCGACCGGTAGGCCCGCTCGACGGTGTGCCTGTCGCGTGGAAGGACATTATGGATATGGCCGGCACGCGCACCTCTGCTGGGTCGGCCCTGTTCGCCCACGCCCCATTAAAGGACAAGGACGCGCCGATCGTGGCCAGCCTGGCCGCCGCCGGTATGGTGGCTCTCGGCAAGACCAATCTCTCGGAATTTGCGTTCTCGGGAATCGGACTGAACCCGCATTTCGGCAACCCGATAAATCCATGCGATCCGACCATACCCCGCATTCCCGGCGGCTCCTCTTCGGGCTCGGCGGTGGCAGTTGCGGCCGGTCTCACGCCCTGCGCTATCGGCAGCGATACCGGGGGCTCGATCCGTGTGCCAGCCGCGTTCTGCGGCATTGCCGGTTTCAAGCCGAGCGAGAGGCGGATCGACTCGAGCGGCGTATTTCCGCTGTCGCGAACGCTCGATACGATTGGGCCACTGGCCCGCTCTGTCGAGGATTGCGCGCTGATCGACATGGCGTTGCGTGGCAAATTGACCACCGCAGTGTGTCGCGTCGACGCGAGCGCTCTTGAACTCGTCGTTCCCGGCGGGACCGAAATCGATGATGTCGACGACGCGGTGGCCGCAAATCTGGAGAGAGTGTTGGCGCGACTCTCGGCGGCCGGCGCCACGATCCTGCGCCGACCTGTCCCCTTGATCGGCGAGATGCGCTCCCTCATCGCCCGCCACGGTTCCATGATCACGATCGAAGCTTACGCCGAGCATCGCGCAATCTTCGAATCGACTGATGCGCAGCGGATGGATCGTCGCGTGCTGGAGCGAGCCCTGCTGGGGCGAGTGGCAGGCCACGACGTGATCGCCCTACAGCGCGGCCGAGAAAGGCTCATTGCCGCTTTGGCCGAAGACTTGAAAAACGCGTTGCTGGTGCTGCCCGCTACGCCCATGACGGCGCCGCCGATCGCCCCCCTTGAGGCCGACGACGATCTGTTCCGGGCCACCAACCTGCGCGCCGTCCACTATTCTTCCCTTGGCAACCTCTTTTGCATGTGTGGACTGTCCCTGCCATCCGGAACGGACGGCGCCGGCCTACCGACCGGAGTGCAGTTCCTAGCGCTGGCCGGAGGCGACGAAAGACTGTTATCGCTCGGACTTGGCATCGAGCAGACGCTGGCCAATGCATGATGGCCAGAGTGGGCCTCGCTAAGCGCAAAACACGCGTGCGCCGGACACAGCGGCTATGGACGTGACGTGACGGCGTCTCGCAGAGGAGACAAAGCGCGAAGCTCGCCTCCGCGCGCACCATCAAAACCGATCTCGGCGTTCAAGAGCGTCTCGCTCTCGACGATAAGACCGCGTGGAATCAAGGATGAAATCCGGCAATTGGACGGCATAGCGCGGTTGTGGCCCAAGTCGCTCGGATATCGCAAGGCTGCGGTCATACCTCCCACGATTTTCGTTCGTCTACATCCGCGACCTCGATAGAATCACAAGCGACGAGTGAATCACAAACGATTCAAATGAATCAAATTGTCCCCTGACGGACACTAAGTGGCGAAAGTTCAATTCGGCTCAGTCATCATACTGGCTCTGCCGCCCGCCTATCAGTGGAGGCGCGGGGCCGAAGAATACCTGGCACAATAGTGCAGCGTGGCGCCACCTTGCCTTCAATGCGATCGAGAAGAATATTCGTCGCAAGACGCCCTAATTCCTCCGGCGCAAGATCTAGTGCGGTTAATGGAACTTGAGCCGTCCGGGCGGCGCTCCCATCATCCCCAGCAACAATCATCAATTCCTCTGGTACGGACAAAGCCCGCTTCGCTGCCGCGAAGAGGGCGCCGACAGCGAAGCGGTCGAGCGAGGTATAGATCGCGTCGGGCGCCTCTGCCGCGTCGAGCATTCGCAGCGCGGCTTCGTATCCGGCGGATTCCGTCGGCGCCTTGAGTACTTCGGAAAGTAAGGGCTTCATGTTGCGTTCCGCTGCCCATTCCTCGTATACCTTCCTCGCGGCGGCGGAGTAGAAGTAGTTCGGAGAGGTCATAATCATTCCTATCCTGCGCGCTCCGCGCTCCCAAAGATGATCGAGAACCGTCCGCGTCAGGCCGACATGGTCGTTGTCGACCCACCACCCCGCTGTAGCCTCGCGCCCGATATCGCGTCCGACCATCACCGTCGGGAGATTCTGCGACTCGAAGTAACGTACCAGCGGGTCGTTGGTCACTGGATCGATCACTATTCCGCCGTCGATGGGTACTTCGGCGAAAGCGCTCGGCTTGGTCCCAAAGGGGACGAGCAACAGCATATAGCCGCGCCTAAGCGCGGCGGTCATTGCCGCCTGCCAGATTGACATGAAATAGTCCATGTTGGGCAACGCGCTAATTATCCCCGTGGGCAGGGAGGCCGCGATCGCCAACACACCCGTAGTCTTGCGCCGGAGATTGCGGGCGTTCGCATTGGCGCGGTAGCCCGTCCTCTCCGCAATTTTTAGTACCCGTTTGCGCGTTTCCTCATCAAGGCGACCAGTGCCATTCAACGCGAACGACACTGCTGTTGTCGACAGGTTGGCCTCACGTGCAATGTCGCGGATGTTAGGCCGAATGGCCGCTTCTTTCCGCTTGAGCTTCCCCTTGTCGGACATGCGCATCTCCAAATGTCAAAATTACATCGATTTCAGGCCGCGCGCGACGGCCGACGGAAACTATACGCAGCGTAAGACTCAATTGGCACGCCGCTTGCTTGGTGGTGTCTCTGGTAGTTTCAGCAATTGACAGGCATAATCACCTGCTTTATCGTTTAAGCAAAAGGAAAGGAAGTTCGAATGCGCGACATCGATCGACGGTCTTTCGTCATTGGTTCGGGTTTGGGGACTGTGCTAATCCTCAGTCGAACGGCAATCGCGGCAAGCGTCCCGGAAGTGCTCAAGGGCTCCGGAAAGGTTATTGTCTGCACCTGGGGCGGCTCTTACACGGATGCGCAAGTCGCGGCATTGTTCAAGCCTTTTACCGACGCGACCGGTATCAATGTAGTCACGACCGGCACACCAGACGCCGCAAAGATGAAACTGATGGCCGATAGTGGCAATATCGAATGGGATGTTGTAGATGCCGAAGCACAAATGATGTACAAGGCAATAGATCAAGGGCTTCTGCAGAAAATTGATTACGATACGATAGAGAAAATCGTTTCGAGAGATGACTTGATAAAAGACAGTCTGCTCGAATACGGTTTTCCATCGATTGCTTTTGGGTGGGTGATGGCATGGAACAGCAAAGTCTTCGCCAAAGGTGGGCCTCAGGGTTGGGCCGACTTCTGGGATGTCCAGAAATTCCCGGGCCGCCGCGCCCTTTACTCTCAGCCTAAGCCTCTCCTAGAGTTCGCCTTGATTGCGGATGGTGTCCTCGTCGACAAGCTTTATCCTCTCGACGTCGACCGGGCTTTCAAGAAACTCGATCAGATCAAGCCGCACATCAGCGTCTGGTATGAGGATCTCGGTCAAGCTGACGTCTTACTGCAGAACGGTGAAGTGGACCTCATGCTGACCAGCAACGGCCGGGCGTACAAGGCGAAGCAATCTGGCGCCCCCGTGGACTTCACTTTTAAAGAGGGAGCCTGGGAGCAGGGGTACTGGGTTGTCTTGAAGAATGCGCCGAACACCAAGAATGCCATGAAGCTGATCGCCTGGACCGCCCAACCCGACGGCGAGGCGGTTTTCGCCGAAGCCTACGCTTATGGCGGTCCCAATCTTAAATCTTATGCCATGATGAAACCGGCCGTCGCGGCCGGATTGTCCACTTCGCCAGACAATCTCAAGCAAGAGTTCAAGGTCGACGGGAAATGGTGGACCGACAATCTCGACGCCATAAATCGGCGCTGGCTGGAATGGCGGACCGCGCACTGAGCGGCGCCGCCGGACTGCGGGTATCAGAAGCCAACGGAATAGCGACATTCGCCTTCGATCGCGAAAGCTCGCTCAACGCCATCGACGAGCGCATCTTCCGTGATCTTGGCGCACAATTGGAGAGGGTGGCTAGGGATCAGCACATTCGTGTCGTTGTGCTCCGCGGCGCGGGCGTCAATTTCTCGGCAGGCGCCGACATCAAGGAGCCGATCCAATCTGCTGACGAATTGCTCGCCTTTCCGTTGGAGCGACATCCGGCCGCGCTGCTGTGGCGGATGGCAAAGCCGACTGTCGCGGCGATCCGCGGTTACTGTCTCGGAGGCGCGCTGGAACTGGCTCTGGCGACCGACATCCGGGTAGCCGCAAAATCCTCGATTTTCGGTTTTCCAGAGATTGACTGGGGCCTGACCACTGGCTGGGGGGGAAGCATACTTTTGGCACGAGTGATCGGCCGCTCGGCCGCCCTTGAGTTGGTCTTAACCGGCAGGCGCTTAGGGGCTGAGGAAGCCCTGAGATTGGGATTGGTGCAGACGGTCGTTTCCGACGATTCCTTCGAGGATGCCCTCACGACCTTGACCGCAAAGCTGAGCGTTGCGCCCATTGAGGCGGTTCGCAGCATTAAGAGGCTTCTCGGAGACGATAGTTTCGAAGCGGACCTCAAAACCGAGGTGGAAATATTCGCGACAGTTGCGCATTCGGCCGAAGCAAAAGAGCGACTTAAACTCTTCGGCAAGCGAACCATCGGCCGCCCATGATGCAGCTCGCGCCGCTTTTTCGACCAACGAGCATCGCCCTCATTGGAGCGAGTTCTAGTGGCACGCCCGGCGAGGTGCTCGCCAATCTGCAGAGGATCGGGTTCCAGGCAGAAATCGTTGCGGTCAATCCAAATCGCAGCGAGGTTGCGGGGCTCCGCTGTTATCCCTCGCTGACCGCCGCCGGCCGCGCTGTAGATGTGGCGGCGGTGATGGTGAAGGCTGCACGTGTGCCGGAAGCCATTGCCGATTGCGCGCGGGCGGGGGCAAGAAGCGCGATCGTATTCGGCGACGGCTTTTCTGAGGCTGACCCTGGCGGTGAGGGGCTTCAAAAGCGGGCTGGGCAGACAGCCCGTTTTGCCGATCTGCCGCTTCTGGGGCCGAACTGCATGGGCTATGTCGCGCCCGCCTACGGGAGCGCCCTTTACATCGACCGCATTACTCGGATGCCCCGCGCCGGCTCGATCGGATTGGTGACACAAAGCGGGTCCGTCGGCGTCGCCGCGATCAATCACACAGGGACTTTTGCGATAAGCGCAATGATCTCCGTTGGCAACGAGGAAGGCATCACTGTGGCGGACGCGGTCCGCTGGCTGAGTACGGATGGCGTAACCCGAGCAATCGCGGTTTTCGCCGAAGGATTTCGCAACGGGCGTGCCTTTCTGAAAGCCGCCGGGCAAGCTGCAGAAAATGGCGTTCCCCTAGTTGTCTGCAAGACGGGTAGATCAGCCGCCGCGGCGGACGCGGCACGCTCGCATTCGGGAAATCTTGCGACCGATCAAAGGGTCGTGCGCGCAGTTCTCGAGGCGCATGGCGTTGCTGTCGTCGAGGACCTCGACGAGTTATTCGCGGCCGCTGAATTGCTGGCGACAGGACGCCGCTTCACGCGTCGTCTCGGCGCTGTCACGCTCTCGGGTGGCCATGTTGGTCTTCTCCACGACCTCGCCGCCGCTACTGGCGTGACGTTTCCGGCGCCGCAGCGTGAGGCGCACGTCCGTATCGAGAAAGCGCTTGGTGCGAACCGTGCCGTAGTCAATCCTCTCGACGGCTGGGTCAATGACGACGTTGTATCAGCCGTCGCGCGGGGACTTGATGCTCTCTCTCATTCGGACGCGGCCGATGGATTCATCCTTGCGATCGACGCGCCTGATGATCCGCCAACTACCTTTGTCGATATGGGACGTGGTCTCGCGCAGAGTGCGGTAGAGTTTTCTCGTCGCGATGAACGACCGATCGCCGTAGTCGCAACAGTGATCGCGTCGGGCGATAAAGTGGCCACCGATCTCCTCCGCGTGGCGGGTATCCCACGGCTGCCCGGCTTACGCCCGGCTTTGGCCGCGTGGTCGGCTGTCGCGCGGGCGCAGGCGCGCCACTTTCGTCCTCCTTCAGAAGTGCGGTCATCTGTCGGAATTATTCCGAGCGTTAAGACTGAGCCTGAAGCGTATCGGCTGCTCGACAGTATTGGCATATCAGTGCCACGACATGAAGTCTGCCAGGACCCCGAGGCCGCACGACGGGCCGCGGCGCGGATCGGATATCCGGTCGTTATGAAGACGGTCTCTTCGTCGATAATCCACAAGACCGAACATCATGCGGTGCGGCTGGGCATTGCGAATGGCCTCGAGGCGGAACGGGCGGCGTCGCAGTTGCTTGCTATTACAGGTGCGGAGGCTGTTCTCGTGGCCGAAACTGTGCCGAAAGGAATCGAGGCCTTCGTTGGAGTTCGAGTGGATGAGACGTTTGGTCCCGTCGTGGTTTTCGGCCTTGGCGGCATCTTCGCCGAGCTTTTCGAGGATATAGTCGTACTGCCTGCACCGACCGTGCCGGAGGAGGTCGCCGCAGCCTTGGACGATTTGAAATTGTCTCGACTTATGGATGGATACCGTGGCCGGCCGAGGGTGGCGCGAGGGCCGCTCTTGAATGCGATTGATCGGTTGGGGACGTTGATTGCGGGCATCAAAGACGCCACAGTCTCGATCGATGTCAATCCCCTGTGCCTGCTGACCGATCGCGCCGTCGCACTAGACTGCACGATCACTTGGAAGAATTCTTCGCCATGACGCTGCCCGTCGCCACTCCCTCGGCGATTAGGTCCACAGCGGTGTTTGCCTGGGAGCGCTATCGCGCTCGCGCGACCATATTGCTCGTTGCTGGCCCCTTCATAATCATTGCATTTTTATTTGTTCTGCCGATGATCGAACTTCTGCTTCTCAGTCTTACTGGAGAGGGCGGCGGCGTCAGCTTTCAAGGCTATAGCGAGCTGCTAAGACCGGTCTACGCGAAGCTCTTCTTCTACACGTTCGAGCTGGCTTTCATCGTCACCTCGCTGTGCGTGGTGGTCGGCTATCCGATCGCCTACCTCATTGCGAATTTTCGCTCCGGGATCGCTCGGTGGCTGTTGCTTGCATTGTTTCTGGCATTGTGGCTGAGCGTTCTTGTTCGCACCTACGGATGGATAATCATTCTTCAGCGGCGGGGCGTAGTGAATGAACTATTCCTCTCGCTCGGAGTCATCCAGTCGCCGCTCTCTTTGGTCTACAACGCATTTGGGGTCTATATCGGAATGGTCCACCTGCTGCTGCCATTCGCAGTTCTCACTTTGGTGCCGCCGATTAGGGCTATCGATCCAAACCTAATTCGGGCGGCGCTTAGCCTCGGCGCCTCGCCAGTGATGGTTTTCAGACGTATCTACTTTCCTTTGACCCTGCCTGCTATCGTAGCCGGAAGCACGCTCGTATTCGGAATGGCGCTGGGCTTCTTTATTACCCCTGCGATACTTGGTGGGGGCAAGGCGAACACCATCGTCATGGCTATCAAGGATCAGGTTCAGGTTCTGGCTGATCTCAGACTGGCTGCAGCGACTTCCATTGTGCTCGTCGTGATAAGCCTCGCGATTCTCGCATTCTACGAACGGGTGGCGGGCCTCGAACGCCTTTTCGGCGGAGGGAGATCATGAGCGAGATCCTCCTCGATCGCACCTCGCGCCATCTTCTGGTGGGATACGGTTGGCTTGTACTCGCCTTTGTCATGGCGCCGATCGTTATCCTCATCCCCATGTCGTTCAGCGGAGAGCAGGCCCTGGTCTTCCCCCCGGCGCTATTTTCGCTTCGTTGGTATGCCACACTGTTTTCTGACAGTCGCTGGCGGGACGCAGCGTTTCTTAGCCTATTGGTCGCGCTCTGTGCCGCCTCTATTGCGACGGCGACCGGAACGATGGCAGCCCTCGCAATCAGCCGCATCGGACCTCGATGGAGCTGGCTGTTCAAGCTTCTATTTCTCTCGCCGATGATCGTGCCGCTGATGGTGATCGGCGCCGGTCTCTACATAGTATTCGGGAAAATGAGGCTCCTGGGCAGTTTTGCGTCGCTTGTGTTCGCGCACACTGCGCTGACCATCCCTTTCGCTATCCTGCCCGTGAGCGCGCGGCTAGCCGCCTTGAACCCTTGGCTCGAGCGAGCGGCGGCCGTTTGTGGCGCCGGCCAGACTCGGACAATTGCACATATAATTCTACCGCTGCTCGTCCCCGCCGCCGCAGCCGGTTTCGCCTTCGCGTTCGTCTTTTCCTTTGATGAGGTTGTTGTTGCGCAGTTCCTTTCCGGTCCGAGCTTGGAGACGTTGCCGAGGCGCATGTGGGAAGGTATAGCGGTTGGAGGGCTCGACAAGACAATCACCGCCATCAGCACCGTCGAAATTGGGATCGCGTTACTTGCCACCATGCTTCTTAGTGCGTGGCGTCGCTGGCCAAACCGTGTGGGGATAAATCATTTATTCGCCTCCAGGCGTCGATCCGTTGACGCTCCGGCGCCGCAAATCGCGAATCCGCAGCGCTACGAAGGTCAGCCGTCAGGTGTCCGGGTCGTTTGCGAGCGGCTCGCCAAACGCTTTGTTGGAACGGCCGCCGTGGAAGGCTTCGATCTCACCATAGAAGCCGGCGAATTCGTCGCGATCCTCGGTCCAAGCGGGTCGGGTAAGACGACCCTTCTAATGTTGGTTGCTGGCTTCCTCTCGCCCAATTCAGGACGAATCTTGCTGGATGGTCGCGACGTATCGTCGGTGCCCCCGCATCGTCGGGACATCGGCGTCGTATTCCAGAACTATGCGCTCTTTCCTCATCTGGACGTCAGGCGGAACGTCGCCTTCCCCTTAACCGCCAGGAAAATGGCTCAGGCGGAAGTGAGACGGCGTACCGATTGGGCCCTTTCGCTCATCCGAATGGAGAGTTTCGGCGAACGTCGGATTTCCGAACTGTCGGGGGGGCAGCAGCAAAGAGTGGCGCTTGCCCGTGCGATCGCCTTTGACCCTTGTGCACTGTTGATGGACGAGCCCCTTTCAGCGCTCGACAAGAGCCTCAGACTCGATATGCAGGCAGAGATTCGGCGCTTGCAGCGATCCCTAGGCCAGACCGTCATCTATGTGACGCACGATCAGGAAGAAGCTATCAATCTCGCTGATCGTGTTGCGGTGATGCGCGACGGTAAGCTTCAGCAGGTGGCCACACCGAAGGATCTTTACTTCAAGCCTCGCAACGCATTCGTAGCGTCGTTTTTTGGTGAAGCAAATCTTTTTTGCGGCGTTGCTGACGGCACCAATCTTACTACCGCAGAGGGCGCAAAGCTGCCATTGCCTTCACCTTTCATGGGACCAGCGACTCTCTGCGTCAGGCCAGAAATCATCGCGATCGGACAGGGAGCCGCTGACTTTCCCGCAATCGATGCGATCGTCGAGGAGATCCGGTTCCAGGGTAGTGTCATCCGCGTGCGACTCGCGACGGCGCTCGGCCCCGTGACTGTGACACGTCAATTTACAGCCGCTGAGGCGCCTCCGGAGCCTGGCGCTGTCGTCAAGATAACCTGGCAACGTCAGCTCTCTCAGATTATGGAGGCATCATGACGTCGAGCCGGGAAAGGCTCCGCAATCGTGTAGCGATCGCGGGAGCGGCTCTCGCAGACATCGGCCGTCCGAAAGTCGAAGCTGGGGCGACCGCGCTTGCTCTTGCGGCGCAGGCTTCGCATCGCGCCCTTGCGGATGCTGGGCTGAGGCTCGGCGATGTAGATGGTTTGCTTTGCTGTGGATTCGGTGAGACGTCGACCTATGAACTGGCTGATTATCTTGGACTACGTGAGTTAGCCTTCGTAGATGGAACATGTGTCGGCGGCGCCAGCTGGGTGAGCTATGTCGAACATGCGGCCGCGGCGCTTGATGCTGGCCTTTGCCGCGTTGCGTTGATTGCCCATGGCGCCCTTGGGTATAGCGACCGCAACCGCCACCATCCTATTTGGCCCGATCAGCGCTCGCCGCTCAACCAGTTTGACCTAGCCGTTGGCAACGGATTTGTCTCGGCGCATGCCCTGGCCGCCCAGCGTTACCTCTGGACATATGGCCTTAGGCCTGAAGCACTCGCGGAGGTCGCAGTCGCGACTCGCCGATGGGCCTGTCTAAATCCGCTCGCGCGTTTTCGCGATCCACTCACAGTTGCGGAAGTGCGCGCTTCGCGCGCCATTTCTTCTCCGCTCAACAAGCTGGACTGTTGCTTGATTTCGGACGGAGGGGCGGCGGTAGTACTGATGCGCAGTGACGAGGCGCGAGACAGTCGGCACCCGATTCTGCTCGCGGGCTTTGGCAGCAGCCAAGGCCATTTTTCGATTGCGCAAATGAGGAACCTGACCGAGACAGCTGCTACCCATTCGGGCGCGCGCGCCTTTGCCATGGCTGGCCTCGCGCCATCAGACGTCGACCACGCAATGCTCTACGACAGCTTTACCATTACCCCGATTCTGGCGATGGAGGATCTCGGCCTCTCTGAAAGAGGCGGCGGTCCCGCGTTGGTGGCCACGGGCGCCACCTCGCCTGGGGGAGCCCTTCCGATGAACACCAATGGCGGCGGCCTCTCTTTCGCGCACACCGGGATGTATGGGCTGTTCACGTTGATAGAGAGCACAGTCCAGCTGCGCGGCGAGGCGGGCAAGCGGCAAGTCAATTGTAACGTCTCTTTGGCTCATGCGGTGGGCGACTTTCTCTCCGCCGCAGGCACTGCCTTGCTGACGAGGCCTGCATGATAGAGCCAACTGCGGAAACAGAAGTCTTTTGGCGCGAGCTAGCCTTCGGCAGGCTGGTCGGTCGACGCTGTTCGAGTTGCGCGACATTGCATCCCTACCCCCGACGATTCTGCCCGCATTGTGGCAGCGAAGAGGGAGAATGGATATCGCTTCCGACGGAAGCGACCGTCTACAGCTACACTTTACTTGCCGACGCACCGGCCGAACGCCCGTATCTGACAAGTCCGGTGGTGATTGCGATCGTTGAGTTCGAAGGCGGCCATCGCATGTTGGGGCTCATCGACGGCCCTTCGGACGAATCTCTGGCCATCGGCCAGCGGGTTTGGTTCAACCCCTGTCGGCGTGGGGATTTGGTTCTGCCAGGCTTCTCGCGGATCTCGACCGAACCTACATCCCTGCAAAAGGCGCGCTGAGGTCATGCTGCATGACACTGATTGATCTTTCGGGCCGCGTGGCGGTTGTCACCGGAGCCGGGCGTGGACTGGGGCGATCGCACGCCCTTGCGCTAGCGGCTCGGGGTGCCGCTGTGGTGATCAATGATCTTGGGGCCGCGCTCGACGGCGCCGGCGCTAGCATGTTGCCGGCCGAAGATGTCGTTGAAGAAATCCGAAGGTCGGGCGGGCGTGCAATCGCAGAGAGCTCGGATATTTCGAGCGAGGAAGGCGGTGCCGCACTTGTCAATCGGACTATCGAAACGTTTGGCCGTATCGATATCCTTGTCAACAATGCTGGAATTTTGCGTGATAGAAGCGCCCATAAGATGCAAGTGGCGGACGCAGAGGCGGTTGTCCGCGTGCACCTGCATGGCGCCTTCTGTAGCACCTTGCCAGCCTACGCCCGGATGCGGACGCAGGGATATGGACGAATCATTCAGACTAGCTCCGCCTCCGGGCTTTTCGGCAATTTCGGCCAGGCGAATTACGGCGCCGCCAAGGCCGGACTGATCGGTTTGACCAAGGTAATCGCCATCGAAGGGCGCAATAACAACATTTTCTGCAACGCGATCTCTCCTTGTGCCGCCACTCGCATGACCGAGGCAGGCTTTGCAGATATGGCCGGGCTGTTTGGCCCGGACCTCGTCTCGCCGTTGGTCGTCTATCTTGCTTCGGAAAACTGCCGGATAACGGGAGAGATATTTTCCGTTGGCGGCGGGCAGATTGCTCGCATTTTTGTGGCACTTAGTGAGGGTATCTTTCAGAAAGATGCTCCTTTCACACCGGAGCAGATTGAGCAGTCAATGGACCGCATCCTCGACACAAGCTCCTATTCGATACCGCGCAGCTTGGAAGACGAATGGACGAAAATGCTCAAGCAGCACGGCCTTCATGCGGCGGCCGGTCAATGACCGATACAGCACGTGGTGCCACCCGGATCGCGACCAGCGCTTTGCCGGAATGGGTCGGGCGCACGGTTGGCCGCAGCAACTGGCATTCTATTAGCCAGAGACAGATTGACCTGTTCGCGGACGCTACAGGCGACCACGCCTGGATCCATGTCGATCCCGAACGGGCGCGAGAAGGGCCCTACGGTGGAACGGTTGCACATGGCTTCCTAACGCTGGCGCTCGTTCCTGCGCTGACAGCGGAGGCTTTCATCCTTGCCGACGGTGGTCTCCTGATCAACTACGGCGTCAATCGCGTCCGCTTCCCTGTCCCCCTCAAGGTCGATAGCCGAGTGCAGCTCACCACGACCTTGAATGGGATCGAAGAAAGTACGGCCGGGAAAAGGCTGTTGCTCGGTTTCTCAATAAGTGCGGAAGGGGAGGAGCGTCCTACGGCAGTCGGCGAGACGGTTCTCCTTCTCGTCAAGGGGAGCAAGTGATGACCGAAATAACTTCCAGGCCGCCGTGGCCACCCACAACCGTCGTTGACTTCGTCGAACGACGGAGCCTCGATCGCCAATCGATGGGCGGCGAGGAGCGCATCGCTCGGATCCACAGCCTCGGGTTGATGACGGCGCGCGAACGAATTGCGACGCTTCTCGACGCCGAAACGTTCCGAGAGATTGGAACATTTGCCGCATCCTCCGAAGCACACGAGCGACACCGCACGCCCGGGGACGGCCGCATCGCGGGATTCGGCCGCATTGCAGGTCGTTTGGTCGGCGTCGTTGCCGACGATGCCACCGTAAAGGGGGCTTCGGCCAGCGCCACCAATATTCGCAAGGCGGACCGGGTCTACGCTCTCTCTCTCAAGGCTCGTCATCCCCTCATTTTTCTCGGGGAGACCCGCGGTTCCCGCATACCAGAATCGCTTGGCAGCTATGGCCTTTCACTTGTTTCTGGCGAAGCAGTCGATTGGACTCTTCGTCGCCGAACAATTCCGATGGCGACGGTGATTACTGGGCCGTCCTTTGGAGGCTCGACCTTTATCGCCGCCATGAGCGACTTCGTTGTTCAACTGCGAGGATCGACAATGGCGGTCGTTTCGCCACGCGTCATCGAAGTTGCGACCGGTGAGCGCACCGACATGGAATCCATCGGCGGCGCCGATCTTCATGCTGCCGTTACGGGCCAGAATGACCGCGTCGCCGAAACCGAAGAGGAAGCATTCGGCTTAGTGCGCGATTGGCTTTCATATCTACCGTCAAGTAGCTACTCTCCGTCGCCCGTTGTTGATCCGTCGCCGCCCCCTGGGAATATCCTTCCAAGCGCATTCGTACCCAGCAATCGGCAAAGCCGCTACGACATGCGAAAGCTTCTTGCGGAGTTCGTTGACAGTGGAATCCTTTTCGAGCTGAAGCCACAGTACGGTCGCAGCCTGATAACCGCTCTTGCTCGTATCGACGGTAATCCGGTTGCTATCCTCGCCAGTGACCCAGATCAGGGCACCGGGGCGCTCGACCCCGCAGCCTGCGATAAGGGCACGCGCCATCTCTGTCTCGCGGACGCGTTCGGGTTGCCGGTAGTCATCTTTCACGATTCCCCCGGCTTCTATGTCGGCCCGAAAGTCGAAGCGCAGAAAATCCAAAGCAAGACGATTTTATTTCTTCAGGCGCTGATGCAATGCTCCAGTCCGCGCATAAGCGTTGTTATCCGCAAAAGCTTTGGGCTCAGCTTCACAAGTCTTGGTGGAACCGGAACGCACAGCGATTTGCTCGTGGCGTGGCCGGGCGCGGAGATCGGCTTCATGGATCCGGAAGTCGCTGCGAACGCAATGCACGGCGAGGAATTAGCTGCTCTGCCGCCCACGCAACGTCGCGCGCGGCGCAATGAGCTCGCTGCCAGTTATAGACGGGACACCGACCCCTTCGCAGCCGCGCAGGCCATGGCGCTCGACGAGGTCATTCATCCCGACGAGACACGGGCAGTATTGGTTGAGGCGATCCGGCGTCACGCGGCCGCGCCGATGGCCGACGCCGACAGTCGGATGTTGCGGTACTGGCCGACGTGCTGGTGAAGAATGATAAGTAGCGCGGTCAATTTCTCGAGGGATCAACATGCCTGTAAATCGTTCGATTTATCGCGCCCGGTGGGTGCTCGGCTACCAGAACACTGGACACCGATTGATCGAAGACGGCGAAGTGGTGATCGAGGGGAACCAGATCGCATATGTTGGACCGCGCTCTGAGGCTCCCGCGTCGGACGGTGCCAAAATACACAGCTTCTCGGAAGGCATCGTGCTGCCCGGCTTCATATCATCGCACGCCCACATCTGCAGCCACGTGGGCGATCGGATGATGGCTGACGCCGGGCGCCTTGAACTCTTCTCCAGCGGATTTCTTAACTACCTGCCGAGTGGGAGGAACGGGACCTCATTCCTCAGCCCAGAAAATCCGGAAGCCGGCATCCGCTATGCAATCGGCGAGCTCTTAAAAAGCGGCATCACTACCGTCGTCGAAATGGGAGGTGAGGTAGGCGGCAGCACCGAAACAATGGTCGATATTGCGGGTGAAATGGGGATTCGCGCGTACATAGCGCCGGGCTTTGCGTCCGCGCGCTACCATTTCGGCGACGCCGGTCGTCTCTATTGCGATTGGCTGCCGGACGATGGTCAGGCACAGTTTGAAGCAGCCTGCGAAGCCGCCGTACGCAACAACGGCAAATACGGAGATCGTATTCGAGGAATTCTGGTCCCGGTCGAAGCGGTCTTGACGTCGCGTCGGCTGTTGCGGACGACTAGGGAAGCGGCGACGCGGCTTAGCCTCCCTATCACCTTGCACGTCGCAGAAACGATCTGGGAGTTTCACGAAACGGTACGTCGCGAGGCCGTGACGCCAATAGGATTGCTGGCCGAGGAAGGCTTTCTGGCACGAGATGTTATTCTTGGACACTGCATATTCTACGGCGGTCATTCTCAAACTGGATTTCCGAAAGTATCAGACCTTGAAGCGGTGGCCGCATCGGGCGCTCATGTATCTCATTCGCCGGTTGTATACGCTCGGCGCGGAATTCTGTTTGAGGGCTTTCGTAGCTATTCCGAAATGGGGATCAACATCACGCTGGGGACCGACAGTTACCCGCAAGATATGTTTAACGAAATGAAGCTTGCCTCTCTGCTTGGCAAGGTTCAAGCGCGAGATTTCCGAGCGGCCTCGGCTCGCGAGGTCGTTAACGCTGCGACCGTCAACGGCGCAAAGGCGCTAGGCCGCGATGACGTCGGGCGATTGGCGGTCGGCGCCAAAGCCGACTTGTTGGTCGTGGATCTCGGAAACTACGCATTTGGTCCGATCCTCGATCCAATCAAGGCCCTCGTTCATATCGGCAACTCAGCCCATGTGAAACATGTGGTCGTCGATGGAGCTGTCGTTGTAAGCGATGGTCGACTGACGGCGAGTTCGGAGGATCATCTCCTTGCTGAGGTGCGGCAAAATGGAAAGGCCGTCTATGATAGGTTTTCTGAATATGACTTCGCTGCGCGGCAAGTTCAAGCGATAGCTCCACCGGCATTTCCGCGATGGTAATTGTGCAGCTTTCTGACTCGACTCCGGCCAAACTTCGCTTGGCATTTTCCGGCGCGGATCTTTCCCTTCAGAATTGTCAAGATTATGGTTCTGTCCGCGCTCGATCGCCGTAGTCGGTCTGCATCAGTAGAAAAAAGTCCATTCGATCTTGTGCCTACATTTCGAGCGGGGGAGCGTAAGAAGACGGATCAATCGCCATTGGCCGTCCTTCAACAAACAGCTTGGAAGACATTGGGGCGGTCGTGGCAAGGATGCGCCCGGCGCGGACGACGGCAAGTCTCGTCGCACGAAGACGTATAGCTTCTACCGGATCGCGCGCCTGCAGAAGAACAAAATCGGCCCGGTTTCCCACCTCCAGACCATAGCCGGTGAGGCCCATGGCCAAGGCAGAATTAATGGTCACGGCGTCAAAACAAGCGCGCATTGCTTTCCGCGAGGTCATTTGAGCGACATGAACCGCCATATGCGCGACTTCAAGCATGTCGGCAGAGCCAAGCGAATACCATGGGTCCAACATGCAGTCCTGGCCGAAGGCGACGTTGACACCCGCGGCCATCAACTCGGGGACGCGCGTCATTCCGCGGCGTTTGGGATAAGTATCGCTGCGTCCCTGTAGCGTGATGTTGATCAAGGGATTTGGTATAGCGTGGATTCCCGCTTCGGCAATGAGCGGAATGAGCTTGGAGACATAGTAATTGTCCATCGAATGCATCGAAGCTAGATGGGAACCAGCAACGCGCCCCTGCAGGCCGAATTCAAGCGTCGCTGCCGCGAGGGTCTCGACATGTCGCGAGAGCGGATCGTCAGTTTCGTCGCAATGCAGATCGACCGGTAGACCACGATCGGCTGCGAGACGGCACAATGCCCTAACTGACGCCGCGCCCTCGGACATTGTGCGCTCAAAATGTGGGATGCCACCCACAATGTCGACGCCCATGTCGAGTGCACGTGCCAGCGCATCGACAGCTCCGGGTGAGCGGAAATAACCGTCTTGTGGGAAGGCAACGAGCTGCAAATCGATGTATGGCTTAACGCGCTGTCGCACCTGAAGGAGCGCTTCTACGGTAACAAGACGCGGATCGCTGACATCTACGTGGCTGCGGATTGCGAGAAGACCCTGAGTCACGGCAAGATCGCAGTATCGCAATGCGCGCTCGACCAAAGTCTCTTGCGTGAGAAGCGGCTTGAGCTCGCCCCAAAGGGCTATCCCTTCGAGAAGCGTGCCCGACTGATTGAAGCGCGGGAGGCCGAGCGACAACGTCGCGTCCATATGGAAGTGCGGATCGATAAATGGCGGCGAAACGAGCTGGCCGCCGGCGTCGATCACAGTTCCCGCCTCCGCCGAGAGGCCATGAGCGATGGCGACGATCTTGCCGCCGGCGACGGCAATGTCCTGAACCGTACGCCCGTCGGGAAGATTGGCATTGGTCACGAGAAGGTCGAGAGTCATCTTGATCACACCATTGCGGAGTTGCTGCCAAAGAAACATTGCTAGCGGGCTGAAAGCAACATCTCGCTGTCGCTCCATGGCCGCCGATATTGTCTATAGCCGAGTTTGCTCCGCAATTCTGCGAACGCGGCCCGATAGCGTTCGCTCGCATGGGTGCCGTACGAGAGCCGCAGATGCTCGCGAAGATCTTCCTGGAGGCGATCATTGTCGAGCAGCTTGTTTTCGACGTCGAAAAGAAAGACAGTACGGCCGTCACGCTTTGATTCGATCGGCGAATGGCCTCAACGAGTTTTGTCACGTTGCCCCACAATTAATCCTCCTGGCTGGCAATTTTGGCCAGCAGTGACCGCTTGCCCGCGTGATCGCCCTCGATCAGGGCAAGCCATTCCACTCCGAGGGACTCTGGGAAGCGGGCGTGTGCGCTCATTTCTTCCGAGAGGCGGCCGAGGAAATTCCGCGCCTTTACGGCGAGACAATTCCCTCTGGCCACCGCAACAAGCGTCAGATCACGTTCTGGCAGTCGCGTGGCGCTTATGCCGTCGTGACGCCCTGGAACTTTCCTTACAACATGCCGGCCGAATACATCTCGGCGTGCATCGCTGCAGGCAATCCAATCGTCTGGGTGCCGGCGCCTTCGACGGCCGCTGCGCCGTCGCCCTCGCGCGGGTCATCGAGGAGGCCGACCTTCCCAAGGGCGCATTCAACCTCGTCATCGGCGACGGGCCCGTGGTTGGCGACGAAATCGTTGCGCATCCGCTTACCCGCGGTGTCGGTTTCACGGGCAGCCCTGCAACCGGACAGCGCATCGCGGAACGCGCTGCCGGCAAGCCGCAGCTTCTCGAGCTTGGCGGCAACGGGCCGTTCATCGTCCTTGCTGACGCCAATCTCGACGCAGCGGCGGAAGGCATTGCCTTCAGCGCCTATCGCAACGCGGGCAGGCATGCTCGGCGACCGAACGCGTTCTTGTCGACGTGCGCGTCAAGGACGAACTCGTCGAGAAAGTTTTGGCGCTGACTGCGAAGATTGTGGTGGGCGACCCATTCGATCCGAAAACGACTATGGGCCCGCTCAACAATGAGGGTGTCGCCGCCAAGATGGACCGTCATGTCGCCGACGCCATCGAGAAGGGTGCGAGGGTTCTTGCCGGTGGTGGCCGCGCAAAGCACCTACCGACGTCGCTTTATTATCAGCCGACCATTCTCGACGGCGTGACGGCGGACATGGCGGTCAACCGCGAGGAGTCGTTCGGGCCGATCGTTCCGATCCTCACGTTCAGCACGATGGAGAACGCGCTCGCCCTCGCCATGTTAAACCTCTGCGTTTGGGTCAAGACCAACGGCGGCATGGGATCGCTTTATCGCTCTCGGCACGAACTCGTATTCGTTTTCGCCAAACGCGGCGCAAAACGCGTCAATAACGTCCAACTCGGCAGATACGGGCGGAACCGAACGAACGTCTGGACCTATCCGGGCATGAACTCCTTTGCGCGGCGCGGCCGAACGCGGGGTCTGGACCTCCATCCGACGGTTAAGCCGATCGCGATGGTCAGCGACGCGATACTCGACGTAACCCAACGCGGCGACGTCGTTCTCGATCCCTTTTGCGGCAGTGGTACGACCATGCTCGCGACTTCATCTGCCGCTCGCCGCTGTCGACTGCGGACGCCGATGGTTGGCCTGATGCTTCCCCGCGAGGGGACGCGCCGGGCTTCGTCGCGGTGGACGATCTGAACACCCTGCTCGTGGCTGACCGGCCGGGCAATAACCGGGTCGACAGTTTCCACAATGTCATCGCCAATCCAAAGGTCGGGCTGCTGTTTCTGGTGCCGGGTCATCCGCATTCCTTGCGGGTGAATGGCACTGCGCGGCTACTGACCGACGATGAGCTGTGCAAGCGCCTGTCGATGCAAGGTAAACCCGCCCGCGCCGTCCTTGAGGTGAAACCGACCCAAGTCTTCTTCCATTGTGGCAAGTCGCTGATCCGTTCACGGCTTTGGGAGCCCGCACAATGGCCTGACCGTACTGGCCTCGCCAGTCTCGGCGTCGCACTCGCCGACCAGATCGGCACGATCGACACCGCCACCACCGAGGCTATGTTGGCGGAGAGCATCGCAAAACGGCTCTACTAGAGCGTTTTTCGATTGTTCTGCGAACGTGCGAAAGCGTTCCGACCGAGGCCGCTACGCCCGATGCACCGGCCAAATCGGTGAAAGCGATCGGAGACTCGACGCCGTTCTGTGCCGGAAGGCCGCCGGCGCCGAAGGGCGCGGATATGTCGCCCATCGAATGGATGCTCGGCGGGCTTATTGGCGTGTTGGCGAGCAGGGCTTGCTCTCCGGCATTGACTTCGAGCCATGAAGGAATTGTGGACATTGGTTGCTTACTCTTTGGGTTTGCCGCGCGTGCGCAGCGTCGTCATCGCCGCGTTATTGCGGCGTGAAGTGGTGGCCCGATTTTCAGGGCAAGATTATTGAATCAGGCGGCGCGCATGGGCGGCGTGCCCGAAGGTTCGATATGGGCGCTCGATAGACGCGACCAGATTCCGGGGCTACCGTGGGTTGGCGCGGCAGGGAATTAGCTTCAGTTCATTTCGTCCGAGAATTGCGAGATATATGCCATGTCGAATGAAAGCATCTTCGTCGTTATCGTGGTCGGCGTGATTGCCGGATGGCTGGCTGGCCAGATCATGCGAGGCGCCGGGTATGGACTCATCGGCGACCTCATCATCGGAATCATCGGAGCCTACATCGGCGACTGGCTTCTGCCCCGACTCGGAATCCAGCCCGGCTTCGGCTTGGTTGCCGCGATCATTGACGCCACCATTGGCGCACTGTTGCTCCTTTTTGTTCTCAGACTCGTTCGCGGCGGCGGCTGGGGAGGCGGTGGACGAAGCCGATGGGGAGGCGGCTGGGGAGGGCGTTGGCGTCGGCCGTGGTAGCGGTCAGCGGCGACCTTCTCGCGGCTTTTTGCGTGACGAAAAGCGGGACGTTTTCGCATGAGCAAGGGCCGCGTTTTTGGGGTGAAAAATTCAGTTAGCGAGCGGCGGGCGGCTCCGGGGCCGCGTTTGATGGCTTGTCCGAGATCGCGCATACGATTGAGCGATTTGACCGCAATTGCGACTTCGGTCACGCGGCGGTCGTCGTCGCGGGATTTCAAGATATCTCCGATCACGCGCTTGTAACGACTGAT
>Ga0182024_10002840_pt1 | contig 42240 bp, 44 predicted proteins | sample P32metaG_FD_120480 | JGI IMG/M metagenome (GOLD analysis project Ga0182024, IMG submission 120480) | Permafrost microbial communities from Stordalen Mire, Sweden - P3-2 metaG (Illumina Assembly) | ecosystem: Environmental > Terrestrial > Soil > Wetlands > Permafrost | place: Sweden: Stordalen... | reverse complement strand
GGCTATTGCGATTGCGAGGGCCGCTGTGGGGATTGGTTTTATTTTTAGGGGGCTCAGGGCCAGGGCGGCGGTGAGGCTGAGGACCGCGGCGAGGATGGCCAGGAGTCGCCATGGGAATTGCAGGAAGGCTAGTTCGGGGAGGTGGTTCCAAAGGAACATGGTTATCGGGGTGAGGATGAGGGCGATCGTGGCAGTAAGGATGGCGAGGGGTAACAGGAGCGATGATTCGACGCCCCTCGACAATGTTGCTGGGTTTGAAGAAGACGGTCGCGCTTTGCGCGATGCCCACCTTAGGCGCAAAGTACGCGCCGAAGACCCTGCCGCAGGCCCCGATGGGGCACCCGAGTTTACGGCGCGTCGAGCGGTGATGAGGGCGGCTGCGGTGAGGGCCAGGAGGAGGAGGGCGATGGTGGAGGCGGTGTGGAGGACGGCGTCGTGGAGCGGCTCGCCAGTGTGGTGGAAGAGGAAGTTGTCCTGGATGCGCATGCCCGGGAGGATGGCCATGGCGATCTGAACGTAGCGGCGCTCGTAGGCGGCTGGGATGATGTAGATGCCGGCGATGCCCAGGCCTAGGGCGGTTCCTGCTGCCGTGTTGAAGGCTATGAGGAGTGGTGTTTGGGATGAGGCGTTGACGATGCTGGAATGGGCGGGAGCGGTCGCGCCTTCGCGCGATGCCCACCTTAGGCGCAAAGTGCGCGTCGAAGACCCTGCCGCAGGCCCCGATGGGGCACCCGAATTTCTGGCTAATCGAATTATGGTTAGGAGGGCGAGGGCGTAGCAGGACATGACGGCGGCGGGGGCGTTGGTGAGCCAGAGGAGGGCTACGGGGATGGCTATGCCGGGGATCGTGACCCGCTTGCGCAGGATGGCGTGGAGGAGGAGGGGAATCCAGGCGGCGGCGAGGAGTTCGGCGTAGGCGGTGCGCTCGTAGGCGGTGAAGAGCATGTAGGGGTTCACCACGTAGAACGTGGCCGCGAGCAGGGCTGCGGTGGGGGTGGTGAAGTCGCGCGCGAGGCGGTGCAGGGTGAGGCCGCTGGCGGTGAGGGCGAGCCAGGTGTAGACGATGGGCGTCCATGTCCACGGGAGCGTGAGATCGAGGATGGCTCCGATAGTCCAGGAGAGCGGCGGGTAGAAGACGAAGCGGGGTTCGCCGGCGTTCCAGGCGGGAGTGTAGGCCCAGTGCGGGTGCAGGTTGCCGTGGGTGAACTGGCGGGCGGCTTCGAGCCAGTTGAGGATGTGGAAGTCGAAGTCGTGGCCGCAGGAGCAGCCTTGCAGGATGAGAGGAAGGACGGCGATGAACGCGGCGACAGGGAGGAGGATGTAGGGAAGCCGGTCGCGCTGCATGGTGTGAGGGTATCGCAGAGTGTTGAGCGGGTGCTGAAGATCGTCTTGGTCGGGTGGGGAGGCAAGCAACAACAATGGCAAAAGCGAAATGCGGGGGTCTCTCCACTGCGGCGGCAAAAACGCCGCCTTCGGTCGAGATGACGAGATCATTTGTAGGTGTTGAAGAGAACAGGCAAGTGCAAAAGCGAAATGCGGGGGTCTCTCCACTGCGCTGCTCACGATGAGACTGTGAGCAGCTTCGGTCGAGATGACGATCATTTGGTTTGGGTAGAGAGCTGAACAAACAACGGCTAGAGCAAGGCAACAGCAGATCCCTACGGGATGACAAACAAAAGGACGAACGAAGAGGACGACTTGACGGGCCGACTCGACGGGCTGACGTAACGGGCCGACGCAGGGGAAAGGGCTTACTTTGGCGTGAGGGTCAGGGTATGGGTCGTGGCGGCGTCGACGGCGGGGTTGGTGAAGGGCATGGGGAGCGTGGTGCCGTGGTACCAGACGGGCCATTGGCTCATGAACCAGGGGCTGGCGGGGTCTCCGGATTGGCCGAGGACGATGTTGAGGGTGCTGTGGTCGAGGTTGGCGAGGTCGGCGGTGAAGCGTTCGGAGGGGCCGAAGCTGCGGCCTACCTGCTTGACGGTGGTGTGGTCGCCGCTTTGCGGCTGGACGCCGGTGCCGGTGGGTCGGCCGATGAGGAGTTGCAACAAGGGCGACTGGTTGAAGATGGGGTGCTCGATGTCGATGGGATTGGCTTGACCGTAGCGCCATTTCGCAAGGTTGGAGGGGGCGTGGGCGCTGTGGAGGCCCTCGCCGACGGCGGTGGCGAGGAGGTCGTCCCAGGTGGGGTATTTGGGGGAGAGCCAGCGGGCGGGAGTGTGCATGATGAGCCACTCTTCGGCGTAGGCCTTCTCGTCCCAGACGTAGAGCTGGGAGGGATCGGAGGTGCGCTTCGATTTTGAAGTGGATTCAGGCGCAGGTTTGATCTGAGGGTCGAGGAGAAGAGGCCAGAGTGCGGTGCGCGCGGCGTCGACGATGGCAGGGGCCGCGGCGTCGGCGTCTACGTTGCCGTTCCAGTCGCGGAGGAGGTCCGCGGCCTGGTGGAGGCGTCTGTCTTTCATGAAGGCGGGGTTGGTGGCGTGGTCGATGGCGTAGGCGAGGCGCTGGGCGATGACATGGTCTACGTCGGAGTAGACGTCGTTTTGGAGGGTGAGCATGTCGGCGGGGGTGAGGTGGTTTTGCGTGGCAACAGACCGCTCGGCGAGGACCTGCCAGATGCGCTCGTTGCGGTAGGGCGCGGACCAGTCGAGTGTGATGGGGTAGAGGTAGTTGTCGGGGGTGACGCGGGAGTTGGCGGTGGCGAGGATGCCGTTGGGAGGGTCGAAGGCCTGGGGGAGCTGGTCGAAGGGGATGTAGCCGGCCCATTGCTGGGTGGTGTCGAGGGCGTCGGTGGGGACGGGGCTGATGGGGGTTGGGTTGGTGAAGCTACCGCGGACAGGGATTTTGCCGATGGCGTGGTAGCCGATGTGGCCCTGGTCGTCGGCGTAGACGAGGTTGAGCGAGGGACCGCCCCAGTTGGCGAAGGCAGCGGTGAGGCTGGGCCAGTCCGTGGCGGAGTTGATGGCGAAGAAGGGGGAGGTGAGGTTAGCGGGGTCGTAGATGGTCCAGTTGAGCGAGAGGTTGCGCTTTTCTGACGGGAAGATGCCGGAGATGATAGGTGTGGTGAGGTTGCCGTGCTGGGTTTCGGTTACGTCTAGGAGGACGTCCTTGTCGCCTTTGACGTGGATGATTTCCTGCTGGTGGAGGACTGGTTGCCAGGCGCCGGTGGGGGTCTCGTATTCGGCGGTGGCGCCAGTGCCGCGGAGGTGCTCGATTGCGATGTCCTGGACGGTGGCGCCGAGAACGGTGAAGCCCCAGGCGATATGGGCGTTGTGGCCGACGATGATGAAAGGAGTTCCGGGGAGGGAGACGCCGGAGACGTGGAATTCGCCGGTGGGGGTGGGGGCTTCTAGATCGGCCTCGTACCAGGTGCCTGGGACGCCGTGGTTGAGGTGCATGTCGTTCGAGAGGAGCGGCTTGCCGGAGGCGGTGTGGGTGCCGGAGACGACCCAGTTGTTGGAGCCGGCTTTGCAGTCGTCGCAGGTTGGGTTTTTGAGGGTTCGCTGGAGGGTTAAGAGATCCCCTATGGAGGCGGTGCTGGTTGGGAGATGGGCGGGAGCGGTCGCGCTGGCGCGCGATGCCCACCTTAGGCGCAAAGTGCGCGCCGAAGATGGGGCACCCTGTCTCGTCGCTGATGGGATATACGGTCTTGCCCCAGATAGGACATCCGGTCTCGTCCGCGATGGGGCATCCGGTGTTTCCAGTTTACTTTGGGATTCGTCTAAGGGGACGTTGGGGATGTTTGGCTGGGGAGCGGTCAGATCGACGGTGGGCTGGGCGGGGGGGTGGTCGCGCCAGGAGCCTACGGGGTAGAGGTCGGCTATGAGGTTGAGGGGGAGACGGGCGGTGAAAGCTTCGCGGTCCAACTCGTCGGGGAAGCTGTTGGTGAGGTCCTGAAACATGGCGAGGGCTACGAGGATGGTGTCACGAGGGGTCCAGAGCTCGGGCTGGTAGCGGAGGAGGCGGAATTCGAGGGGGAGATGGGCGCGCTGGGCCTCGATGGAGGCGTTGACGCCGCGAGCGTAGAGGGTGAGCCAGTGGAGTTGGTCGGGCGGGAGGACGGCGAGGGCGCGGTCGGCGGCGGCGCGGATCTGCATGGTGCGCTGGGCGCGGTCGTGGGGGAGGAGCGCGGGGCCGAGGATCTCGGCGAAGGTGCCGGCGGCGTGGCGGCGGAGTGTCTCCATCTGCCAGAGGCGGTCCTGCGCGGTGATGTAGCCCTGGGCGAGGACGAGGTCGTCCATCGAGGCGGCGCGCAGGTGGGGGACGCCCTGGTTGTCGCGCTCGACGGTGACAGGAGCGGAGAGGCCGGGGATGGCGAGGGTGCCGTCGAGCTGGGGGAGCGAGTCGCGCATGGCCTGGTTGACCCAGTGGCGGCCGTAGAGGAAGGCGGCTGCGGCGACGATGAGGACGAGCACGCTGAGAACGATGACCGTGCGCACGAAGATGCGGCGGCGCAGGGCTTGCAGGGGAGTGAGCATGTTGGCTGCGGCAGGCGCGTCGTTGCCGGGGGCGCGGTGGGTGGGCAGAACTGGGTCGTTTGGCGTGGGCTCGGTGTTCATATTCAATCCAGAGTCTATATGGAGGTGGGTTCAATGGAGTTGCTGACGGGCGCTCACGCTGGGTGGAGATTGACGATGAGGAGGGTTAGATTTGTTTAGTGAAAGGGGTGCGAAGGAGAACAGGCAACCGCAAAGACGAAATACGGGGATCCTTCGCTTCGCTCTAGGATGACGACGTAAAACAAGCAACGACAACAGGCAACGGCAACGACAACAGCAACAGCAACGACAACAGCAAACGACAGCGGCAACGACAACAGCAACGACAACGGCAGCGGCAACGGCAACGCAAGTCAACGGCAACCGCGATGGAGATGGAGGGTTGAGGCATGGGAGCGGGCGATAGTCTACATGCGGTCGAGACGGTGATTCTGCTGCTGCTGGCGCTGGTGGCGGGGTTTGCCGTGATGGCGCACCGGCTGAAGGTGCCGTACCCGATTGTGCTGGTGCTGGCGGGGCTGGGGATCAGCTTTCTGCCGCATATTCCGCGGATTCCGCTGGAGCCGAAGATTGTGTTCGTCATCTTTCTGCCGCCGCTGTTGTATGCGTCGGCGTGGACGATGTCGTGGAGGGAGTTTCGACGGAATAGCGTGGTGATCGGGCTGCTGGCGGTAGGGCTGGTGGGCTTTACGGTGTGGGGGGTGGCGGAGTTTTCGGATCGGTTTATTACGGCGCTGGACTGGAAGGCTGGGTTTCTGTTGGGAGCAGTGGTGGCGACGACCGATGCGATTGCCGCGACCTCGATCGCAAAGACGCTGGGACTGCCGCGAAGGATCGTCGACATCCTGGAGGGCGAGAGCCTGTTGAACGATGCGACGGGCCTGCTGGCGCTGGAGTTCGGGCTGGCGCTCATCATGCGGGGCGATGTGCCGACGGTAGCGAGTGGGCTGTTCCGGCTGGCTTATCTGGTGGTGGGTGGGCTGCTGATCGGGCTGCTGATTGGCGTGGTGGTGGGATGGCTGGAGCAGTTTGTCGACGACGGGCCGGTGGAGCTGGTGGTGAGCCTGGTGGTTCCGTACGCGGCGTATCTGGCGGGAGAGCGGGCGCAGGTGTCGGGTGTGCTGGCGGTGGTGGCGTGCGGGTTGTATATGAGCAGGAAGAGCGCTACGTTCTTTTCCGCGGCCGCGCGGCTGCAGGTGGTGGGGGCATGGGACGCGCTGACGTTTATGCTGAACGGCCTGGTGTTTGTGCTGATCGGGTTGCAACTTCCTTATGTGCTGGCGGGGATTCATGGGAAGTACAGCAAGGGGACGCTGGTGCTGTACGGCGCGGTGTTCAGCGCTGTGTTGATTGTGCTGCGGATGGTGTGGGTGTTTCCGGCGATGAAGTTCGCTTCGTTTGTGGAGCGGCGGTGGATGGGACATAAAGAAGAACCGCTGGCGACGCGGGAGGTGTTCGTCGTGGGATGGACGGGGATGCGGGGCGTGCTGGCGCTGGCAGCGGCGATCTCGGTGCCGGAGGTGCTGGAGAATGGGAGGCCGTTGGAGGCGCGGAACCTGATTGTGTTTCTGGCGTTCTGCGTGATTCTGGTGACGCTGGTGCTGCAGGGGCTGACGCTGCCGGCGCTGATTCGGAGGCTGGGGCTGGCGGCGCCGGTGGGGATGGATCGCGAGGAACGGGAGGCAAGGAGGATCGTTCTGCTGGCGGCGATTCATCATCTGGAAGAAGGACGCAAGGCCGAGGACGAGAGTGCGGAACATTTGTACGACGACCTGCTGCATCGCTACCGGCATCGGCTGGCGGCGGTGACCAGCGAGACAGAGGGGAGCGCGGATGGTCTGGATGGGGAGAGTTACGCCCAGCTGCGAAGAATTGCGGAGGGGGCGCTGCGGGCGGAGCGGCAGACGCTGATCGGACTGCGGGAGCGAGCTCGTATCAGCGACGATGTACTGCGGACGATGGAGCGCGAGATCGACCTGGCGGAGAGCCGGTATCAGGCGACGCCGGCCATCTGATGCGAGCGGGGCCGGCGTGCTGTGAGAGTTGACTCAAGCTTCGAGGGGGCGCGGTTGGGGTGCGAGGGTCTGCGTGCCGTTGTGCCTGGTGCGGGGCAGCGTGAAGAGAATGATGAGGCTGAGGAGGGCCAGGATGGCGAGGATGAAGAGGCTGCCTTCGGGGCCGGTGGCTCCGCCGCTGAGGATGGGTTTGCCGACGGGGTGCGAGGCGAGGAGATGGTGCTGGACCATGGTGCCGCTGTCGGCTACACCGTAGAGGAAGGATTGGGCCCAGTCCCATGAGGCGTGGAATCCGATGGCCCACCAGAGCGAGCCGGTGCGCCAGAGGCTGAGGCAGAAGACCATGGAAGCGAGACCGGCGGAGAGCAGGCCGATGGGGGATTCTCCAGGGTTGTTGCCGTGGCCGAGGCCGAAGAGGACGGAAAAGATGAGGGCCGCGGTCCAGAAGCCGAGCGCGGCGCTGTGGCGAGTCTTGAACGCCCATTTGTAGATGCTGGCGAGGCCGCGGGCCAGAGTGTACTGGAGGTAGCCGCGAGTGAGGTACTCCTCGAGCAGGCCAACCATGAGGAAGCCGAGGAGCCAGAGTGCGCCGTAACGGATTGCTCCCGAGCCGAAGAGGAGACGGCTGTCGATGACGAGGAGGCCGGTCTTCCAGAGGGCGAAGACGAGGAGGGAGAGACAGGTGACTCCCCAGGCGAGGCCGGCGAAGAAGTGGGGGAGTTTGCGTGTGCCGCCGAGGCCGTAGACGGAGTTGGGGCGACGCTCGATCTTCGACATGATCCACGTGAGAAGGAGGACCACGGCGAAGGGGATCGACTCGTTGATGAATGTGGCGGTGAGGCTGAATGTGCCGGCGGCGCTTGGGTTCTTGTGCGAGGAGGGGTGAAGCTTGTGGCCGATGATGTTCATGGCAAACATCATCACGGCAAAGAGCGTGATGAAGATGGCGAGGCTCCAGCCGGCGCGGAGGCCGTCTGTGCCGATGAAGATGTTGCGGAAAGTGGATGGGCGCGGCGTGGGGCTTGGCTCTACGGGAGTGAGCGCGGCATCGTTGTAAGGTGACAGGTTTTCGTTGTGAGTGTTCAATGAGGCTTCCTCGTGCGACAGAACGGTATACGCGAAGTATGGCTTGATAGTTCAACGAAATTCGATGTGGCGCTGATATTAAGCTGCGCTATGGAGTTGCAAGGCGCTGCGCTATGCTTGAAACTTCGCATCTTAAAGGAACGTTCGGCGAGGGAGTACGGATTTGGATTGCAGAATTTTTTATCACGATAAATGCTTCGATGGGGCTTGCTCGGCGTCGCTGTTTACGCGGTTTCACCGGGAGTGTGTGAAGACAGCGGATACGTTTTCGTATCACGGGCTGGTACATCGCGCTGGTGCGCTGTTTGACGAACGGGATTTTGTGGATGGTGAGAATGCGATTGTCGACTTCAAATATTCGGCTTCGCCTAAGGTGACCTGGTGGTTCGATCATCATCAGAGTGCGTTTTTGACGGCGGAGGATCAGAAGCATTTTGAGGCGGGGCAGAAGGATGGGTCGCAGCGGATGCGGAAGTTTTTCGATCCGAACTATGTTTCGTGCACGAGTCTGATTGCTGACACGGGGCGGATTGATTTTGGGTTCGATACGGCTCCGATGATGGAGCTTATCAAGTGGGCCGATATTGTGGATGGGGCGCGGTACGAGAGCGCGAAGGCCGCAGTCGAGATGGATGAGCCAGCGATGAAGTTGACGATGGTGATCGAGAGCGCAGCGGATCATTCGCTGGTGCCTCGGCTGATTCCACTGCTGACCGAGATGAGTCTGCAACAGGTGCTGGACCAGAAATTTGTGCAGGAGTTGGTGGGGCCTTTGATGGAACGGCACTGGGCCGCGCTGGAGTTGATTCGTTCGCGCGCTGAAGTGGAGCGAGGGGTAATTACGTTCGATATTACGGACCAGCCTACCGAGGGGTACAACAAATTTATCCCTTACTATCTGCACCCTGAGGCGACTTACAACGTTGGGCTTAGTAAGTCTTCTTTTCGGGCGAAGGTGTCGGTGGGGACGAATCCGTGGACGCCGCTGGCTGCTTCGGAATTGGTGAATCTGGCGGCGATCTGCGAGCGGTATGGCGGGGGTGGGCATGCTCGCGTGGGGGCGATTAGTTTTCCGCCGGATCGCGAGGATGAGGCAAGGAAAGCGGCGGCGGAGATTGTGGCGGAGTTGCGGGGGGCCTAGGAGTGCAGAAAAAGCACCCTTGTCGCTTTTGGATTAAGCGTAGGGCTTTAGCCCTACGACAACTCATGGCAAACACGTGGGCTTTAGCCCAGGGCACTCTTCACGCAAGCCACAATCAGACTTCGTTCAGCAGGGTCTTAGATGAGGTGGGTCGGGTTTGCGGAGGAGTATGGGTAGAGGCTCGGTTCAGAGACGAGCTTTGCGCGAATGGGATTTTGGTGGATGTATGTGACGTGCGTGTCGTAGTCGTCGATGTCGGTGATGCGGTGGTTTGTGTAGCTTCGCTCCCAGACATCCAGTTTGCTTTTCAATCGGAATGAAAAGCTTCCCTTGATGAATTGGATTGCCTTTTCGAGAGAGACTTCGGGGGCGGGAGTTAGAAGTAGGTGGATGTGGTCGGGCATGATCACAAAGGCGTGGAGTTGTAGGCGATTCTTATTGCGCTGCTCTTGAATAACCTGAATGAGGAGGTTTGCGTTTTGCTCGACCTGGAAGAGTCTGCGACGGGAGGCTGTCGCGCTTGTGATGAAGTAGGTTCGGAGTTCTTGCGGAGATCGTGACATGGATAAGAAGGCCCGGGGCTGAAGCCCCATTCACTGCGGATCTGATTCGTGGGGCTAAAGCCCCACGCTTAATCCCAAAGGGCAAAGCAAGGACAACAGCTAAGACAACAACAACAGCAAAACTACGGCGGCAAAGACGTTAAAGGTTACGGTTTTAATTTGGTGAAGAGGTTGAGCCTGGTGATGTCGTTGAAGATGACGAAGGCGAAGAAGGCCAGGATGCAGACGAAGGCTACCTGGTAAAGGCGCTCCTTGAACTGCTGGTTCACGTCGCGGCGCATGATGGTCTCGATGATCAGGAAGAAGATCAGGCCGCCGTCGAGGATTGGAATCGGCAGCAGGTTGAAGATGCCGAGGTTCAGCGAGATCGCGGATATGAGCTGGATGAGCGGCATCCAGCCAGGCATCTGCGCGGCCTGGTGGATGTCCTGGCCGATGCCGATGGGGCTCTGCAGGCTCTTGACGGAAACCTGGCGGGTAAAGAGACGCTTGAGGACCTCAACGATGAGGAGGGAGTTCTTCTTGTTGAACTTCCAGGAGGCGTCCATGGCTTTGCTGAGGGGCAGGCGCTCTACCCGGACGGGGGGCGCGACGGCGCTGAATCCGAGGCGATAGTCCTTGGTGCCGTCGCCAACGTCGGCGCGCTCGGGAGTGATCGGGATGGAGATGGTCTTGGTGGGTCCGCCCGGCTCGCTGCGCAGAATAGTCAGGGTAGCGGTTTTGCCGGCCTGATCCTGCAGGTAGGAGAGGATGGCCGGGACGAAGTGGAGGGAGAGTCCATCAATGGAGATGATCTTGTCGCCAGGCTTGAGGCCGGCGTGAATGGCTGGCATGTTGGGTTCGAGCGAGGCGACCTGCACGGGCGTGTTCTGCATCACCGGGAGTAGGCCGAGTTCGTCGACGGAGAAGTTCTCGGGGCCGTCCTTCGATTCGACGAAGATTTTGGTGTTGGTGCGCTGGCCGTCGTGGACGTAGGAGAAGGGGATGGTCTGGTTCAGGTTGAGAATGGAGCGACTGAAGACGTCGTCCCAGGTGGGGTTCTCGACGGTGTCGTAGTGGACGATGGTGTCGCCGCTGTGGATGCCGGTTTTGGATGCGGCGGTGTTGGCGGCGATGTAGTCGGTGTGGGCGGGGCCGTCGAGAAACTCCTGCACTTCGTTGTGCAGCATGGAGACGCCGGTCATGAGGCCGAGGGCGAGGATGAAGTTGGCGAAGGGGCCAGCGAGGGCGACGAGCATGCGCTGCCAGCGGGGGTGGGCGGTGAAGCTGCCGGGGTCGTTGCGGAGGTCTTCGCCGGGGTCTGTGGTGTCCAGGGTCTCGCCGGCCATCTTGACGTAGCCACCGAGAGGGATGACGGCGATCTGGTATTCGGTGTCGCCGCGCTTGAAGCCGAAGAGGCGCTTACCGAAGCCGATGGAGAAGACTTCTACGCGGATGCCGCAGAGCTTGGCGACGGCGAAGTGGCCGAATTCATGGACCAGAACCATGATGCCGAGGACGATGAGAAGCTGAATGACCGTTGACATGAAGTAGGGAGAAGCCTCTTTACTTGGTGGCTGTGCGGGCTAGTGCGGAACGCGGACGGACTGGCGGGCAATCACTTCGCGCGCTGATTCACGCGCGGCAAGATCTGCTTGAAGCACCTCTAGGATAGACGTGGGCCGGGGGCCGGAAGTTGTCCGCAGCACTTGCTCAATTGTACGCGGAATGCCCATGAACGGGATACCACCTTCGAGGAAGGCAGCGACGGCAATCTCGTCGGCGGCGTTGAGGGCGATGCAGGCTTTGTCGCCGGCCTCGGCCGCTTCGTAGGCAAGGCGGAGACAGGGGAAGCGGGTGAAATCGGGCGTGGAAAAATCCAGTTGGCTTAGAGTGGTGAGGTCGAAAGTGAGCGTTTCCTTTTCAGTTACGGCGACGCGCTCGGGGTAGGCGAGGGCGTAGAGGATAGGCAGGCGCATGTCGGTGACGGAGATCTGCGCGAGAATGCTGCCGTCGACAAACTCGACTAGCGAGTGGACCGTCGATTGAGGATGGATGGTGACGCGGACTTGCGCTGGCGGGAGCGCGAAGAGGCGGCAGGCTTCGATGACCTCGAAGCCCTTGTTCATCATGGTGGCGGAGTCGATGGTGATGCGCTGGCCCATGACCCAGGTGGGGTGCTTGAGCGCCTGCGCGGGAGTGATGCGCTCGAAGTCGCTAAGGGGAGTGTTGCGGAAGGGGCCACCGGAGGCGGTGAGCCAGATTTGCTTGACCTCGGCAGGCGTTCCGCCGCGCATGCACTGGTGGACGGCGTTGTGCTCGGAGTCGATGGGGAGGAGCGCTACATTGTGCTTTTTTGCCGCGGCGATAATGAGTTCGCCGGCGGCGACGAGGCACTCCTTGTTGGCGAGGCCGATGGTTTTGCCCGCGCAGACTGCCGCGTAGGTGGCTTCGAGGCCGGCTACGCCGACGATCGCGGAGACGACAAAATCTACTTCGGGAAGTGTGGCGACATGGATGCTGCCGTCGGTTCCGTGGACTACTTCAATGCTGGTGATGCCTGCTTGTTTGAGGCGGGTTGTGAGGGCGGCGGCGAGCTCTTCGGTTGCGAGCGAGATGACTTTGGGGCGCCAGCGGAGACACTGCTCGAAGGCCACGTCGATGTTGCTGCCGGCGGCGAGCGAGATTACCTGGTAGCGGTCGGGGAAGGACTCGCAGATGGAAAGGGTGCTGTGGCCGATGGAGCCGGTCGAGCCGAGGATTGCTAATTTTTTCACAGAGGCTATTTTCGCAGATTTGCGATTACTGGCGCGGGAGGCGAGCTTCAAGAGATGCGAGGCGTTCGCGAATGTCGATGGCGAAATCAAGCTTCTCGGCGAGGCTTCGGATGAGCTGCTCACTTCGCTCATCGCCATGCAGAATCATCCGTTCAAGGTTCTCGTGCCTCAGCTTCATCTCTTCGCGCAGACTGTCATGGGAAAGCTTCATCTCGCTGCGCAAGGAATCGACGGAAACTTTAACGGCTTTCAGTTCCGGGACGAGAAGATCCTGGACGACTTCGCGAAGAGACTCGACCATGTTTTTAGACGCGACCATCGTAGGGCCATCATATAGCATCTTTCGCTTAGAACCGCCCTAAACCGAAGTAGTCCTTGATGAGAAGGAAGTACCAGAGGACGGGGGCGGCGAGGAGCAGGGCGTCGATGCGGTCGAGCATGCCGCCGTGGCCGGGGAGCATGGTGCCCGAGTCTTTGACGCCTGCTCCGCGCTTGATGGCGGATTCGAGGAGGTCTCCGAGCTGGGCGGCGATGTTGAGGATCGCGGCCAGGAGAAGCGACTGCCAGACGGGCTGGGAGATGTGCAGGAGCATGTTGCCGTGGGCGGTGAGAGCGTCTGAGGCGACGATGACCACGCCGGCGGCAATCACACTGCCGACGATGGAGGCGACGGAGCCCTCCCAGGATTTGCCGGGGCTGAGACGCGGGGCGAGCTTGTGTTTGCCGAAAGCGCGACCGATGTAGAAAGCAGCGATGTCGCCGCACCAGACGCAGACCATGAGGAAGAGGACGAGCGCGGGGCCGTCCTCCTGCTTCCACATGAGCGGCACAAGGGTGAGCGGGTAGGCGATGTAGATGAGACCGAAGAGCCCCTGGGCTGTGTCGGGGAGCACCTGGATGAGGGGCGAGCGGAAGCCGTTCCACGCGAAGAGAGCCAGCGTCAGCGCGCTGAGGACGGGGAGCTGCGCTTCGACGGGGAAGTTGGGTAGCGTGACGACGAAGGCCAGGGCGGTGCCGATGGCCATCCACCAGACGGGGATGCGCAGTCTGGCGTCGTGGACCTCAGCGCCGACGGAGGCGAGCTGGAGGTACTCGTAGGCGGCCAGCTCGGCGACGAGGGCGGCGCAGAGGGTGATCATCCACAACTGCCCGAAGAAGATGAGCGCGAAGACGGCAAGGGCAAGGACGATGGCAGTAAGGATGCGTTTCATGGGCTGGGATTAGATGGTCTATGGGTAACGGTACATGCTGCTGCCCGTTGAGACAATCGCAGTCGCCGCGGCGGCATCTGAATATACATGTTTCGTGACCGCAGAGACGCGGGGGAGCAGCTGGCCACGCTGCTTGGGGACTATCGTGCGCGACATGACGCGGTGCTTCTTGCCATTCCAAGAGGAGGGGTGCCTGTGGCGAGTGAGATGGCCCACGCTCTCGCGCTGCCACTGGATATTCTGTCTGTGCACAAGATAGGCGCTCCGAGGGAGCCGGAGCTTGCCATTGGCGCGGTCGCGGAGGATGGACCTGTCGAACTCGATGAGGATGCGATTGCCGCGATGCACATCTCTGAGGCCGAACTGCAGTCCGCCATTGTGCGCGAGCGGGCGGAGCTTCTACGACGGGAACGGGTTTATCGCGTTTATTGTGGAGACCGTCCGCCGCTTGCGCTGACTGGACAGGTCGTTATTCTCGTCGACGACGGTCTTGCCACCGGCTACACCATGCTGGCTGCGATCCATGCTGTGCGTCGGAGGGGCGCGTCGAGAATTGTGATTGCGGTTCCGGTCGCGCCGCAGGACACGCTTGACCGGCTCCGGTACGAGGCCGATGACATGTTCTGCGTCTATACTCCGCGGAGCCTGATGGCAGTTGGCCAATTTTACGAAGACTTCAGCCAGGTCAGGGATGAGCGGGTCGCGAGGGCTGTCGCGGATTCATGAATGGACCAGGTCGAAGACGGCGAGGATGAGGACGATAGCGGTGAGGATGCGTTTCATGTGCTCTCGTTGAGATGCGTGGCGGGTGGTCATCGCGCCTCAACTGCACAGTCAAGCGTCACCCTGGCGACGATGTTGCGTCACGAGGATGGCGCGTTCGGGACTGCGCGGCGATTAGCCGCCTGCGCACTCGGAGAGAGGGATGTTGTTTGCCGCGCAGAAGGCATCCTGCGAGGATTTCATATTGGCCAGTGAGTTTTCGAACTCGTGGTGCAAGATAAGGCCGCCTGCGACGCCAGCGCCGACGAAAACGCCAGTGACGATCAGTATTGTTCTGGTGTTGTGGTATTTGGGGACGGTGGTGAGGTCATCGGTCTCTTCTGGAGAGAGTGGCTGACCGGCGACGACCTTGACTCGGCTCACAAGATCGGTCTCCGCGATAGAGACCCAGCGCGCTAAGACCTGGTTCTTTCCCGTGACGGTTACGGGCGAAGTAATGGTCCGGAGGGCGATCTTGGATTTGGGGTCGAGGATGGTGAGCTGAAAGGCCGGACTGGAGACGGAATAGACGCCGCCGCGATTCCCGGTCACGTCAGTAATGGGAGCAATGTCTTTAAGCTTGAAGACGAGATCGGCCTGATCTGGGGAGTTGACGAGTTTGTAGCGGCCCCAGGTCTGCAGCGCCGCGTAGATATCGTTGAAGGCTTTGGTTGAGTCGATGGGGAAGTTGGGGTCGGCGGCGGAGTTGGTGAGGAAGATGGTTTGGGCTTGCTGGATTTGGGATGGGACGGGAGCGGTTGGGGTGGCTGATTGAGCAAGAGCCAGTTGAGTGGAGACGAGAACCGAGGCAAGAGAAAAGCTGAGCAACTTCTGCAATAGGGTATTCATGATTTCCTTCCTTGACTTCTTTTCCTCTGGCTGGTTGAACCCAAGGAAGCTAAGTGAAGTTGTATCGTGAATGGGCTAAATTGTTGGTAGCAAAAAAGTTGTACTATCCTGAAAGATTATTTCAGTGCGGACATAGGTCCGTTTCTGCGTGGCTTGTCGCGAGGTAGAAATTTTTAGCGGCGGGTGAGAATGGGATCGGGTTGAAGCGCAGGTTCCGGACTGAGGTGGTCTTTGATCTCAGCGGCCACCTCTTCGGCTGGTTCGAGGTTGTTGAGGTCTTCGTCGGTGAAGCTTTCGCCGAGACCACCGAAGCGGCGTTCGCGGCGTTGGTAAGCTGCGATGGCTTCGAGCAGGTGAAGGCCGTTGAAGTCGGGCCAGAGGCGGTCGGTGACGAGGATCTCGGCGTAGGCGATCTGCCAGAGGAGAAAGTTGGAGATGCGCTGCTCGCCGGAGGTGCGGATGACGAGGTCGGGGTCGGGCATGTGCGCGGTGTAGAGGGCGCGACCGATGCTGGACTCGTCGAGGGACTCGAGGGCGCCGGCGCCGAGGAGATCATCGACGGAGCAGCCGCGGGTGTGGGCCTCGGTGGTCAGGTCGGTGAGGATGGTGCGGACGGCGTCGACGATCTCGGAGCGAGCACCGTAGTTGAGGGCAAGGGTGAGGGTGGTGCCGGTGTTCTTTGCCGTGGATTCGCTGGCCCACTGCATGGTGTCCTGCACCTCCTGGGGGAGGTCGTGGGTGCGGCCGATGTAGGCCATGCGGACGTTGTTGTCGTTCATGCGCTTGACGTTGCCGACGAGGTAGCTCTTGAGGAGCTTCATGAGAAAGCTGACCTCGGATTTGGGGCGGCGCAGATTGTTTTCGAGCGAGAAGGCGTAGAGGGTGAGCCAGGGGAGATCGATGCGGGAGGCAGTCTCGACGACGAACTGGACGGACTCCGCGCCCTTCTGGTGGCCGCGGAAGCGTTTGAGAGCGCGCTTGCCTGCCCAGCGGCCGTTGCCGTCCATGATGATGGCGACGTGCTGGGGGATTTTGGCGGGGTCAAGCTGCGAGTAGACAGTCTGCTCCTCGGGAGAGAGCTCCTGAATACGATTGGGTACGCGGCTGTTGCCCGGTTGAGGAGTTGTGACGCGCAAAGCGACCTCGCAATCATTGACGCTAGCACACAGAGAGGGGGTTCGCAATGAACGCCTCTCCGTCGGCTGCGGAGGATGCGGCGAGACCGCGGACGGCGAAGAGGGGAGCGCCGTCCCGGAATGGTGGGCGCTCGCCAGAGGATCGCAGTCAGGGGTTGCGGCTGCGGGTGTTATGCCGTGCGACGGCGTCCCGCGGCGAGCTCACGCACATGGTTGAGGAAGATGGAACGCTGCAGGGCGTCCAGCTGCGAGGTGTAGAGGGCAATCTCGGCGAGGAAGGGATCGTTCATCAGAACGGCGGTCTCGTCGCGATGGCGGGTGCTGGCGTCGCGCAGCAGGGCCGAGATGTCGACCTGGAGAGCGCGGGCGAGGCGATCGAGCGAGGACAGGGTCGGCATGGCCTTGCCGTTCTCGATCTTGGAGATGTAGGTGCGGGGAACGCCCATGCGAGCTGCCAGCTGACGCTGCGACAGGTTGCGCACATGGCGCAGGTCGCGAACGGCGGTGGCTACTTGCAATCCGCCTTCTTGCGCGGCGGGTGTGGGGACGAGAGCTAACGGGGCTGGAGCCGGTTCAGGCTCTTCGACCTCGAGGCATTTGTGACAGCGGCGGCAGAGTGCGTTGGCTGTGCGGAATTGCACCAAACTACAGTGGTCGCAACGTAGTACCTCACGTTGTTCGACAGGTGCCATCATGGTTGCCATAAGTTGTCTTGTAGCGAAAGGACCCAGAGCAAGGACCCAGCACATGTCCGATAACGGAGCGTGTGATGTGCCTAGATTGACACTGGTACTCAACGTGCGTCAAGGGGAAACCCTTCGATTATCGGTGAAATGCCTAAAAAACCCGAAAAGGGAACCAAGTTGGTAACTTGTAAAGGCAGGGATCATGGCTTAGGGATTCAGGAACAGGAGGATTTTCGGATGGGTGAGAAATTAGGGCGGCCGCAGGCTTTGGCGTTGCTGCAGGAGTGGACGCAAGGAGAGAGCCTACGCAAGCATGGGCTGGCGGTTTCGGTTTGTACCGAATGGTATGGCGTGCGGGAGGCCGCTCGGCTGGGGTTGAGTGGCGTGGAGGCAGCGGAGTTTGTGGAACTGTATGCCAGCGCCGGCCTGCTGCATGACATGGACTATGAGCGGCATCCAACACTCGGTGAGCATCCGTTTGTTGGGGTGCAGCATCTGCGGGAGCAGGGGTGGCCGGAGCCGGTGCTGCATGCCATCCTGGCGCACGCGGATTATTCGGGCACGCCGCGAGAGTCGCATTTGGATAAGGCGCTGTTCGCTTGCGACGAGCTTGCCGGATTTTTGACGGCGTGCGCGCTGGTGAAGCCGTCGAAGTCGATCCGCGAGGTGGAGGTGGCCGGGGTGAAGAAGAAGATGAAGGACAAGGCGTTCGCGCGGGCGGTGAAGCGGGAGGATATTACCGATGGAGCGGAACTGCTGGGGTTGAGCGTGGAGGAGCATGTGGGGAACTGCTTGACGGCGATGCAGGCGCGGGCCGAAGAGCTGGGGCTGGCCGGTTCTTAGTTGTGTGGTCGCCGCGTCTGTGCTGGATGCAGTCAGCTTTGAAGCGTGGCGATGACGGGGGCTGATTAGTTGCAGCCGCGGAGGACGGCGAGCCAGAGGAGCGAGAGGACGATGGAACCGGCGATGCCGACAGCGATGAGCGGCGGCCGCGTTGGAGTGGCGCCAGGAATGAAAGCGCGGCTGTTTTGTTGCGGGTCGAGCGGGTTGTAGGTGATGGGGATGCGTTCGTTCTGGGGGATGGCGACGGGGGATTGGAACTCGCCGGAGTAGAGGCGGCCGTGGGCGTAGTAGTCGAAGGTGATGCGGAACTTTTGTGTCGTCTGAAAGCCGAAGGCGAGCGTGCTGAGGCCGGGAGATTGGTATTGGCAGGTGGTGACGGTGGCTTCGGTGGCGATCCATTCGGGTGCGCCGGTCATTGGGCGACGTCGGAAGAGAGGATGCGGGGAACCCCGGCTGTGGCGAGTGCGGCGTTGGTTTCTTCGACGCTGTGAGGGAGGTTGACGGGGCGCGTGGCGTCTTTCATGACGATGGTTTCGAAGCCGAGTTTTTTGCCGTCGATGGCGGAGTAGCGGACGCAGAAGTCATAGGCGAGGCCGCAGAGGAAGAGGCGGGTCAGGCCGCGTTCGCGGAGGTAGCCGGCGAGGCCGGTGGGGGTGAAGTGGTCGTTTTCAAGGAAGGCGGAGTAGCTGTCAATGGGTCGGCGGAAGCCCTTGCGGAGGATGAGTTCGGCGTGGGGGATTTCGAGCGCTGGGTGGAACGCTGCACCCTCGGTGTGCTGGAGGCAGTGCTCGGGCCAGAGGGTTTGCGGGCCGTAGGGGGCTTGGATGGTCTCGTAGGGCCGCTTGTTCGCGTGAGTGGTCGCGAAGGAAATGTGGGTGGTGGGGTGCCAGTCTTGCGTGAGTATGACGTGGTCGAAGCGTGCGGCGAGGGCGTTGATGATGGGAACGACGGCGTCTCCATCTGCGACAGCTAAGGCTCCGCCCGGGCAAAAATCGTTCTGGACGTCGATGACCAGGAGAGCGTCGCTGGGTTGGAGAGTAGGCATTGTTTCTTCGATTTTATTGCAACATGGAGGGGGTGCGGTCGTCCTTCGGACGATGCCGACATCTCAGATTCGAGATATGGGGCACCCACCTCGTTGCAGAGGAGAGCTACGGCTTTAGGTTGGTGGTGTTTTGAATGGTGCCGATTTTGATGTCGGATTTTGTGCAACTTTTGTCGAGGCAGAAGCTGGTGATCCAGACTTCGCCTTCGCCGAGCATGGCTCCCTGAGAGTTGACGAAAAGAGCATCGTATTTTTGCTTCAGGATGGCCTCTGAGATGTCCCGTGTGAGGATGCGGTCGTAATCGGCGATGAAAGCTTTTGGAGTTTTGACAAGAAAAGGACGTTTGCCGGGATTGACCTTGATGGGATAGTGAACGAGCGCAGCTACGCCAGCGGCATTGTGGCTGGCGACCGATTGCTGGAGATCGGTGAGGAGCTGCTGAACCTTGACGTGGTCCCCGATCACCATGTCGATGGATTTATTGAGGTCGGTGGGGCTGCCCTGGGCGGCGCCGAGGGTGGGCAAGAGTAGCGCGCTGGCGAACAGGATCAGGCCTGCGAGATGGGTACGGAGGTTCATTCCGTTCTCCTTGAAAAAATAGCGTATGCCTTCGAGATCAGGCTACACATCTCCTAGGATGCGGTTGAGAGAGCATGGAGCACGATCAATGACTAAGATGCTAATCGGACGAGTTTTTTGTGGAAGGTGCGATGGCGGAGGAATTGAAGTTGACGAATGCGTTGGTGTCGAAGCTGGATGTGAAGGCGGCACGGTTTGCCGCGAACAAGGCCGCGCTGGCGGTTTTGCTTGGTGCGGTGAAGGATGGGCAGGCGGCGATTCGGCTGGGCGGAGGGGCCAAAGCCGCAGAAGCGCAGAGGGCCAAGGGGCGGCTGACGGTGCGGGAGCGGCTCGCGCTGCTGCTCGATAACGGGACCGAGCTGATGGAGCTGGGGCTGTGGGCGGCGCACGGGATGTATGAAGAGTATGGCGGCGCACCGGCAGCGGGGGTAGTGACCGGGCTGGGCAGGGTGAGCGGACGGCTGTGCATGATCGTCGCGAACGATGCGACCGTGAAGGCGGGGGCGTTCTTCCCGATGACGGCGAAGAAGGTGCTGCGCGCGCAGACGATCGCGCTGGAGAACCGCATCCCCACGCTCTACCTGGTGGACTCTTCCGGAGTCTTTCTTCCGCTGCAGGAGGACGTGTTTCCGGATACGGATGACTTCGGCAGAGTGTTTCGGAATAACGCGGTGATGAGCTCGCTGGGGATCCCGCAGATCACCGCGATCATGGGGATGTGCGTAGCTGGCGGCGCGTATCTGCCGGTGATGACCGATACAGTGCTGATGACGGAGGGCTCGGGATTGTTTCTGGCTGGACCGTCGCTGGTGCAGGCGGCGATCGGGCAGAAGACGGGCGCGGAAGAGCTGGGCGGGGCTTCGATGCACTCGGAGATTTCGGGCACCGTGGACTTCAAAGAGCCGAACGATCATTTGTGCATCGCACGGTTACGTTCTCTGGTGGGGAAGATTGGCGAGCGGGCAAAGGCTCCGTTCAGTGTGATCGAGTATGACGCAGCGAAGGATGCGCCGAGGTATCCGGCGGAGGACTTGTATGGGTTGATCGATCCCGATCCGGCGAAGGCTGCGAGCAATGTGTACGACATGCGCGAGGTGATTGCGCGGATCGTCGACCGCAGCGAGTTTGATGAGTATAAAGCGGACTTTGGGCGGACGGTGCTGTGTGGGTACGCTCGAATTGGCGGGCGAGCCGTGGGGATTGTGGCGAACCAGAAGGTGCATCAGCAGCAGACAGCGCTCGATGGCAGCAAGCGCACGGAGTTTGGCGGGGTGATCTACACGGAGAGTGCACAGAAGGCCGCGCGGTTCATCATGGATTGCAATCAGAGTTTGATTCCACTGATCTTTCTGCATGATGTGAATGGCTTCATGGTGGGAAAGGATGCGGAGTGGAGCGGAATAATTCGCGCCGGTGCGAAGATGGTTTCGGCGGTGTCGACTTCAGTAGTGCCCAAAATCACCGTCATTGTTGGCGGGAGCTTTGGCGCAGGGCACTATGCGATGTGCGGGAAGGCCTATGATCCGCGGTTTTTATTTGCGTGGCCGACGGCGAGGTATGCCGTGATGAGCGGAGCTTCGGCTGCGACTACGCTGGCTGAGGTGAGAGCCAAGCAGGTGGAGCGCGGCGGAACGCCTCTGGACGAGGCAGGGAAGAAGGCGATCTTCGACGAGATCAAGTCGTCATATGACGCGCAGGCTGATCCGAGGTACGGCGCGGCGCGGCTTTGGATTGATGCGATCATTGATCCGGTGGAGACTCGCGCGGTGCTGATGACGGCGCTGGAGGCGGCTAGTTTGAATCCTGAGGTGCCGAAGTTTAATCCGGGGGTTTTGCAGACGTGATCTCTAAGGCGGTAGGGGCATTGTCCGATTACGGCTGGATGGCTGTGCTTCTCTGGGCCGTCCCTGGTCTCGTCTTCACGGGCTTGGCATTAATCGGTTTTTGGGGTTTAGGCTTTGCTGGAACAGCGATGCCTTCCACTCTCTACTGGTCCAGCTGGATTTCGATAATGTTGTTTCTCGCGTATTTGTTTGTAACTGTGCGCATTTGCGCGGCCATCCTGAGGCAGAGGAGTAAAAAGCGTGTCTGACCAAGTGAAGATTATTGAATGTCCGCGGGATGCTTGGCAGGCGTTGCCGAAGAATATGCCGGCGGAAGTGAAGGCGGACTATCTGCGGGTGTTGATTGCGGCGGGGTTCAGGCATATCGATGCGGTGAGCTTTGTTTCGCGGTCGGCGGTGCCGCAGATGGCGGATTCGGAGCTGGTGCTGGAGTATCTGGACCCGCCGGATGATGTGGAGATTATCGCCATCGTGGTGAATGCCAAGGGTGGCGAGCGTGCGGTGAAGACCGGGGCGGTGCAGACGCTGGGGTTTCCGTATTCGATCTCGCCGGAGTTTTTGAAGCGCAATCAAAACCAGACGCCGGAGCAGTCGTTAGAGGAGTTGGAGGCGATCGGCACGCTCGCGTACAAAGCGGGGATGGATGTGGTTGCGTATATCTCAATGGCGTTTGGGAATCCGTACGGCGAGGCGTGGGACATCGACGAGGTAGTGGCCGCGTGCGATCTGCTGGCGGACAACGGCGTGACGCAGATCTCTCTTGCGGATACTGTGGGCCTTGCGACGCCGAAGCAGATCGCGGATGTAGTGGCCGATGTGTTGGCGGTGCATGATGGGCTGGAGATTGGGGTGCATCTGCATGCGCGGCCGGACCAGGCGGCGGCGAAGATTCGCGCGGCGTATGAGGCAGGTTGCAGGCGGTTCGATGCGGCGATTGGCGGCCTGGGTGGATGTCCGTTTGCCCAGGATGCGCTGGTGGGAAATGTTGCCACGGAGCTGTTGCTCGCAGAGCTGAAGCAGCTTGGTGCGGACCTGGGGCCGCTGCGTCCGCTGGATGGGCTGCTGGCGGCGAGTGCGGAGATCGCTCGCAAATATGGGGCTCATGTGCAGTAAAGAAAATAGAAAGAAGCGCTTTTTGATTTGTAGCGGAGGATTGATTTGAGTTATGTGACGCTTTTAGTTACAGAAGAAGATGGTGTTCGTACAATTACACTGAATCGCCCCGAGCGACGCAACGCAATGACGCCTGAGATGCAGGACGAGCTTATTGCGGCGATGAACGAAGCCGCTGCGGGCGACTGCCGCGTAGTCGTGTTTGCGGGTGCGGGCGAGGGACTTTGCGCGGGGCTTGACCTAAGCGCGCTGCAGGGGATGAACGACAGATCGGCGGCGGAGCACACGGCAGATGCGGAGCGAGTGGCGCGGCTGTTTCGCACGTTGTATGAGCTGCCCAAGCCAACGATTGCGGCTGTGCACGGCGCTGCGATTGCCGGTGGCACCGGATTGGCCACGATCTGCGACTTCACGCTGGCGGTGCCGGGCGCGAAGTTCTGCTACACCGAGGTGAAGATCGGGTTTGTGCCGGCGCTGGTGTCTGTGTTTCTGACGCTGCAGGTTGGGGATAAGCGGGCGCGGGACCTGCTGCTGACGGGCCGGGTGTTTACCAGCGAGGAGGCGTACCGATTTGGACTTGTGAATGAGGTGGTGCAGCCTGAGTTGCTGGCCGCGCGAACGCGGGAGTTGGCGGCGACGTTGATGGCGAATAGTCCGCAGTCGCTGTCCGCGACCAAGCGGCTGCTGGCTGGGCAGAATAAATCCCTGCTGGATGCTGCGATCGCAGCGGCTCTGGCGGCGAACGCAGAGGCACGGTCGACGCACGATTTTCGCGAGGGCGTGGCGTCGTTTCTGGAAAAGCGCAAGCCTGTGTGGGGTAAGTAACTCAGGCATGGCCGCTGCTTCGGTAGACTGTCTGGATGAGTGAAGCTGGGGTTGGGAAGCGTATGGATGGGGCGCGGGTGCGGGTGCGATATGCCGAGACAGATCAGATGGGCGTGGTGTATCACTCGAACTACCTGGTGTGGTTTGAGATCGGCAGGGTAGAGTTGATCCGCAGCATGGGCCTGGACTACAAGCAGATGGAGGCTGAGGGTTGCGGAATCTCCGTGGTGGATGTGCATGCGCGGTATCGTGCCTCGGCGCGATATGACGATGAGCTGGTGGTGCAGACGACTCTGCTGGCGGTGCGGGGAGCGGTGATTCGGTTTGGGTACAAGATATTGCGCGTGGAAGATGGAGTCCTGCTGTGCGAGGGCGAGACCGTGCATGTGGTTGTGGGTAAGGATATGAAGAAACGTTCGCTGCCGGAAAAATATGCGGAACGTTTTGCCGCGCATCTCATCTCATAACTCATACGTGGTTCGCAGTTCGATCAATCAAGAGGTGATGGGAATGAGTGCTGAGACGAAGAAGAAGGTTGCGCTGATTACTGGTGGCAACAAGGGAATTGGGCTTGAGACGGCTCGTCAGTTGGGCAAGCTGGGGATCACTGTGGTGATTGGCGCGCGCGACCTGGCTAAAGGCGAAGCAGCCGTGGAGACGCTGAAAAAGGATGGCGTCGATGCGCGAGCGGTGAAGTTGGATGTGGATAATTCGGCTGACTACGACGCGGTCAAGAAGACGATCGAGAAGGACTTTGGTGTACTCGATATTCTGATCAACAATGCGGGCATCATGATCGATAACCGCAAGGGAAATGAGACGACAAAGACCTCGCAGGAGATTTTGCGGAAGACCTTCAATACGAATTTTTTTGCGGTGGTGGGGTTGACGCAGACGCTGCTGCCTTTGCTGCGAAAGAGCCTGGGCGGCCGGATCGTGAACCTGTCGAGCATTCTGGGGTCGAACACTCTGCATGCTACGCCGGGGTCTTTTATCTACGATGCCAAGACGTTTGCGTATGACGCCTCGAAGACAGCGCTCAACTCGTTCACCATTCATTTGGCGCATGAGCTGAAGGATACGAAGATCAAGGTGAACTCGGCGCATCCGGGTTGGGTGAAGACCGACATGGGCGGCGAGGGTGCGCAGATCGACGTCGAGACTGGCGCGAAGACGACGGTGGAGTTGGCGACGCTGCAGGATAGCGGACCGAACGGCGCCTTTGTTCATCTCGGCAAGCCGCTGCCCTGGTAAAGTGGCGGTTCGCGCTTTGCGCGAATGTCCACCTTAGGCGCAAAAGTGCGCGTCGAAGATGGGCACCGATTTGTGGCTTAGACGGTGAGCAGGGTGCGGGGCTTTACGTGCTCGCGGATAAAGGTGATGGTGGTTTCAAGCGGCGTTCCCGGTCCGAAGATGGCCGAGACGCCGCTTTCTTTTAACTTCGGCTGATCGTGGTCGGGGATGGTGCCGCCCAGGACGACGAGGATGTCTTCGGCGTGCTGGGTTTTCAGCAGGTCGAGGATGCGCGGGACGATGACGTTGTGTGCGCCCGAAAGGATGGAGAGGCCGATGCAGTCGACATCCTCCTGGATGGCGGCGGTGACGATCATCTCGGGCGTCTGGCGGAGGCCGGTGTAGATGACCTCCATGCCGGCGTCGCGGAGGGCGCGGGCGATGATTTTGGCGCCGCGGTCGTGGCCGTCGAGGCCGGGCTTGGCTACCAGGACGCGGATGGGAGGATTAGTCATTGCGAATGTGAGTATACGGTTTGGGTTGCAGCCCTGGTGGTTCCCGGGCCTCGATTCTGGGGATTGGCAAGAATTTTGCCGGGGTTGCGATGATATTGGCAGTCTGGGGGGCGTTTGCGTTTAGCGACAGGCTACGGCAGTGTGATGGTGGGGTCGCCGAGGTGCTCGCGGAGGAGGCGCTGGATCAGGGTCTTGAGCTCTTCGCCGGTCTTGGGGAAGGTGAAGGCGCGGGCGGATTCGGTCCAGTCGAGCTTGTAACTGGTGGCCTGGGCGGAGATCCAGACCTGGCGGATTGGAGTGTTGGGGGTGATGACGAACTTGGCTGAGCCGTTCTCGAAGATGATGTTCATGACGCCGTTGTTGTCTTCGAACTCGAAGGTGCCGTCGTCGTCCTCGGCGGAGATGAGGGACTGCTTCAGGGACTCGAGGGCGCGGTCGGATTCACGGCGGAAGGTGGCTTCGTCGATCATGAGCTTAGTTTAGCTGGTTAGGGAGCTTGGAGAGGTATGCCGGTACAAACCAAAGGCGCCGATTGCTCGCTTCCGGCGGCGCTGCGGATAAATAAATATTTATTGCGAGCTTTAAAGAAAAAGGCGAGCTATGATGGACGGCGCTCTGCCAGGTGCGCCTTCTTCTGCCGGGAGCGGGCGAAAAGTGCATCGGGTTCAAATAGAATTGCGAACAGAAAAGCAGGACCTTGAAGGGTCCTGCTTTTTTTTGTGCGAAGAGGAAAGAAGATAGCTAGAAAGGGATGTCGTCGTCGGTGATGCCAACGTCGGCGTAGTCGGGTTGGCTGCTGCTGGCGGGGGTGCGCTGGTCGTAGCTGGCGGTGTTGGATTTGGAGTACCCGCCGCTGGAGGCGCCTTCGCCGGCGGGCTTGCCTCCGAGCAGGGTGAGCTCGTTGACCAGGATTTCAGTCTTGTATTTTTTTTCGCCGCTGGTTTTGTCGTCCCAGGAGCGGGTCTGGATCTTGCCTTCGATAAAGAGCTGGGTACCCTTCTTGACGTAGTCGCGGACGACCTCGGCGGTGCGCTGGAAGCAGACCAGATTGTGCCATTCGGTCTTGTCGGTCCAGTTGCCCTGAGCATCCTTCTGGCGGTCGGCGGTGGCGAGCGAGAAGCTGGCGACGGTCATGCCGCCGGCGGTGGAACGGATTTCGGGATCCTTGCCGACGTTGCCCAGGAGGAGAACTTTGTTGACGCCTTTTGCCATGGTGATTGCTCCGATGATTTGCAGGTTTTGAAGGTTGAGGATAGCAGAATGGGGGCTGTGCGTTATTGGGTTACCTGGTGGAGCGATATCGGCGGCGGTCGCCGATGAGCTTGAGGGTGGCCAGCAGAAGGGTGAGGAAGCCGGTGGGTACACAGCCCATCGCGAGCATCAGAGCCAGCCAGCCGAGGTTGGTCTGGGGACCACGGTTGCTGGTGATGCCGCCGAAGACCGTGAACATCAGGAGAACGGAGATGGCTCCGGTGCCGAAGATCGCGAGGCCGGTAAGGAGGAGTCTGCGGGTGTCTGGTTGCATAGGGTAAGGGCTGGAGACGGGTCAGGTTGTTTAGCGATAGACAGCGAGCATGGCGTAGACGACGACGCCGGAGACAGAGACATAGAGCCAGATGGGGAACGTCCAGCGAGCGAGGCGGCGATGCGCGGGGAAGCGGCCTGTGAGTGAAAGGAAAAAAGTGATGAGGATCATGGGCAGACAGACGATGGCGAGCAGAATGTGCGGCGTCAATAGCAGCCAAAGATAGATGAAGCGGGCGGCGGGATAGGCTTTGGGGAAGAGCATGTCGCCGTGCAGAACGTGGTTGACGACGTACGCGACGAGGAAGACGCTCGACACGATAAACGCGCCGAACATGCTGTTGCGGTGTGCGATGACCTGGCGGCGACGGATGAAACGATAGCCCACGATGAGGAAGACGGCGCATAGTGCGTTAAGAATGGCGTCGAGGGCAGGAAGAAAGGCCAGCCGGGTGCCGGCAACGTCGACCGGCGGATGGTAGTAGACCAGCCACGCAAGGAAGAGGGATGCGACGGCGCTGACTGCGATGATCGTCGCGATGACCGACGGTGGTGTGCGGAGGTTTGTGCGGGGTAGAGCGGCTTGCGTTTGCATCATTAGAAAAGCAGGCGTCCTTTGGCGTTGAGCATCATGGCGGCTAAGAGGAGAGGAAGGTAGATGACTGAGATGCGCAGGAGATCGCGGGCGTAGAGCAGCGAGGCGTCCGACTGCGGGTTGCGGAGGATGCGGGCGAACCGGATGGTGTACCAGAGGTAGACCACGCCCAGAACGCTGGCAGCGACGGTGTAGAAGGAGCCGGCGGTGTGCAGGGCCACGGGCCAGAGGCTCACGGGGATCATGAGGACAGCGTAGAAGAGCGCCTGGATGACGGTGCTGCGGGCCGCTTCGCGAGTGTTTGGCTGGGTCGCGGTGAGGCGGATGCCGGCGCGGGCGTAGTCTTCGCGGTACATCCAGCCGATGGCCATGAAGTGAGGGAACTGCCAGACGAAGAGAATGGCGAAGAGAGCGACGCCGGGCCACTCGATGAGGCCGCGGGCCGCGGTCCAGCCGATCAGCGGCGGCAGCGCTCCCGGGAACGCGCCGATGAAGGTGTTGAGCGTGGTGAAGCGCTTGAGCGGCGTGTAGATCGCCACGTAGCCGGTAGCCGTGAGCAGCGTGAGGGTTCCGGTGATGATGTTGGTGGTGACGGCGAGGTAGAGCGCGCCAAGGAAGGTCGCCGCGAAGCCAAGCAGAAGACCGTGCGTCAGCGATATGCGGCCGGCAGCCATGGGGCGGTCGGCGGTGCGGCGCATCAGGCGGTCGGTCTTGCGCTCCAGGGCCTGGTTGAGCGCGCTTGAGCCGCAGGTGACGATGGCGATTCCAAACAGCGCGTTGACGCTGCCCAGATGGAAGGGGCTGATGCCGCTGCGCAGACTGCCGAGGTAAAAGCCAGCTCCCGCGGTGATGATGACCATCGTCGAAATCCGCAGCTTGAACAGCGTAGCGTAGTCGGCGAGCAGCGAGTGTGGCTTCGCGGGCGCGAGGATCTGGTCGGTTGTCGCGGAGGTAACCACACTCTAAGGATAGCGCGTTTGAGCCAGGGCGTGGCTTGCGGGAAGGATGAGATGCTGTTGTTGGTCTTGAAGACCAGAGGAGCATCCTTGACGAAGCTACTCACCAACGTGAACTGGAAGCACGGAATGAAGACGGCCATCGCCGCGGGCATTTGTCTGGCGCTGGTAAGGGTTTTCAAGTTGGAGCAGGGCTACTGGGCGTGTGTGGCTGCTGTGGTGGTGATGCAGTCAGAGGCAGCGGCGACGCTGACCGCATCGCGAGACAGGTTGGTGGGGACCGCCTTGGGGGCGATGGTGGGATGGGGCGCGGCTACGGTCTGGCATGGTCGCTTAATCGTGTATGCCGTTGCAATACTCATCTGCATCGTGATCCCGGAGCGATCGAGATGGCGACGGCAGGTCGGCTTGCGGGAGTAACGGCAACAATCATTTTGCTGGCCCCGAGCACGGCTCCGCATAGGGCGGTTGCCCTGCATCGATTTCTGGAAGTGAGCTTCGGGATTGTTGTGACTCTGGTTGTCTCACAGGTATTGTGGCGGAATACGACCAAGGGGACGGTACCGACGGCTGTCCGTTAGGAGACTCCGGTCTAGGGCTTGGGCCTCAGTTGAGCCAGCAAAGCCTGGGCGGTGGGCTGCGTGTTCAGTATGTCTTCTTTGGTGAGCCACGCGCGGCGGAGCTGGGTGATGCCGAAGCGCATCTGGTCGAGTTCTTCGGTGGCGTGGGCGTCGGTGTCGACGACGATCTTGCAACCATGCTCCTTGGCCAGGCGGAGGTTCAAGTCGTTCAGGTCGGAACGCGCAGGGCTGGCGTTGTGTTCCACCGCCACACCGAGTTCGGCAGCGCGCCGCAGGATGCTGTCGATGTTGATCGCGTACGCCTCGCGGCTGAGGACCTTGCGCCCCGTAGGATGGCCGAGGATACGCACGTGTGGATTTTCAAGCGCGCGAAGAACCCGGGCCGTCATCTCTTCGAGCGGCTGGGCGAAGTGACTGTGAACGCTCGCGACGACAACGTCCATCTGGGCCAGCGTGGAGTCGTCCAGATCGAGCGCGCCGTCGGCTAGGATGTCGACCTCGATGCCGGCCAGCACGCGGATGCGCCCACCGTACTCCTGCTGCAACTCAGTGTCTACCTCGCGGATGCGCTTGATGTGAGCTAGCGCCCGTGCGTCGTCGAGGCCGTTGGTCATGGCGAGGTTCTTCGAGTGGTCGGTGATGGCGATGTAGCTCAGCCCCCGCGCCAGCGCTGCGTCGGCCATCTGGCGAATGCTGTCGCGGCCATCGGTGGCGTCGGTATGCATGTGCAGGTCGCCGCGAATATCAGCCAGCGTGATGAGCTGCGGCAGCGTGCGTGTGGCCGCAGCCTCAAGCTCGCCGCAGTTCTCGCGCAGCTCCGGCGGAATGTAGTCGAGCTCGAGCGCGTTGTAAATATCGGCCTCGGACGTAGCGGCGACGATGACGTTGTCTTCCAGGCGCAGCAGAGCGTATTCACTCAAAGTCAGGCCGCGCTTGATGGCGCGCTGCCGCAGAGCAACGTTGTGCATCTTCGAGCCTGTGAAATATTGCAGCGCGGCTCCGTAGCTGGCGCGCGGCAGCAGCCTCACGTCCACCTGCAGGTTATTGCGCAGGGTGAAGCTGACCTTGTTCTGCCCTTTGGCCAGCAGTTTGTCGATCAGCGGAAGCGCAGCGACATGCTCGACGGCTGCGCTCACAACGTCGGGCTCGCACGCCGGCCCGGTGACGAGCAGATCGAGGTCGCCCACGGTCTCGCGTCCACGGCGCAGGCTGCCCGCCGGCGTGATCTCGTCGATGCCGGGAAATTCGCGGATCAGCGCGCTGATCTTCTCCGCATAGCTTTGCGCCTGATCGATGCGGAAGCGGCTGGAGTTCCTGCGGTGATCTTCAATACCCTTCAGCAATTTTGTAGTGAATTTTTCTCCCATGCGTGGAAGCTTCGCGAGATGCCCTGCCTTGGCTGCTGCTTCCAGCGCGTCGATATCGCAGACTTGGAGCGCCGACCAGACCAGCGCCACCGTCTTTGGTCCCATGCCAGGCAGGCGCAGCAGTTCAAGCATCGTGGGCTTGTACTTCTGCAGCAACTCTTCGCGCAGCGGCATGGTGCCGGTGGTCAGCAGCGCCACGATGTTGGCGGCCATGCCTTTGCCGATGCCGGGAATGTCGAGAAGTTTTTTGGGCTCGGCAACCAGTGTGGCGAGCTGCGTTGTCTGCTGCTCCACCGCCTCGGCGGCGCGCCGGTAGGAGCGGATGCGGAACGGGTCGGCTGCATCGATCTCAAGGAGGGCAGCGGTTTCGTCGAGCAGGCGGGCGATGGAGATGTTGTCCATGATGAGGCACACAGGCCGCGCTCGTCGCGTGGTCCTGAGTCAGTATGCAACATATGCAGAGAAGGAACCAAGGCAGAAGCGAGGTGCGAGAGAGCAAGCAAGGCAGCGGTGCAGGAGAGCGCCAATGGCAGCCGTGCCGTAGCACTGGATAGAGGACCAGGACAGAGCGCAGGAATCAATGTAGAAGCGGTGCAGGACAAGACTCAGCGTTGGGCCTGCGATCGCTCGAAGAGGCGATCAGTCAGACAGCGACTTCTTTGAGACGGGCCACCTGATCGGCCTGGGGGCCTTTCGTGCCTTGGATGATGTCGAACTCGACCTCATCCCCTTCCTTCAGACTCTTATACCCTTCGCGTTGAATGGAGCTGTAATGAACGAACACGTCTGGCCCGTCATCGCGACCGAGGAAGCCGTAGCCCTTTGCATTGTTGAACCACTTTACGGTGCCCCTATATTGCGCCACTGGATCGACTCCCTTGCGTCTTCGTATCCATTACTCAGATGCAGCGAACGCTGAGGAAAAATACTTCAGCGGCTCCGCTTTCAAAGGTGTGACGCAAACTGTGGCGCGGAAGTTTTCCCAACAGGTTGCCACGCCTCTCTTTTTTCCGTAGGCGACTGAGCTTGCCGTTACTTACATGCATGATGCAGATTCGGCCGCTCGGCATGGGGATGGCTTGTGGATTTTTCTGAGATCGTCTGAGACTGTGGAAAACGGCGAGCGGCAAACAATAATGACGGCTCTCCATCTGGCCGACGATGAGGAACACGCGGAGTTCGCGGCGAATTCGTTTACGACAACTCGGCCGACTATTTAGAGACGGCCATTGCGGCGCGCCTCGTCATAGAGCAACAGGCCGATGAGAGTTTTGCCGTCGTGGATCTTCCGCGCGGCGATCATCCCGAGGGCTTCAGAGAGAGACACGCGAAAAATCTCGATGTGCTCGTCGGCCTCTGGGGTAGCGATGCCTTCGCGGAGGTCGCGGGCGAGGTAGATCTGCATCCACTCGCAGAGAAAGCCGGGGCTGGCGAAGTATTTCGTCAGCAGCGTCCAGCGTTTGGCGCGGTACCCGGTCTCTTCGATCAACTCCCGTTTAGCCGCGGCGAGCGGGGCTTCATTCTTGTCGATGCGGCCGGCGGGTAGCTCGTACAGAAACTGACCGGCGGCATGGCGGTACTGGCGCACCAGCAGGATGTCGGGGTCCTTCGGGTTTTTCGATTCGTCCACCGCCAGCATGACGACAGAGCCGTTGTGGCGAATGACATCGCGAGTGTTGACGCGCCCCCCGGGCTCCTCCACCTTGTCGGTGAAGACGGAGAAGACCTTACCATCGTAAGCAAGTTTCGAGGAGATCAGGCGCCCTTTTGTGGCTGGCTTTTTCTTGTTGGCGGGCGAGGAAGGCTTGGGAGTGCGGAGCTTCTTTATTTGGGCGGCCATAGGGCTAGAGCATTTCTCCTGTAGGTCTATGCTAGGCCGAAAGTCTAAACGCCGTTTTTTCCCAGGAAAAACGGCACTCGCAAAAATTGTCCGGCTCACGGTAACAGGAGAAATGCTCTAAAGTATCATCCTGCATCTAGACTTGTGTGGTGGGCATCCAAACGGTGTGCATCCACGCGCACAGAAAAGCTGGGCCGCTGTTGCTGAGTTATGCGGCGATTTCGTGTTTGATTGAGGGTATGGGGCTGCGATGAGCGTTGAGTGTTTCCCGATCACGGTGTTGCCGCATGTATCGCAGCTCTATCGCGATTATCTTGCGATGGCCGACAGTGCCGATGACGCGGCGGTGCGGGGGTGGTATGGCTCGGAGCCGTTTGCAGGGAAGTGGTTGGGTTCTGGTTTAGCCGAGACTGATGCAAAGCATAGGAATGTGCTGGCCGATCTGCTGGAGCGGCAAGCAATAGAGTTTGGCGCCAGCGATGCCGCAAAGGCGAATATCGCGAAGTTGCGGGCGGGCGCTCGCGCGGTAGTTACGGGGCAGCAGGTGGTGCTGTTTGGCGGACCACTCCTGACGATCCTGAAGGCGGCGACAGCGGTGGCTCGGGCCAGAGAGGCAACCGTGACGACCGGCGTGGACCACGTGCCGGTCTTCTGGATGGCGACCGAAGACCACGATCTCGAAGAGGTCGATCAGGTTTCGCTGCTGACGAAGAATAGTGTCGAGACGCTGCACGCGGGACTGAAAGTTGCGCGCGCCGTGCCGGTGGGCGGAGTCGTGCCGGGGCCGGAACTAGTAGCTGTGTTGGAGCGGGCAATCGAATTGCTCGAGTTTGCGCCCGTGAGTGAATGGCTGCGCGAATGTTATCTCCCGCAGGATGGAGCGCACCCTTCGCTGGCGCTGGCCTTTGGCCGGCTGATGGCGAGAATCTTTGCCGCAGAGGGCTTGATCGTAATGGATGCTGCCTCGCGAGAGTTCCATGCGCTGGGTGCCCGCACGCTGCGGTACGCGATCGAACACGCGGCAGAGTTGCAACAGGCGCTGATCGCCCGCAGCGAAGAACTGGTGAGCGCCGGATACCATGCGCAGGTGCTGGTGGCGAAGGACGCTTCGCTGCTGTTCCTGCTGGACGAAACGACCGGCGAACGCATTGCGCTGCATCGTAACGAGGAAGGGCTGTGGACGGCGGGAGCGAAGAGCTTTTCGGCCTCCGAGTTGCTGGAGATTCTGGATAGCGCGCCGGAGCGACTGAGCCCCAATGCGCTGCTGCGGCCAGTGTTTCAGGACACGTTGCTGCCAACGGCGGCCTATGTGGGCGGCCCGTCGGAGATCGCTTACTTTGCGCAAAGTGCGGTATTGTACGAGGCGATTCTGGGGCGAATGACGCCGGTACTGCCACGGCTGAGCGCAACGCTGCTCGAGCCCGCGATTGCGACCGTAATGGATAAAGACGAAGTGCAGCTCCCCGATGCCATGACCACCGCAGAGGCTCTTGCACAGCGCCTTGGCGCACGGGCAATGCCGATCGAAGGCAAGCGAAAGCTGGCTGCCGTGGGCAATGCGATGGAGGGCGAGCTGGCGGCGTTGACGGAGTATCTCGCCGGAATGGACGACACGCTGGGCCGCGCTGCGGAGGTGTCGGGCTCGAAGATGCACTACCAGATGAACCGCCTGCGCAGGATGGCCGCGACCTTCGAATTGCAAAAGGAAGCAAGCCTGCGTAAGCACGCCGACGCGATCACCTTGAACGTCTTTCCCGGCGGCCATCCGCAGGAACGAGTACTCGCCGGAATCTGGTTCATGGCGCGCTACGGCGACGGCCTGGTCGAGCGGCTGGTGGACGTCGCGGGAAATCAATGCCCCGGCCACGTAGTCGTACGGCTCTAGGTGTGCATGCTTTTGGGATTAAGCGTAGGGCTTTAGCCCTACGACGAATCATGCAAAGACTCGGGCTTTAGCCCCGGGTACTCTCTTCGCGAGCCGCAACCAGGTCTATCAGCGCATTCTTCAGCCACGCCGTTAGCTTCATCCAACCCATGCGGCTTCAGCCGCTGAAAGAATGCTGCGTGTGGAATATGCCTATTTTCAACATCTACAGTAGGGGGAACAGGGAACAGTTTTAGAATGGATGGGCGAGGTGTGTGCCATGGGACTGAGCGACGAGCCATTTGAAGTGATGTGTCCGGACTGCGGTGGGATGCTGAAGGTGGATCCCCTAACCCGGGTGGTGATTGCGCACAAGTCCGCCCCGAAGAAGAAGATGTTCGAGGACTTTGGCGAAGCAGCCAAGGCGCTCCGCGATGCCGATGCCCGGCGCGACTCCATCTTCCAGCAGAGTGTGGACGCACAGAAGAACAACGACGATATTCTGGCGAAGAAGTTCGCTGAAGCAGTCAAGAAGGCGAAAGAAACCCCGCTGACGGAGCGGCCGCTGCGGGAGTTCGACCTGGATTAGTGCTGAGGTGTTCCATGTGTGCAGCCATGCAGGAAGACGAGCGGCTGGAACGGTTCACGAAGATATGCCTCAGGTTGCCCCAGGCTGAGCGCGAGGTTCGGGGTATGCACGCGGGATTCAAGGCGAAGAAAAAGACTTTCGCCTATTTTGTGAATAATCATCACGGCGATGGGATTGTCGGAGTGTTGTGCAAGGTTCTGCCGGGGGATAATGTCGCGCTGATCGCTGCCGATCCGAAGCGCTTCTATATGCCGGCGTACGTGGGGCCAAGGGGATGGGTGGGACTGCGGCTGGATGTCGGCAGAGTCAATTGGTGCGAGGTGGAGGAGTTGGCCAGGGGAAGCTATCAGCTAATCGCGGGGAAGGCGTTGAGCAAGACTTGAAAATAAAGTTGCAAAAGGTGTCCTATTTTTAGGCTGCGAAAAACGACCGTCGACGTGACCATGTTTGCCACACATTTCACCACAACTTGACCACAAAAACACCACGTTCTGCCACTATTTTTCGCAAAAACCCCTGCAAAAACGCACATCCACCACAGCAGAAAAAAACAGGACAAAATCGCAATCCAATTCCGCAACGCCGACACGACAGGAAGCCTTCTCCTCTTCGGCGGCACAGGCCGGAGCGGACCCCCGGATGCCCGTATCGCGGTAAACTGAAGAAATGCCCCCTATCCTCAATGCGCAGGGTTTGACCAAGGCCTTTGGCGCTACGGCCTTGTTTCGAGAGATCTCCTTTACCGTTTCCGATGGTGACCGCATCGGCCTGATCGGCCCGAATGGCGCGGGGAAGAGCACGCTGCTGAAGGTCCTCGCCGGCGATGAAGATGCCGATGCCGGCGACGTCGCCGTGCGCAAGCGGGCTCGTGTAGGCTATGTCGAACAGGAGTCGGGCTTTGCGCCGGGGATGACGGTGCGCGCTGTGCTGGAAGCCGCGCTGGTGCGGGCCAAAGTCTCCGAGGGGGAGCATGAGGGCCGCCTGAGGGAGACCTCGGGGCGGACCGGATTTCCTGACCTGAATGCCGAGGCCGCGACGCTGAGCGGCGGCTGGCGGAAGCGGCTGGCGATTGCCGAGGCAGTCGTGACGCATCCCGATGTGCTGCTGCTGGATGAGCCGACAAACCACCTGGATTTAGCGGGGATTTCGTGGTTGGAGGAGCTGTTGAATGAGGGTAGTTTTGCTTGCGTGCTTGTTAGCCATGATCGTTATTTTCTTGAGAATGTTGCGACGGAGATAGTCGAACTGAACCGCGTTTATGCCGACGGACTGCTACGCGTGAAGGGAACCTACTCGAAGTTTATCGAGGGCAAACAGCTTTACATGGAGGCGCAGTCCAAGCTGCAGGACGCGCTAAAGAACCGCGTAAAGATCGAAGTGGACTGGCTGCGGCGCGGGCCCAAGGCGCGGAGTACAAAGGCGAAGGCGCGGATCGACAATGCGCAGGATTTGATTGGGCAATTGAAGGAGGTCAACTCGCGGGTCCAGACCTCGAGCGCGGGGATCGATTTTGCTGCGACGGACCGCCAGACGAAACGGTTGGTCGAACTTGAGGATGTCTCCGTTGTGCTCGGCGATCGGAGGATCGTGGAGGGGCTGAATTTCTTGGTGACTTCGGGGATGCGCGTGGGCCTGGTGGGGCCGAATGGAAGCGGGAAGACGACGCTGCTGCGGCTGCTGACCGGAGAGTTGGAGCCGACAGCGGGAACGATCAAAAAGGCTGCTTCACTGAAGATTGTTTACTTCAGCCAGATGCGCGAGCTGGAGGAGGGTGTGACGCTGCGGCGCGCGCTGGCCCCGGATTCGGACTCGGTGGTGTACCAGGGGCGGGTGGTGCATGTGGCGAGTTATGCGACGAAATTTTTGTTTACCAGCGAGCAGTTGAACCAGCCTGTCGAAAGGCTGAGTGGAGGCGAGCGAGCGCGGGTGTTGATTGCGAAGCTGATGCTGGAGCCCGCGGATTTGTTGCTGCTCGATGAACCGACGAACGATCTGGATATTGCGACGCTGGAGATTCTGGAGGACAGCCTGCTGGAGTACACGGGCGCGTTGGTATTAGTGACCCATGATCGTTACATGTTGGATCGGGTGTCGACGATTGTGCTGGGCCTGGATGGGCGAGGCGGGGCGGAAAAGTTTTCGGACTACTCGCAGTGGGAGCAGTGGCGCGGGGTGAAGGTGGAGGAGGCGATTGCTCCGGGAGCGGCGGGAGTTGCGGTTGCGCCTGCTGCCGCAGCGGCTTCGACGAATGGAAGCTCTGGGGCGAAGAAGAAGCTCTCTTATCTGGAGGCGCGGGAGTTTGCGGGGATCGAGGCAGAGGTGGACGCGGCGGAGGAGAGGTTGCAGACGGCGCGGGAGGCAATCGAAGATCCTGCGGTGGCGATCGATTCTGTGCGGCTGACGGCGGCGTTGACGGAGATGGAGGCGGCGCAGGAGGCCGCGGATGAACTCTATTCGCGGTGGGCTCACTTGACGGAGAAGGTCGGATAATTCCCATCCCTAAGACAGCGACGGTCACTAAGAAAATGTTATTTAGGAGTACTTCTATGTCGGTCGAGGCTTTGAAGACCGTATTTGATATTGCCGCGGTAGCATTGTTGTTTCTTACTTTTGCGGCCGGTGCTGGAGTGCTGATTACGGGAAACATCATCAATCGTCGCCAAGAGGACAAGTTACGCGGATTTGATAGTAGTCTCACTGCGGCAAAATCGGACTTAGCCAAACAACAAGAGCGAGCGGCCAAAGCAGAAGCTAACATCGCATTGGCCGAACAACATTCAGCCGAAGCAAACGCAAAAGCCGAGGGATTTAGGCTTGATATTGCTAAGTCCAACGAAGCGGCTGCACAGGCCCAAGCACAAGTAGCAGGAGCGATGGCCGAGGCGGCTAAGGCTAATCTCGAACTGGAGCGGGTAAAGTCTCCGCGTACCCTAAAAAATTTACCGGCTCTCACGGAATCTTTGAAGGCGTACAAAGGGACGGAATATACATTTTCATCGGTATTCGGCGACGAAGAATCTATCACTTTGCTAAAGCAACTGGATGAACTATTAACAAGCTGCGGATGGGTCAGAATCAAGCCACCACATGCGTATCCCGCTATCAACGTGTACGGCCAAGAACAAGACTTCGCAGTGGCTTCGGGTCTGACTTCCAGCGTCATATTGTTCGTTAATTCAGACATCCCCCTCGCAGAGCTCAAAGCTATGTCCGACGACAAGCTGCCAGCCCCAACGGGGGCTGCCGCTGCTTTAGCAGTGGCTTTAGGAAATAACTTAAACCCTCCACAAGAGGGTGGGGTCAAGACTAGTGTCGATCCTGGAAATTCTCCGATAGTCCGCATCAGTGTCGGCAGGAAACCGTAGGACGTAAGAATAAGGGCTACGGCCAGCCCCAAAAGCAAATTAGGACACCACCAGCGGTTTCTGTGGTCTGGAGCTTCTTGCCGAGGTCTTGCCAGTGGGTCTCGGTCATGTCGACGCCGTAGTGCTTTGCGGCGGCCTTGATGTTGGCGAAGGCCTGTTCGCGCTCGTGGTCCGTCACGTCCTTGACCTGATCGAAGCGGCCGATGGCGTTGCGGACGTGCGAGGCGCCGACGTGCAGGCGTCTTACGCGAGATTGGATGTTGTTGGTTAGCGAGATGTTGTGAATGAGGAACAAATTCTGCGGTGATACGCGGTATCCTGCTGGGACTATGAAAATTCTTCTTTGTGGGTTGGCTGTGGGGATTGCGACGGTGTCTGGTATGGCGCAGGAGCCGGCGGCGGCGAAGCATGCCGTAGTGCTGCATGCGGCGCGGATGCTCGATGTGGCCGGTGGAAAGATCGTGACGCCGGGTGAGGTGCTGGTGGAGGGAGACCGGATTGTTGCGGTCGGCGCTCACGTGGAACGGCCGGCGGGGGCGGACGTGATCGATCTAGGGGATACGACGCTGATGCCCGGGATGATCGATGCGCATGTGCATCTGTTTCTGCACCCGGGAGCAGAGGACCTGCAGACCGTGCAGGAGAGCGTGCCGGAGCGCACGTTGGTTGCTGCTGGTGCGGCGAAGGCTGATTTGATGGCGGGCTTTACCGCTGAGCGCGACATGGGGACCGAGGGCGCGGGTTGCGCGGATGTGGCCGTGAGGAATGCAATCAACTCGAGCTTGATACCAGGGCCGCGCATGCGCGTCAGCTGCAACGCGATCGACCTTACCGGTGGGCATGAGGACGCGATTGGGTATAACCCGGCGCAGAAGGTGCTCTCGAATGCCGACTATGCCGACTCGAGCGAGGAAATTGTAAAAGTGATGCGGGAGCAGCGTAAAGAGGGCGCGGACTTTACGAAGATCTACGAAACGGGTCGGGATTCTTTTCGGGATGGCGTGTTTCGTACTCCATATCAGTACTCTGAGACGGAGCTGAGGGTGGCTGTGACAGAGGCCGATAGGACTGGCGGCGGGGCTGGATCGGGACGAGGCGTGGGCGTGCATTGCACGGGCGAGCCTGGGGCCTCGTATGCAGCGGCAGCCGGGGTGGCTTCGATCGACCATGCGTACCAGTTGAGTGACGCGACGATGCGTGTGATGAAAGAGAAGCAGATCTACGCGGTACCGACGTTTGCGATTGCGGAATACTTTGCCGACCACGCGGCGACGCCGGCCAGGGCAGCGGTTGAGCGGGCGGAGCAGGCTTACCATGCGGCGGAGTTCAAGAAGCAGTTGGCGGCTGGGGTTCCGATGGTGGTGGGGAGCGATGTGGGGCCGTTTCCGCATGGGACGCAGGCGCGGGAGCTGGAGTTGATGGTGGAGTACGGGATGAAGCCGATGGCGGTGCTGCAGGCGGATCTGATGAATGGAGCGAAGCTGCTGGGTTGGAGCGGGCAGGTCGGTGAGTTGAAGCCTGGGTATTATGCGGACGTGATTGCGGTGCCGGGGAATCCGCTGGAGGATATTTCGGTGGTGACTAAGGTGGGGTTTGTGATGAAGGGTGGAGTGGTTTACCGGCAGCCCTAGCTTTGGGTTGGAGCGGTCGCGCTGCCGGGCGATGCCCACATCTCAAAATCGAGATATGGGACACCCGGAGTTGCGGCTTGTCTAGCTTTCGTCGGCGGAGGGGCCGTAGGTGGAGGGCACGGCGATGTCGTTGAGGCGGAGGTAGACGCCGAGCTGGGCGCGGTGGTGGACGAGGTGGTTGAAAAACATGGTGCGGATGGCGAAGTAACGGGAGCCGTTGTAGATGGAGTGACCGTTGGAGGAGAGCTTCCAGGTCTCGTGCATCGCGCGGTCGGTGGTGTCTTCGAGGAGCGCGTGGGCTTCGGCGCTGAACTTGTCGAAGGCGGCGAGGAGCTGGGCGCGGGACTGCATGACGAGAGGCTTGATGCCGGATTTGGCCAGGTCGACCTCAGGCGCGCTGAGAATGATGGAGAGGAAGGCGGGCATCTGCGCGGTGTGGGCGGCGAGCTTGGCCAGGGGCATCGACTTTTCGTGCGGCTTGTAATCGTGCTTGTCGAGGGTGTACGGGATGCGCTCGAGGACGACGCGGGTCTTGCGGAGTTCCTGATCGAATTCGGGGAGGAGAAGATCCTTGATCGGCATTGCTGATTTTTCCTTTTTGCTTTGACTGGTGGTCGTGCTGGTTAGAAGCCCATGGAGTCGTCTGCGGAGGGACCGTAGAGCGGCGGAACGGGGAGATTGTTGAGACGGAGGTAGACGCCGAGCTGGGCGCGATGGTGAATGAGGTGGTTGAAGAACATGGTGCGGTAAAGGACCGAGCGCGGGGCTTCGGCGATGACCTTGTCGCCCCAGACGAGCCTCCAGTCCTGCCGAAGGTGTTCGTCGGTGGCGCTGGCGAGATGCCCGCGGGTTTCGGCGGCGATGGCGTCAAAGTCGCTGAGGAGCTTTTCGCGGGACTCGAAGACGAGGGTAGGGAATTGCGTGGTCGCCATGTTTAGCTCGGGCGTTGTGAGGATGGTCATGCCGAAACGGGGGAGAGAGGCAACGTGGACGGCAAGGCGACCGAAGGGCATCGACTTCTCGTGAGGCTTGAAGTCGGGTTTGTCTTCGGGGATTCGCTCGAGGGTGGTGCGGGTATTCTTCATTTCGGCGTCGTAGTCCTGGAGGAGGATTTCTGCGATGGTCATGATTGATCCTTTCGATGAAGAGAACGAACAAAAGCAAAGGCGAAATACAAGGGTCCTTCGGCCTGCGCCCAGGATGACGCATTATCTTGCAGGCCCCTATGGAATGGCAAGGATTAGGCTACAGGCCGGTGATGTTGTAGCCGCAGTCGACGAAGGTGATTTCTCCGGTGATGCCGCTGGCGAGGTCGGAGGTAAGGAAGAGTGCGGCGTTGCCGACCTCTAATGCATCGACGTTGCGGTGGAGCGGCGCGCGTTCTTCGACAGCGTTGAGGATCTTGGTGAAGTCGCTGATACCGCGGGCGGCGAGGGTCTTGATGGGGCCGGCGGAGATGGCGTTGACGCGGATCTTCTTTGCGCCGAGGTCGGCGGCAAGGTACCGGACGGTGGCCTCAAGGGCCGCCTTGGCCACGCCCATGATGTTGTAGTTGGGGAAGACCTTTTCGGCGCCGTAGTAGGTCAGGGTGAGGATGGAGCCGCCATCGGCCATGAGCGGTTCTGCGCTGCGCGCGAGGGCGATCAGCGAGTAGGCGCTGATGTCGTGCGCAATGCGGAAATCTTCGCGGGCAGTGTGGAGGACGTCGTTCTTGATGTTGGGGGCGAAGCCGATGGAGTGGACGAGGATGTCGAGCTTGCCGTAGGCGGTCTTGAGCTGCTCAAAGACGGCGTCGATGTCCGCGTCGATGGAGACGTCACAGCGGAAAGTCTTCGCATCCGGGAGGTCGGAGGCGAGTTCCTCGGCCTCGCGCTGGAGGCGCTCGTTCTGGTAGCAGATGGCGAGGGTGGCCCCGGCTTCGGAGAGCTTCTGGGCAATCCCCCAGGCGATGCTGCGCTTGTTGGCGAGACCGAAGACGACGGCGACTTTGCCTTTGAGGTCGATCATGGTGGTGGTATCTCCCGTTCAATGACGCAAGCTTGAGGATACCAGCGGAGGGCGAGTTTCGTGCAGGGAGCATCGGGAGGAAGCCCCCGGAGATCGTTGCAATGGGCGCCCGCCGCAGGAAAGCGTTTCGAAATAGTTTCCCCGCCGCTATCGGTTCTCGCCCCTCCCCCAAGACACCGCTTAAGCCAGCGAACCCAGGTTCTTCACCAGCATAGGAGCCTCGGGATCGAGTTCGACCACCACAGCAATCCCAAGCGCCAGCAAAAATTCACTGACAGCCACAAGCGTCCCTTCCACCACCCTCGCCGGATGAACCAACCGCATCGTCGTCCCGGCAGCAAAAACCCCGCGCACCAGCCCACCCCGCACCGCAACGCACCGCTCCGGCCGATACACGCAAGATGCAAGATCGGTAATACTCAGCGCCTCGCTGGGAGTGCAAAGAATCGTCTTCGGCGGAGCCATGCGGTCGATCATGCTGAAGATCTCGAGCTTCGACTCCAGCTCATCCGGCACAAAATCGACGGCGATATCCGCCCTCCGCACCGCATCCTCGACGGTAGACACCAGCTCCAGGCTGCCAGCCGCGGCGCGCAGCCGAAGGTCGGCAAAGTCTTCTTCCGCCCGCCTCAGCTTCGCTGGCATCACATCTTCCAGCACGACGTGAAACCCCGCGCCGGCACACGCCAAAGCGAAACTGCGACCCGCCGCTCCAGCGCCGATAATCGCAACCGTGCAAATTTCAAAAGACGGCTGGAACTCAGCCGCCTCGTTCATTTCTTACTCGCCACAGCAGAGATCACCGACTCATAGCTGGGCTCCGAGCTCTTGATGTGGTCGGAAACGCGCTGGCGTTCGTCCTCTGTCAGCGACGGCAACACCGCAAGAATGCGGCGCAGCGTTACCGAGATGTCGTCAACATAATTCATGGTGCGGATTGCTTCGCCAGAAAGAGGCATGCGTGGTGCTCCTGAAAGATTAAAGGTACTCACCCCAGTCTAAACGTTAGAGCGTACCTCTGCAGTTTATGGAGTATGCGTTGATTCGTTGTTCTTGCTCTAGGTACCCCAAGGCTTTAGCCTTGGGTCTCTCAATCGGGCAAAACGCTGGGCTTTAGCTGTGGTGTCTCAAGAGGTTGTTGACATCGAGACCTGATCGGCTGATGGGTGGCATTTGGTTGAGGCTAGCATGAGGTCGATGCCAGTTGTACTGGTGGATC
>Ga0182024_10002839_pt1 | contig 42277 bp, 34 predicted proteins | sample P32metaG_FD_120480 | JGI IMG/M metagenome (GOLD analysis project Ga0182024, IMG submission 120480) | Permafrost microbial communities from Stordalen Mire, Sweden - P3-2 metaG (Illumina Assembly) | ecosystem: Environmental > Terrestrial > Soil > Wetlands > Permafrost | place: Sweden: Stordalen... | reverse complement strand
CTACTATCTGCGTTACCCTGCATTGAACGCGCTCGATCCATACTCGAAGTGGTCTGCGCTGCATAACCATGGCAACCCATTCCTGCTCACCCAGCCGATCCACCAGCAGCAACAGTTCGGCGGTTCTGTTGGCGGCCCGATTGTCAAGGACAAGCTCTTCCTCTTCTTTACCTATGACGGCTTCCGCCGCGTAGGCAAGGTTCTGTACTATTCGACGGCGACCATCTCGCCTACTGCGTTGGGAACTATCAGCTCAACCTCCACGATTTCGCCCACACAGTGTCCGGCCATCTCAACCACGCAGTGCACGGCCGCCGTGAACTTCATGCTGCAGCTCGCGGGTTACACCGCCAGCGGACTGCCAGGCGTGCCTCCGTCGCGCTTTTCCAAAGAGAACATTTTCTTTCCCAGGATCGATTATCAGTTCAACTCCAAGAACCATCTTTTTGCCAATTTCAACTTTGTTGATTTCGATCAGACCTACGGTTACGCTCCGAATCCCAGCTACCCCAATTCCTCCGCTTCCACCAACGGCTCGACGAGCTACCATGAGCGGTTTATCGTGGCCGGCTTGACGACGACGCTTACGTCGAACCTGGTCAATGAGGCCCACTTCCAATGGGGCAAGGACTTTGAGACCGCGAGCGCCTACGACTCTGGGCCCAGCGTCACCTTAAGCAGCCTGGCCGCCTACGGGATGCCCAACGCACTACCGCGTCTGGCTGAGCCGGACGAGACCCGCTGGCAGGGGACAGACGTTGTGAGCTATGACAGGGGCCGGCACGCCTTCAAGTTCGGTGGCGACGTGAACGTGGTCCACGAGATCATGATTCAGCTCTACCAAGGAGGCGGCCTTTACAGCTACAGTGGCGCGAACGCAGTGGCGAACTTCCAGGCCTGGGCCGCTGATGCGTTTGCCGGGCAGCCGGGGGATACTGTCGCGGGCGCCGGCACGCTGTACAGCTCATTTGTGCAGACCGTCGACGCAATCAACGGACCCACGGCGGCGGCTGGTGGTGACAACTTCTACATGCATATGTACGACGCATTTGCCGAGGACTCCTGGAAGCTGAGGCAGAACCTGACGGTCAATGTGGGCGTGCGGTACGATTTGCAACTGACCCCAAACCCCCTGCACCCGAATACAAGCAGCCCGCTCGCGGCGGAGTACAACACAACCATCAAGAACGTAACGGACCGGGTGCAGCCGCGCTTCGGGTTCTCCTGGTCTCCCTATACCGGCACGGTTGTGCGCGGCGGGTATGGCATGTTCTCGGGCCTCAACCAGGGCAGCACGTATTACAACATGCGGGTTGAGAATGGCATTTACCAGGTGAACTACTCGCAGGGTACGAGCGGGATTGCCAAGACAGTCAAGTTCCCCGACGTCGTCTACCCAATCCCGTCGCCCGATCCCGCGCTGTCCTCTGCGTTGATTCCCTCGGGCGGCAACGTGCCCGTCGCCGAGAATCCATTCCCGACAACGTTGTCGACGGTCGGTGTGGTCCCAGCCTTCCACGGCCTGAGCCCGAACTTCGTCCCGCCTCTCACTCACGAGATGGACCTGAGCGTCGAGCAGCAGCTTCCCGGCAAGATGTCCTTGTCGATAGGTTATGTGGGCACTCGGGGCATCCACCTTCCGGTGTTCATGGATGCAAACCTGGTGGGTCAGACTCCGCACGGTATGCGCACCTACAACGTAACCGGCTATAACGGAGTTGTGACCTCCTACACGCTGCCCTTCTATCTGGCCAGCGACCGAGCCAACACCTCGATTGGCTCACTGAACACCGGCTACAGCATTGCGAACCTCTGGTATCACTCACTGGCAACCACGCTGCGCCGTCCGTTTGCGAATGGTCTGGAGATCATCCTGAACGAGACGTGGTCCCACTCCCGCGACGACGATCAGGTCGCCGGCACCTTCGGGACCTTCTATGGTGGCAATCCTGTCCTCGATCCCAACAATCTGAAGGCCGAGTACGGCAACGGCGACCTGGATCTTCGGAACCGCTTTACCGGCTCCTTCGTCTATCAGTCGCACATGTACCCCGACAGCTGGGCTTTCAAGTACGTCCTGAATCCGTTCAGCTTCTCCGGCGGCTACACAGCACAGACCGGAAACACAATCACTGCTGGTACCAGCGGTTATCCTGGTTCTTCCACTGCCAGCCTGGCATACGCGGGTGATGATGGAGGCCCCACCGGAGCCGTAATGAGTTCCGGCTCGGGCCTGGGTACCACTGGGCGCCCGTTTTATATCCAGCGCAACTCGCAGTTCTCGCCGGGCCAGCAGGACTTCGATGTGCGTGTATCGCGCAACATTCCGATCCATGAAGGAATCTATATGCAGGTGTTTGGCGAGGCCTTCAATGTTGTCAACAAGCGCATCATCACTGGAGTAAATAGTACCTACTCTGGATACAGCGTTCCGAGTTCCTCCTGCTCTGGGACTGCGCCGTCGGGCTCGACCTTTGCGGGTTGCTACACGCCTTACAGCGTCGGTACTGCAAGCGCATTTGACTTCCCAAGCAGCACCAGCAACCTGCTGGTGGGGCCGCGGCAACTGCAGGTTTCCGCGAAGTTGTTCTTCTAACACCTTGTACCATCCGGTCCCGCAAGGACCGTGCAGACGGATCGCATCCCCGGAGTCTCCTCACACGAGGCTCCGGGGATTTTTTCTGCCTGGTGAAGCGCGTCTCTTCGCCCTGACGCAGCGCGGCTTTGCACGCTGCGCTCTTACGAAGGTAACCGCCGTGTATCTCCTTGCATGCAACGGCCCATCACAGGTTGTAGGCCCATCCGTACCCTTCTACTGCCAATGTGGGATAGCTGATAAGGTACGCCCATGCCGAAATAGAAGGTATGCAACGGGCCCCCTTCTTCGCATGTTTGAGCTTTGGTCTGCTCTCGGCGCTGGCCACCACGGCAGTCTCTCAGAATCCCTCTCAGGTCCGCCGCAACCCTGTCAGCCAGGACCACGCAGCCCTCCCCTATCAGGTCCACATCGCGCCCACCACGCTGCCCGACGGCAGCACCTCCATTGAGGCCGGCGCCGACACTTGGAGCGCGCGCGGCTACGACCTGCGCACGCTCATCGCGCAGATCTACAACGTGGACGCCCGCCGCGTCGACTTCCCCGACTCGTCCGTCGCCGGCAAGCGCTTCGACATCAGCGTCGACCTGCCCGCCGAGGTCACTCCTGACGTGATGCAGCAGTTGCTCGAAGACGCCATTGAGAAGCGCTTTGGCCTGCACATCACGCCGCAGAGCCAGCCCATGAACGTCTACGTGCTCACCGCGCCAGCAGGCCCCGGCACCGCGATGAAGCAGCACCGGACCGGCATGGGAGAAGCCGAGGTCGCCGGGTTCGGAACCGACGCCGCCGACGAAGATTCGGCCCGCATCACCTTCTACGGCAAGGACTGCTCGGGCGTAGCCTCCTCCAACGGCATCTCCGTCTCCGCCGCGACCATCTCCGACCTCCGCCGCACGCTCGAGCCCGATCTCGACCGCGTGCTGCTCGATGAGACCCACCTCACCGGCAGTTACGACTTCACCGTCGGCAACTACGCAGACCAGCAGGAGCTCTTCCGCCGCCTGCACGACCAGCTCGGCCTCGTCATCACGCCCGCACAGCGCAGCGTCACCGTGCTCGCCGTCCGCCCCACCGCCTCCAGCCAGAGTCTCGAGGCGCAGCTATAAAGAACTCGTAGGATTGCATAGTAATCGAGACCACACCCGCCAGCCGCGACCCGAACACACGGCTTTAGACTCCGCCGTTAGATCACGCCGTTATAGAGATAGACCCAGCAACTCCTGCGCGTGCCGTCGCTCATCGCAACCTCAGTCTCCATCCGCAGAAACAGACTCGCCTCGGGTTCCGCCGGCCGGTAGTCCTCATACGCATCCAGCCGCGCCAGCGTCTCTGCATCCGGCACTTCGAAGACCTCGCCTGAAACTTCGCTACCCTCAGTCTCCTCGAGCACTACGCCCGGATACTCGCCCAGGTCGAGCAGCCGCCCGTGGATCGTCCCCGCGCCCACCGGCCTCAGCCGCCGCGCAGCCGCAGCAATTGCACTCGGCGCGCGCTCCGGGTGCAGCGTCCCGTAGATGAAAAGAAGGTCGGACATCGGCAGTTCGTGTTTGGGCAGTGTTGGCTAGTTCGCGGACGGATACTCCACGTGATCAATCATGAAGAACGTGGCAGTCCCTTCCTGCTTCTTCAGCCGCAGCCCAAGCTGGGCATCTAAGGCCTCCGGCAACTCCGGCCCGGAGTTTGCGGTGAGGTCATCCGGTTTTGCGCCCTCTGCATAGTTGGGGGCAAACTCGACGACAAAATCGTAGGTGCCCTTCAAACCCGTTTCATCAATGATGGGCCGGTCCGCATAGTCGCCTGCACCGGTCAACGAGCTTGCAATGGCACCAATGCTCATGTCGCGCCCACCGTCGCGCACGGCGCGTGCAGAGATGCGAAGCTCCTCACCATCTCCGCAGGCTAGTGGCCAGATGCCGATGACCTGGGAGACCGGCACGGGCCTCGACGACGCCTGAGACGTTGAAGGACAGGCGGAGTTTGGATCGTGTGGCTTGAGTTGCGGGCCCATCTTTCCAGGCTTAACCAGACTCAGTGCAAAGACCGGCCCCCGCCGGCTTTCGCGGTGGACGGCCATCTTGAACCGGTCCTCAAGCAAGGACTGGAGCATCAGGCGCATCTCGTCTTTAGTAGGGTTCGGGGAGTCGCTCCTCGCATCGATATCGAATCGATCTTCGACCGCCCATTTCGGCAACTGGCGCATGAAGCCGCCTGGGGTGGTGGTCTCGCTCACACCCACCTTGTATGCAAACAAGATGTATGCGATCAAGGGCTGATTCCTGGCAGAGAACACCCCTCCGGTGGGCGAATAGGCCTCAGTTCGATCGAGAGGAATGTTCGAGTTCTCTTTGCTGCTCGACTTGTTCTCTCGTACGGAAGCAACCGCGAATGCAGGCTTCTGTTGCGCCCTCGCCGATTGCGCAATGGACAGCACCGCGATAGCAAGAAAGCCAAATGCGCGTGACGATCGCATGAGCAACTTATAGCCACTTCACCGCGAGATGACAAGCGAGGGCAATTAACAAACAAAAGGGACGCGACCATTCGGCAGCGTCCCTCTCTTTTGCGCGAAGTGCGAACTCAGATGTCCTGGGTCTATCGTCCTGCGCTCGCGCAAATTCTGCGAACTACTGGTTCATCGTGTGCAGGAACTCCTGGTTGTTGCGTGTCTTGGCCAGCCGGTCGGTCAGCAGTTCCATCGCCTCAACGGGCGAGAGCGGGTTCAGCACCTTGCGCAGGATCCAGATGCGCGCCAGGTCCTCCTTGGGGATCAGCAGCTCTTCTTTGCGCGTGCCCGAGCGCTGGATGTCGATCGCCGGGAAGACGCGCTTGTCCACCAGCTTGCGGTCGAGGATCACTTCCATGTTGCCTGTGCCCTTGAACTCCTCGAAGATCACCTCATCCATGCGCGAGCCCGTGTCGACCAGCGCGGTCGCGATAATCGTCAGGCTGCCGCCCTCCTCGATGTTCCTCGCCGCCCCGAAGAAGCGCTTCGGCCTCTGCAGCGCATTCGAATCCACGCCGCCTGAGAGCACCTTGCCACTGGGCGGCACGATGGTGTTGTAGGCGCGCGCGAGACGCGTGATGCTGTCGAGCAGGATCACCACGTCACGCTTATGCTCGACGAGTCGCTTCGCCTTCTCGATCACCATCTCGGCCACCTGCACATGTCGCGCGGCCGGCTCGTCGAAGGTCGAAGAGATCACCTCGCCCTTTACCGAGCGCTGCATGTCCGTTACCTCTTCCGGCCGCTCGTCGATCAGCAGCACGATCAGCACTACCTCCGGGTGGTTGGTGGTCACGGAGTTGGCAATCGACTGCAGCAGCATGGTCTTGCCGGTGCGCGGCGGCGCCACAATCAGCCCGCGCTGCCCCTTGCCCACCGGGGTCAGCAGGTCCATCACCCGCCCGGAGATGTGCTCGCGCACCGTCTCCATCTTGATGCGCTCCTCCGCGTACAACGGCGTCAGGTTGTCGAACAGGATCTTGTTGCGCGTCTCCTCGGGCGACTCGAAGTTGATCGCCTCGATCTTCACCAGCGCGAAGTATTTCTCGCCCTCGTGCGGCGGCCGCACATTGCCGCTGATGGTGTCGCCGGTCTTCAGGTCGAACTTGCGGATCTGCGACGGCGACACGTAGATGTCGTCCGGGCCGGGCAGGTAGTTGTAGTCCGGCGAGCGCAGGAAGCCGTAGCCGTCGGGCAGGATCTCCAGCACGCCCTCGGCGAAGATGTGGCCCTCCTTCTCGCTCTGCGCCTGCAGAATCTTGAAGATCAGGTCCTGCTTGCGCAGGCCGGAGGTGCCGGCAATGTCAAGGCCGCGGGCCAGTTTGCCCAGTTCGGCGATATTGTGCTCTTTCAGTTCGGAAATTGTCATAAGGTTCCTGGAATCTTGGGGGATTTTTCGAATTTTGGGGGATTTATTTGGATGGGCGCTGCCAGAGGGGACTTCGCTCGCGGGGAGCGTTGCCAGACTCACCTGGAGGAAGGGGGTGGAGCGGAGGGGCCCGAACTGCTAAGGAATACTCTGGATTATACGATGCGGGAAGGGAAGGGTGAAGCGGGGATTATTTTTTGGAATCCGGCGCAAGGCCGCGTGGGCCGCGCGGACTAAGCCGCGCGGCGTTCCGCGAAACTTGCACTCTGGGCCACAGGGCGTACCGCATTCATCGGCACGGTGTCCTTGAACCGGTCCAGCACTTCGTTGGTGGTGTCCTGCAGCCGTGTATTGGGCTTGTGCAGCTTGCGGGTCGCCTTGGAGGCCAGCTGGCACAGCTCATAGCGGTTGGTGACGTGGGTGAGAGCTCCAAAAATCAGGTCTGAGCGCATAAGTCTTCCTTTCTTTCCTATCGGGACGAGGATCTCGTCCCGGCATCATGCAGGACCGTAAACCTCGATCCTCATGGTTTGTTTTCTCTCTTATTCAAGCGGTCGAATCGAAATCCGTTTCTCCGCAGCCCGACAATGCACCAAAGGAGGAGAACCAACACCTCCGGCCACACCGTCTTGGATGCCGCCTGGCTTGGAAAAGACTCCATTCTCTCTATGGGTTTTTTCTACAGCTGAACCATTCTGTTGCAACAAGATACATAAGGAGGATACAGGCTGAAATGGGTATAGTCAATACTTATTTTGGTAAGTTCCCAGAAAAGAAATCCCATAAATGGGAACTGCGCGTTCGAACCCAATCCCGCCCGGCAGCTAGATTACCACCCAATTGCCGGTACCGCGATGCGAGAGTGGGGGGCTGACGCCGGATCCTGCGAGCCTGCTTGGCCAGCTTCTATCCGTGCGGTGCTAGACTTACACCACTTTCCTACGGCCTCAATTGGCGTCATCGGGCGGCACATGCTCTTCAAGGCACGCAGCGCAGCGGTCTACGGAATCGACGCGCACATCATCGACGTTGAGGTCGACTTCTCCGGGATCAAAACCACCGAGGAGAGCTTCAGCACCGTCGGGCTGCCGGATGCCGCAGTGCGCGAGTCGCGTGACCGCGTGCGTTCCGCCATCAAGAATTCCGGCTTCGACCTGCCGCCCACGCGCATCACCATCAACCTGGCGCCCGCCGACCTCAAGAAGGAGGGCTCGGGCTTCGATCTGCCTATCGCCGTCGCCATCCTCGGCGCGTATGGCGGTCTGGCCATCAAGGACATCAGCGACTTCGTCCTGGTGGGCGAGTTGGGGCTCGACGGAACCCTGCGCGCCGTCCAGGGGATGCTGCCCATCGCCATTGCCGCGCGTGCGGCAGGGATACATCATCTCGTGATCCCGGCGGCCAATGCCCGCGAGGCCGCCGTGGTCGAGGGCGTCAAGGTCTACCCGGTCAAAAGCCTGCTCGAGGTGCGCGAGCTGCTCAACTCCGCCGCGCTGGGAAACATCTTTGCCGCGCCGCTGGTGGTGGACACCAAGGCGCTGCTCAGCGATGCGCAGGAGTATCAGGCGGACTTCCGCGACGTGCGCGGGCAGTATGTGGCCAAGCGCGCGCTGGAGGTTGCGGCGGCCGGTGGGCACAACATATTAATGATCGGACCGCCAGGGTCGGGCAAGACCATGCTGGCCAAGCGGCTGCCATCGATCCTCACGCCCCTCTTGTTTGAAGAGGCGCTCGAGACCACCAAGATTCACTCGGTCGCCGGCGTGCTGAATAAAGATGAGGGGCTGGTCACGCGCCGGCCCTTCCGCTCGCCGCACCACACCATCTCGGACGCAGGCCTCATCGGCGGAGGCATGATTCCCCGCCCCGGAGAAGTCTCGCTGGCGCATAACGGGCTGCTGTTTCTGGACGAGCTGCCGGAGTTTCCCCGCAACGTCTTGGAAGTGCTGCGCCAGCCTCTGGAAGACGGCAAGGTCACCATCTCCCGCGCCGCGATGAGCCTCAGCTTTCCCGCCCGATTGATGCTCGCTGCCGCCATGAATCCCTGTCCCTGCGGCTACCACAACGATAAATCGCGCGACTGCACCTGCACTCCGCCCATGATCCAGCGTTACGTCTCCAAGGTCTCCGGCCCGCTGCTCGACCGCATCGACATCCACATTGAAGTCCCCGCCGTCAAATATCAGGAGCTGCGCGGCGACTCCGCAACCGAAGGCTCCGCCGAGATCCGCACTCGCGTCATCGCCGCTCGCCAGCGTCAGCACGAGCGCTTTGCCGCCGCAGCCGAGCGCACCAAGGGAACCTCGAAGGCTCCTGCCAAAGCCATCTTCGCCAACGCGCAGATGAATACTCAGCAGATTCGCTCCTACTGCCAACTCTCCACCGACGCCGAGCGTCTGCTCGAACGCGCCATGCAGCAGCAGGGCCTCAGCGCCCGCGCCCACGACCGTATCCTCAAAGTCTCCCGCACCATCGCCGATCTCGCCGCCGAGCAGGACATCTCCGTCAAGCACATCGCCGAGGCCATCCAGTACCGCACCCTGGACCGCAGCTACTGGGCGTAGCGTTCAAGCCCGCGATACGTTCGCCAGGTCTCCGGCACATTTTATGTACCCCTGCGTCGTTAGCATCCATCTCACGCATCACATGTTCTATAGTGACTTCGCTGAGGTCTAATCGGAGAACGAGATGAACGTCGCACGGATGAAGCAACCCAGACAACAAGCTGCACAACGTTTCCGCGCAGGCTTAGGTTCGGCGCTGCTGGCCGCATTGCTTTTGACCTTCTGCGCCGCAGTGCCTGTGCGGGTTGCCAAAGCGCAGAACGCACCTCAGCCCGCCGCCGGCAACACCCAAAGCCCTCCCGCGAACCCGGACAACGCCGTCGCAGGTGATCAGGACATGCCCGCAACATCGCTGCCCGCCAACGCCACGCCTGCCCAGCGCGCCGACCGCGCCTGGTCCATGCTCTCCGACGCGATGGCCGACGCCAAGCACCCGCAGACCCGCATCCAGTCGCTGGCCGCACTGGGAACTCTGCGCGCCCCGCGTTCGGAGAAGATGATCGTCGATGCCATGGCCGATCCCGATGTGGACGTGCGCACCGCCGCCGCTCTGGCCGCCGGCCAGACCAGGGACCGCAACCTCACCACGCCCCTGCGCAATCTGCTCGACGACAAAGAGCCCCAGGTCGCCTTCACCGCGGCCTCTACGCTCTGGAAGATGAACGACAAATCCGGCGAGGACATCCTGATGGCGGTGGTCGACGGCGACCGCAGCGCCAGCCCCACGCTGGTGCATGGCACCGAACACAAGATCGACAGCGATCTGCACGACCCCGGCAAGATGGCCCGGCTCGGCGCCATCCAGGGTGCGGCCATGCTGCTTGGCCCCTTCGGCTTCGGCATCACTGCGTTCGAGTTCATGCGCCAGAGCGGCGGCGACCTGGCGCGCGCCTCGGCCATCGAGCAGATCGCGCAGGAACACACCGAGCCCATCCACAAGGAACTCCTCGCCGCGCTCGCGGACAAGGACCCCACCGTGCGCGCCGCCGCGGCCAGGGGGCTGGCGGATTATCGCGACAGCGCGACCTCAATCGCCATCTGTGCTCTCTTCGTCGATCCCAAAAATCCCGTCCGGCTCACCTCCGCCGCAGCCTTCCTGCGTACCACCGGGGTGCCCGGCCCTCCGGCCACCCCACCCACGCCCGCCTCACACATCCAGACCGTGACCGTGCCCGCGCCAGTCAGACACTAAGCAGGTTCGGCGCTGCAAGATAGCTCGCCCTAAGGCTGCGCGCTCGCCGCCGCCTGTGTTTTTGCGGCCTTCGCCACCGCAACAGCGTGCGGCGTCTTTGGCGCAGCCGGCACAAGCGTAATCTTCTGCGCTGCCGGCGGCCCCACCAGCGGCTGCACATCACCCTTCATGATGGAGATGTCGCCGTTGGCCGTCGTGATGCGCACCGTCGGGCCACCCCGCGCCACTATGCCGTCCAGCGTCCTCTGATTTGCCCGGCCGCCGCCATCGCGCGAGCTGCCGTCTTGCTGCGCGCTCGATCCCGCCACCGAAAAGTTGGTGTCGATATCGCCGTTGGTGGTCGCAGCCTCCACGGCAAACCCCGCATGCTCAGGCAGCGTCGCCTTCACCGATCCGTTCTTGTCCTCGATCATGATATTGCCCAGCGCCGGCGCGGCGGTAAGCTCGATCGCTCCATTGCGGTCGGTAATCGCGATGTCGCCCGCCACGCGGTCCAGCGTCAGCCCGTGGTTGTTCGTCGAAATCACCGCGGGTCCCTGCGCCTGGTCGGCCGAGATGCCCGAGCCGCTGATCTGCATCTCGCCGTCCAGCCGCGCGAACTGCACATCCGCCCGGCTGGTGTGGAAGTGCACCGCGCCGTTCAGCCGCTCCAGCAGCGTGGCGCCGAATACCTCGCCGTTGATCGTCACCGGCCCCGTAATGTCCGCCAGCGTAATGTTCTGCGCGTGCCCGCGGAACGCAATTCCATCGTCCAGATTATGCGCCGTCAGCGACGAGCCCGCGCTGTTGATGTCCACCGAGACCGTCCCCGTGATCGCCGAGAGCTCGACGTTGCCGTGGTTCGCCGTCGCCGCCACTGAGGTCTTGATCGACGCGATGTGGATGTCACCGCGGTTGGCATTTACCGTCACCGCCGCATCGGCCGGCGCCGTCACCACCAGGTCGGCGCGCGTGCCGTCCATCTGCGGCATCGCGAGGCGCATCACCGGGCCGTCGACCGTCGTCTTCGGCACAAGCTGCTGCGCGCGGTTCTCGGCGTCCGAGTCCGAGCGTGCGAACACCGTCTTGTGTACTGCAATGTGCATGCGCCCGTCATCGCTGGTGCCGCTCACCGTCACATCGCCGCGCGGGTTCATAATCGCCAGCGAGCCGCCCGGGGGAAGCGGCAGGTCCAGCGTCTGGTCGAACTCATGCTTGTCGCCAAACAGCTCGTCCAGCGAGTCCTGATCGACGTGGAATCCATTTACGATCCAGTCGCCGTGCGTGCGCGCAAAGCTGATCCCCTCATCAGCGCACACCCCCACAAACGTGAAGAACAGCAGCAACACCACCACCCCGCCGCCGACCGAACGCCGGTACGGCACTCGCTGCGGATCGCGCAGGTGCATCTGGTCCAGCGCCCACTCCGCCAGCACCACCAGCCCCGCGCCCACCAGCAGCAGCGGCCACCAGCGCGCGTACAAGTCAAGAAAGTGATGGCGGTCTATGCGGCCGCTCTGCATGAGCAGGAACACCACGCCCACCGCGATCAGCAGCAGCGGCCCCAGCACCGACCCGCGCCGCATCCCGCGCATTTGGTAGCGCATCTGCATCCGCTGCGCGCGGAAGGCGTCCCGCTGCGCGCGCGCCTGATCACGATAGTAGCTGCGATAGTAGCGGCGCTCGGTGCGCGGATCGTACCCCGGCGGAGGAGGCGGCGGTGAACTCGGAGGCACGGGCGGAGGTCCCGGCGGATAGCTGGCCATCGCTTATCTTCCTTCCTGCCCGTCGCCGGAATGGCCGTCGGATTCGTAGTGTGTCGCATCACTCTGCGCCGCGTGGCCCTGCGCCACGTTGTGCGTCAGTCCGACCGGCACAATCTCCGTGCTCGTCACCGCGCTCGCCGGCGGTGCGGGCGCGGTAGGTGGCGGCGCGTAGCCATATCCATACCCTCCCCCATATCCGGAGAAGATCGTGCGCCGAAAGATCATCAGTACGCCCATCGCAATCAGGAACACCGGCCAGCTATGCGACCAGTAGAAGAGGTGCAGCGAGTTCAGCAGCCACAACGCACCCAGCAACACCATCCACATCCCGCCGTGCATGGCATTCGCCAGCCGCCAGCGGTAGTAGTCCGTGCCGTCGTTCTCCAGCCCGTGTCCGGTCTCGAGCATCCGCCGCACAAAAATCCACACGCCCAGCCCGATCAGGAAGAAGGGCGCCATCAGCCGTCCGTGAAAGACGCGGAACACCGGCGCATGGCCGAGCAGGAACAGCGCGCCGATGGCGATCAGCCAGATCGCGCCCGTGGGAATACTGCGATGGTAGGGAACATTAGCATCGGGATAAGCAGCAGGCATGGGAGGCACCGGAGGAACGGTTGGGTTGGGAGGGATAGGCGGCGCGCCCCAGGGCGCGGCCCCAGGCACACCATACGTCTGCGAGCCATCTGCCGCCCGATGAAAATGAGCGCCCGGCGTCGAGTAGGTCTGTGAGCCATCCGCACCTCGATGGAAGTAAGCACCGGGCGCGGAGTAAGTCTGCGAGCCATCGCCCTGGGAGCTATCGTTCGGCTGCGCCGTGCCAGCTGTTGCTGGATTCTCTCCCACCGGATTCGGCCCCGCAGCACTCTGCGCTCCCGGCTGACCCTGCACTCCGCCCGCCCCGTACGGTACGCCCGGCGTTGGCCACGCTCGCCCAAAGCCCATCCGCTCGCCAAGATCGTTCAACCCGAAGGGATTGGGCAGCGGCGTGCCGTCGCGTCGCGCACGCGCCGTGTGGTGCGCCTCGATCACCATATAAAAGATCCACCCCGCGACGAACAGCCCGAACATCCCGCCCGCATCGCTGGCCAGTGAGACCAGCACCGCAAACACCACCAGGTGCACAATCCCCTTGGCGTACTGCCCGTTGTACATTGCGCCCACGCCGGGGATAAAGCCCAGCAGCGCGGCGATCGCCGGCTCCGCATGCCCCGGAGCCACGGGCCCAGGCGGCGGATAAGGATAAGGAGGATAACCCGCTGCACTGTACCCCGTAGCCTGCCCAGCCGCATAACCCGGATAGCTATAGCCCGGCGGTGGAGCAGCCGTTGCACTCCCGCGCACAACAAAGCACGGCTCGCAGAAGACCGAGTTGCCCACCGTGCGCATGCACTCCGCGCACAGCGGCTTGCCGCAGTTCTGGCAGAAGGCTACGCGTTCGCGGTCCGGATGATTGGCGCAGTTCATGCCGCCCTCCTCTGCGCACGCGAAGCAATCCGCCCATCGCTTAGCGTCATGCCCGAAGCCATACGTTCGCGCAGACCTATCTCACCCTCACTCGTCTCCGCCACCAGCCGCAGCCTCTGGCCGCTCCCCTCTTCACTGCGATTGGTGCCGCCGTCGGGCGCAGGCTTCCTCTGCGCAGGAGCATGACTCTCCGGTTGCGCCGCCGGAGCGGATTCCGGCGCAGCCTTTTGATTCTCCTCCGGCGCAGGCTGCGTCTGATCCTGCTGGCTGCCTGCCCCTGCGTCGCTGTCCTCTGCGCTCTGCAGGTCATGCACCCGCGACTCCAGCTCATACACGACGCGCAAGCCCTCGTAATACTGCACCACGCGCGCATTCGCCTCAAAGAAATCCCGTTTCAGGCTCGACGGGCTCACATCGCCCGCGCGCAGGTCCAGCGGATTCACTCCCGTCAGGTCCATGGTCAGCGCAATCGAGAGGAACGCCATCGCCGCCGTCATCGCCAGCCGCGGCTGCCGCATAATCTGCCCCACTGAACCACTACGCCCCGCCATCGCACGCCGCGGGAAGGGAATCACCTGGCCATACGCCGCATAACCCGCAGCCATCGCCGGCGCAGGCTGCACCAACGCCACCGGACGCAGCGCCTGTGTCACACCCGCAGCCTCTGCCCCGCTCGTCTGCGCCAGTATCTTTTCCAGCAGCGCCGCCGGAGGCTCAGGCGCAGGGTTGCGCAGCATCTCCAGCCACGCCACGCCGCGACGCGCGTCGGCCAGCAGTTGCGCGCACGGTCCGCAACTCGCCATATGCGCATCGAACCGCTCCTGCTCCTCTGCGGAGAGTGTCCCATCCAGCGCGTCGGCCAGCATCGCCTCGCAGCGCGAGCACTCGCCGCTGTCGCCGGAGCGGTTGCCCTCCGTCCTGTCCCCAAACTGCTTCTCGAACTGTCTCGCGTCCGCCACCTAAACCACCTGCCCTTCTATACGCTGCAACAGCCTCGCAAGTTCCCCACGCCCGCGGCTGATGCGGCTCTTCACCGTGCCCTCAGGGATCCGCAGCACCTGCGCGATCTCCTTATAGTCCATGTCCTCCAGGTCGCGGAAGACCACCGCCTCCCTTAGCTCCGGCGAAAGCTGCTTCAGCGCCTGTTGGATGCGCGCCTTCAGCTCCAGCCCCGACGCGTGCGCCTCCTGCGTGGGCCGCGTATCCGCCAGCCGGTCGGCCATCGTCGCGCTCCGCCCGTCGTCCTCGTAGCCCGCATCCAGCGAGTCCGTCGCCCGCTCCATCCGCGTCCGCCGGAAGTGGTCCACCAGCAGGTTGCGCGCCAGCGTCGTAATCCATGTCTGGAAGCTGCCCTTGTGCGTGTCGAAGCTCGCCAGATTGCGATACAGCTTTAGGAAGACCTCCTGCGTCAGGTCCTCCGCATCCATCGCCGACCCGGTAAACCGGTAGCAGATCGCGTAGATCCGCCGGTGCTGCGCCGTCACCAGCTGCTGCCACGCCTGCTGGTCCCCGGCCATGCACTGCCGCACCAGCCGGCCGAGCGTCTCCTCCGTGGCTTGCTGTTCCGCCGTGCGCTGCAATGTCGCCTCAACCCCAAGCCGCCCCGAACCCCGCGCCCACGTCCCTGATGTTGTCCTTGGTGTCGCCCCTGCTGATGCTGGTTCCGAAGCCCGCGCCGGGACCTGCGCCGCGCTCACGGCCGATGGCAGAAGTGTACCGCGCACCGGCGTCTTGCCATCGTTCGCAACATCGCGCCGTGCGGCCGCCGGAATCCCGCTGCCTCGCGCCTCGCCGCTCTTCGCTCTCACGCCGCGCGGCCTCACCGGCATAAACCCCGCCGCCGGCATCGCCATCTGCAAAACGCTCATGCAAATCGATACGCAGCCGCCCCCGCCATAGTTCCCACTTGCCCGCCGACTAATTCTCCGTCGGCGTCTTCTCCGCGTGGTCTACGATCAGTTGCTGCACGGGGGCTTTGGCGGAGGTCAGTTTCAGGCCCAGCTTGTCCAGCGAAGAGTTGACGCTCGAGCCAGCGCCGCCACCCGGATCGGAGGCCTCTCCCGCGCCGCCGCCCATGCTTCCCCCCCCAGCACCGCCTCCGGGAGGCGGAGGTGGCGGAGGGCCTCCCATGTCCACGCCATTGCGCCGCGCCGCCGCGACCAGGTCCGCAAGGGAGAGCTGCAGCGAAACCTCGTAGTGCCCTTTCAGCCCAGTCTGGTCGACGATTAGCTTCGCGCCCGGCCCGCCAATCTGCATGATCTGGTTCACCATATTGACCAAGCCGGGCATGGCCACGCCCTTGCCGTCAATATCGATCACCTGCGTCTGCATGTTGATCTTCTCCAGGAACACGCCGCGCTCGCCCATGTTCACCGTGGCCTGGCCTCCCGCTGGATTTCCCGAGATGATCGCCGGACCGTCCGCCAGGTCCTGCTTCATCTCGCCCGGCTTCAACTCCGCGCTCTCATCGATCGGCGGATTTTCCGGCGAGTCCTTCAGCTTCGGGCCGTCCTTGCCCACGACCAGCGCGTTGACCGCCAGGTCTTTCGTCTCCATGTGCGCCTGCAGCCCCAGGCGTTCCTTAAGAAGCGTCTTCAGCATCTCCGGCTGATCGTCCTTGGTCGAACCTTCCGGCAGCCGCGCCACGATATCGTAGTGCTCTGTCTTCAGCCAGTCCGGCCCGATGATCTGATAGGGCTTCACCTTGTAGGCAAACATGATGAGCTGCTGCAAGGTTTGATAGTTGTACTCCGCCCGCAGGCCGTCGAGGTGCGCGCCCCAGTTCGGCATCTTGCCCGCCCGCGCATCCGCCTGCAGCTTCGCCATATCCAGCGGCGCCGACACGCGCACCGTCGCCACATCGAACGTCAGGCCCTTCGCCCCAGGCTGCTGTGCGGCCTGTCCCGGGGTTTGCGCAGCCGCTGCCGCCGGCGCGGAGGGTGTTGCAGGCGCACTCGGCGCAGCCTGCCCAAACGCCGCCATCGGCATCAGTACCACGCCCACCGCCAGCACCAGGCCGCCTGCAAAATTCACTGCCCTTCGACCTCGCATCACCACTCTCCGATCCCTCATCGTCCTTCATAAATCGCGTGCACAAGTCTACTCGTCGTCGCTCTTCCGCATCGACGTCTGTAACTCCAGCATCTGCACCTGAAGCTGCTTGATCTCCTTGAGCAATTCCACCTGACTCTGGCTCATGCGATGCCTGGCACTGCGAACGAATAGACCCAGGCAACTCAAGCCTGCGAGAGCTAACAAGCCATTCGCCACAGGGAGACCTTTAGTCCTAGCCCAAATGCCTAGAAGACAGGAGAGCACCCCGATAAACATGATTACCTTAACTTCTATCCCGTCCCAATACAGCGCTCTTTCGTGCTTCGCCAGCAACACCGCGACCTCCTCTTTATAGGCCGCAATATCGTCAGTCTGAGGAAGACGCGACAGCAGCCGTTCTCGAATGCTTTCAACTTTTTCCATAACCACCTCGCTCCGAAATCTCCTTCAGCGCCTGCTTGGCGCTTCTTCCATAACCGCCTCGCTCCAGGATCTCCTTCATCGCCCGCTTGGCATAGAAAATCCGCGACCGCACCGTACCCTCCGAGCAGCCCACAATCTCTGCAATCTCCGCCATCGACAGGTCCTCCAGAAAATGCAGCACCAGCGCCTCCCTGTGCTTCACTCCAATCTCGCCCAGCGCCGCATGGATCGCCGCCGCATCTTCCCCGGCAAACGACGGCTCCTCCGCCTCGGAGAACTCCTCCATCTGCACCTGCTCGGCCCGCTCGCGCACCATGCTGTGCCGCGTCCGGTCGATCGCGACGCCATGCACGATCCGGTAGAGCCAGGCACGCAGCGCGCCGGGGTCCTTCAGTTGCCCGATGCGCCGCAGCGCCCGTACCCACGTCTCCTGCAGCACGTCCAGCCCGTCGTCTTTATTGCCGGTCAGGCTGATGGCGTAATACAGCAGCGGCCGCTCCATCACCGCAATCAGGTCTTCGAACGCGCCTGCATCGCCCGCCTTGCAGCGCAGCGCCAGCCATTCATATCGCGCTCGGTCCTGGCTCTCCATGGGCGTTCACAGCTTAAGTCGCAGTCCAAGGCCGCCGCGTTCAAATCTACCCGCGATTTATTTTGGGAAATATCTACGTCGTTCTCTCCAGCGCATCCAGCTCATCAATGCGCCGCTGATATCGCCGCACCATCCTCAGATTGAGCGGCACCGCGAGCACAAACGGAATCAGAAGCGCTATGACTGCCGCAGCCATCCCTCGCGCAGCTGGCGCATGAGCCATCGCCACCGAACAGAAGAAGAGCAGGTAGGACCCCACCATGAGAATCCGCGACCACATCAACGCCCCGCTGTGGTAGGCACGCTGCCGCTCCAGCTCCAATCGATACACGCCCGCGCCTCCGCCCAGCAACGCCGGTCCCGCGCGCCTGGCAGACACCTGAGCCAGCCTGCCCGCCACGGCTACAACCAGCAGGTACGAATCGATCCGCAACTTTGCACTCCCCGCTTTGTGCCCCGACCATCCCGCCAACAACGCGAGGAAGGCGCAGGTCACGTACCCCAGCACCGTCTGCCTCCTGATATTCTCTTGCAAGCTCGAACGCCGCACCCGGCAAATCCGCCGTCGACGTGATCGGCATATCCCTGCGTTGCCACAGAATGCGCACGCTGCCCAGCGCCCAGCCCAGCGCCGTCCAGTCGCTCTCGATAAACTCCACCTCACGCGCCGTCGCCTCCGCCCACTCCTTCGTTCCCGAAGACGCTCGCCGCACCACCCCGCTTGAAATCCTCACCGCCGCCCTGCGTAAAAGAGTCATCAGCCATTCACCCCGCTCAAGACAGGTTCACCCACAAGTTGCGTGGAAGCCATCGCATGTTCCCGCGCGTAACGCAGCCCATCGCCCGTCAGCTTGTAAAGGTGTCGCGGCGGCCGTCCCGCCTCCACCGTCTCCCAGCTCGTCTCCAGCAGGCCATGCTCCGCCAGCCGCATCAGGATCGGATACAGCGTCCCCGACTTCAGCCCCGTGCTCCGGCTCAGGTCGTATCCATATCTCCACTCCATCGGAGCCTCAAGGAGTTCAGCCAGCACCCGCACCGTTTGTGGCGACTTACGCAATCTCATGCCATCAAATCTACATATGTAGACATTGGCGGTCAAGCAGATTCGTCCCGGAAATTCCTGTCAAGCCCCAAAACCATCTATCCCGCACAAAACGCACAGGATAGAGTTGGCATAACAGTTATGCTCCACCAGCTACAATAGAAGTAGGAATCGAAGAGGTCAGGAGGAGCCGCTACCCGGTCTATCAGGCCAGGGAGTGGCTTAACCCTTTTCTTCGGGATACTTTAGGGCCAACCCCTTTGTAAGGGATACTTAGGACTCGAAGCCATACTCTTTCAGGCCTAACCCCTTTATCCGGGATACTTTGGACCTAAGTATGGGGAGGGGGGTACCCCCTGCTATTGCGCCGTAATAATCCCGCAGGCAATCCGGTTGCCCGCATTGCCCGTCGGGTCGGTCTTCATGTCGTCGGCCTTCTCGTGCACCATAATCGAGTGCCCCAGCACCGAGTTCGGCGCGCCCGCCGCCAGCGTCAGGTAATCCACCTTGTAGCTGATCTCGCCCATGTGGTCCTCGCCCACCGTGATGTTCTTCGGCATATCGCCGGCGTGGTGGCCCATCGGATTGTCCATCCCGTGCTGCTTGCTGTCCGGGTTGAAGTGGCCGCCCGCACCCTTGAAGTCCGGCGCATCGCACACCGGGTTAGCGTGGATATGCACCGCGTGCTCGCCGAAGGGAACGTCGTGCAGCTTCACCGTGACGGTCAGTTCCTTGCCGTCCTTCGCTTCCTTGAAGGTCGCCGTGCCCGCAGGCGTCCCGTCCGACTTACTGATCGGCACCGTCAGCGTGCCATTCTTCATCGTCCCCTGGGCCTGCGCACGGCCGGCGTGCAGCGCAAGCATCACCACGGTAAAAGTAATCAGCGAAACGGCAGCAGCGGTAAGTAAACGGCGCATGGCAATCCTCCTCAAAACAGCGTGCCAACCAGCATAACCCAGCTGGATGAAATGTGCCTACGCCACCACGCCGGTCTCCGGCAGCTCCATCTGCGCGCTCTCCGGCGCATCCAGATACGGCCGGAAGCACGCCCGGCAGCGCGCCTCATACACGCCCGCCGCGCCCACCACCACCAGCTCGCGGCTCTTGCCCAATCGCTGCGTGTGGATCGCCGGCTGGCCGCACACCATGCACACCGCGCTCAGCTTGGTCACTTCGTCGGACATCGCCATCAGCGCCGGAATCGGCCCGAACGGATCGCCGGTAAACGTCGTGTCCAATCCGGCGATCAGCACCCGCTTACCCATGTGCACCAGCTCGCCCGCCAGCTGCACAATGGTCGGCTCCAAAAACTGCGCCTCGTCGATCCCGATCACTTCCACCTCCGGCAGCAGTTGGTACAGCGCCCGTCTCAACTCGGCCACATTCGCCACCGTCACCGCATCGTGCGTCTGCGCGCTGTGCGAGGCGATCGCCGTGCGATGGTAGCGCAGATCGATGTCCGGCTTGAAGCAAACAACCCGCTGCCGCGCAATCCGCGCCCGCTTCAGCCGCCGGATCAGCTCCTCGCTTTTGCCGGAGAACATCGGCCCGGTAATCACCTCCATCCGGCCCACGTCCTGCCGCACGGATTCGCCACGCACCGCGTCGCCGCCGCGCGTATCCGCACTATTCAGTTGAATGTGGCCGTTTGCAGAACTACTCATGCTGCTGACCGCCTTTGCGAATTCCGATCTCTCTCATACGCAATACGCGCAACGCGACTCGCGCACCTCGAAAGAACCATCCTACGAAATCGCGCCGTGGATATCACGGCCATCGCCGCCATTCCCCCCATGCCGTCCGCGGTCTCTCGGCCGCGATTCCCGTGCCTATAGCGTAAAATTGGGACTGGACGCGGCATCCGCGCGTCGCTAACCATGCGTTCGCCGGGTCCCCATCGTTCAGTGGTTAGGACACCGCCCTTTCACGGCGGTAACACGGGTTCGAATCCCGTTGGGGACACCAATAACAAATCAGCAAGTTAGCAGTTATGCCGCCTCTTTCAGTTTTGGGGCTGGTAACGCTGCGGTAACGATAGAACCGGAATTGTTCTCGCTTTCGGGCTTTTCCTGTGTCTCGGCTTCAGCGTTCTTCGGGCTTCTCTGCATAGGCCCCGTCGAGCAGTTTCACCGCGTCCGAGAGGAATGCCGAGCTGAGGTGCTGATACCTTGCCGCCATCCTCAAATCCTTGTGACCCAGGATGAGCGCGACCGTGTGAATGTCCGCACCCTTCATTCGCATCCAGCTTGCCGCCGTGTGCCTTAGATCGTGGAAGCGAAAGTCTGAAATTTTCAGGCCCCGGCAAGCCCGCAAGAAGGCCAGCGAAACATTCTCCGGCGTCACAGGGTCACCGGCGAAGACGCAGTCGGTGGATTTTGCCTTCTTGGGCGGCACGACCGCAGAGAGCGCTTCTATCGCGAGCGTGTTGAGGTACACGAGCGGCGTCGCTCCGGGCCATAGCGCAGGGATTGAATGGCGCGGGTTTGACCACTGCTCGGGGTCGGCAGTGGACGGCAACTCAGGTAGCCACGTTTGAGAACCCCGAAAGTTTCGAGAACTCCTGAAGCAAGCAGGATCGCGTAAGCAACCTCGCGCCTATGAATACCTCCAGGACATCGAATTCGTCTTTGACCTCTTCTCGCATCCAACCAGAATGGAAGCCTCACATAATCAGGGGGCGACACGCTCGACTAAGCGTCTTTGAAACTTAACCCGCGAATAGCAAATTCTTCGTGAGCGGCAAGCGAGCCTGCGAGCAGCGGCACTATATAGGGTCACCCAACGATGGAGTCCCCGAATCAGATTCAAGACCATATTGACACCATCCTCCGGCACGAGCAGGAGTTCATGGCACGCAGGACGACGTCGGAGCGTTTAGGCGACGCCATTGCTGGATTTGTCGGCAGTCTGCGTTTCGTCCTGATGCATCTCTGCGTTTTTCTCTGCTGGATCATCCTCAATACCCTCCGCGTGTCGGGTGTACCGCACTTTGATCCATTCCCTTTTCCCTTCCTCGGCACCTGGGTATCGCTTGAGGCCATTTTGATCGCGAGTTTCATCCTGATGAGGCAGGCGCGACTGGCGAGACGGGCCGATGAGCGCGACCACCTGATGCTCCAGATCCTGTTGCTCACCGAAAAGGAGATTACTGCCGTCGTGAGAATGAATAGGGAGATGGCAGGCAAGATAGGCCTTCCCGGAATCACCCGCGACAAAGACATCAAGGAACTTGGCGAAGAAACATCCATCGACGAAGTAGCGCAGACCATCCAGGATAATTTTTCTCCCGAATAGTGCGGCCAGCCTGCACGCTATGGCCGGGCGCGTTGCCGCCTGCTGCAACCTCAATGGAAATGGTAGGCAACTCCAACTTCCAGAATCGCCGGAGTCAGGCCATGTGGCGGGAACCCCAGCCATCGCTGGTACTCATAGCCCGCTCTTAGAATAAGTGACCGACTGAGGATATAGTCCGCTCCGCCGCCCACTGCGGCAACGTTGTACGCGATGTTGGCCCCAAATCCCGGCCCCACCTTCGGGTAGTTGAAGACTCCGCGCCCGTACAGCGCTTTGGCAAACGGTTGGATCCGCCTATAGTGCAGCACGTATCGCGGACCAACCTCGTAGGTCCGTTCGTAGATGTTCGGCGAGCTTACCGAATTGTTGAGCTGATGGAACTCGGCCTCCAGTCCCAGGTGATAGTTGACATCGAAGTTCGAGTAGAAGCCGAATCCACGAAATCTGTTTGCGGTGTAGTCGGAGTCTGCCAGGTTGAATGTGCCGCCCACCTTCAGGTCTCCAAAGCGAGTGGCCGTCGGCTCTGCCTGCCCGTAGAGGCTTCGCCCGACTCCCGCGAAGCAAGCCAGCGCGAGAAGGGCCGCCGCCATCGAGGTCTTCCAACAAGTGGTCGCTGTTCTATAGAAGAAAATCTTCATCGTGCGTTTCGTCTCTTGCAATTTGTAAAGCCCTCCGGCAACCTTGCGAATCAATGCATAGAGTCTGCGATCCGCCCTCAGCCCATGAACCCCATATAGGGGCTCGTGCCGAAGTTGGCGAAGTTCGGAAACACCTCCCGCACCTGGCTGTCGGAGAGCCCAAACCACCGCGCCAGCGTTCCTGCGTACTGCTCCACGGCGGTCGCCGGGATCAGCCGGCCCGCGCCCGTATCGTTGGCCTGGTTGGCCCCGATCACTGGGTACTGGCCGTATATGTCCTGCCCCGCCACGGCGCCGCCGGTCACGATGTGATGGCTTCCCCAGCCGTGGTCCGTGCCGTTGCTGTTTGCCGTCAGCGTCCGGCCAAAGTCGGACGCGGTAAACGTCGTCACCTGGTCGTTCATACCCATCGACGTCATCACGGCGTCGAAGTATTCCAGCCCCGAGCCGAGCTGCGTCAGCAGTTGCGCAATCTGCGGCGCCTGGTTGTCGTGCGTGTCAAAGCCGCCCAGCACTACGTAAAAGATCTGCCGCGTCACACCCAGCCCGCTTCTCCCGCCGATGATCCGCGCCACGGTCTGCATCGAAGTTGCGAACGAATTGTTGGCCAGCTTGTTGGTCGTGGGGTTCAGATATTGCGGAGGATTGGGCACGCCACCCACTCCCGCAGGCAACATCGAAGTCGCCAGTGACGCCTGCGCCGCGGTCGAGCGGTTGATGATGACCTCATACTCCTTGGCAAACAGGTTGGCCTCGCTCGCCGTCAGGATCGACGACAGCGCATTCGACCCCGCCTGCTGCCCAAACAGCGGCTGCGCCAGCCCCGAGATCGGAATCGCTCCCGCCGAGGTAACGTTCAGCTGAAACGACGTCTCCCCCGAGAGAAACAGCGTCACGCCCGCGGTCGAAATGCAGGTGAACGCGGAGTTGGTATTCATGCTCGCGATCAGGTCCGCCATCGCGCCGCCCCATCCTGTATGCACCGCAGAGCCTCCGGTCGCCGAGATCGCCTGCCACGCCGCCGTCTGGTCGAAGTGCGAGTAGAGCGACGCCGGCAGCGGCACCGAGTTCGCCTGGATCTGCGCCTTGGTCACCGGCGCAACCAGCGTCCCTGTATTGGCGATGATCGCGGCTCGCCCCGCGTTGAACAGGTTCTGCACGCCGCTCAGGTAGGGGTTGAGCGCAAACGTGCGCCCGCTCTGTGGGGTCAACGGGCTGATCGGCAATAGAGTGTTCATGCTGTAGGCCAGCCCCGGCGCACCGGACCGCGCCGTGGTAAACGCGTTGAACGACGCCGGGTCGGTCGCGATCACCGTCCCATGTCCGTCGTTGCCGCCGGAGAGGAAGATGCACACCAGCGCGCGATAGTCCGTGCTGCTGCCGCTTGTCTGCGCCATCGCAGCCACTGAGTTCAGTTCGAGCAGAAAGGGACTCACCGCCATGCCCGCCATCGACGCCATGGACGCGGTCCTCAGGAATTGCCGCCGGGATTGTTCGTGCTTGTTCATGGTGCGCTCCGTTTCTCAGCTTCAGAACTGTGCCGCGTATTCTGGTGACGCCATAGTTAAGTAGATTGCCGTCTGCACGCGCGCGAGTAACGCGGCGTTGATCGCGCTCTGGCTGCCGCCCGAAGGAATAGGAATTGCGCTGACGGCGGAGACGATCTCGCCCTCGAGCGTCGAGTCCATCTCGCCCGCCATCAGCAGCAGGTTGATGCGGTCGATCAGTTGGCTCGGCGTCGCCGCCAGCGCCATCTCCGCTGAGTAGTTGGAGAACAGGTCCGGGCCTGCGCTCGCCGTGCTTCCGATCGCGCTCTGCATGTAGTTCAGATACCCAACCACGGTCGACACATCCGTCATCTCCATCTCAGGCGCCACTAGCCCCGCCGCCGAGATGCTCGTCGCCGGAGGCACATACCCCGGCGCAAACCAGTTGAAGACGCTCGGCGCACGCAGCGACATCTCACCCAGCGCGAAGATGGGGTCTTCGGTGCTGCCCAGGTTGTACACGCCGTTGCGCGACTGCGCCGTAAACGCGCGTGCCCACTCCGTATAGCGGATCAGCGCCTCGCGCACCTTGCCGTACTGCGAATTGCTGGCCGCAGCCGCGGAGTCGCGCGCCTCGCTGTCCATCAGGATCGCCTGGATCACGGCCTTCATGTCTCCGCGCACGCCCTGCCCGTTGTCCTGGAACACTGCGGCCACGCGGCCCACGTATGCGGGGCTGGGATTGCTCGTCACCAGGTGCTGAATAAGCTGCTTGCACACAAACGGCGGCAGGTTCGGATGATTGAACAGCGTATCCAGCGCGATCTTCAGGTCGCCCACCGGATCGGGGTTCGCCGACGCGGAGATGGTGACGCCGAGAAAATCCTTCTCCACCGTTGAATGGTGATTGGGGTAGGCCTGCATCGGCAGCAGGTCTTCGCCGAATCCCGGCCCCACGTACATACAGCAGTTCGACCATGCATCGTCGCCCGTATCTCCCGGCACGTTCCAGCTGAAGCCGGTAAACACCGCCGCCAGCCCCATCACATCTGTATTCGAGAACGTCGGAATCGGCTGTCCGTTCCCATTCAGCACCTGTGTGCCGTCCGGGTTCAGCTGGTACAGCCCGATGGTCAGCAGCTGCATCACCTCACGCGCGTAGTTCTCATCCGGATCGCGCGTCGCATCGCCCTTGTCGTTCCCCTGCATGTTGAGGAACTGCCCCATCATCGGGTTCAGCGTCACGTCCTGCAGCAGTTGCCGGAAGTTGCCGAACGCGTCCGCGCCCAGTACGTCGTAGTAGTTCGCCATGCCGCGTGGCATATTCGCCACGGCCGGGTTGGTGCTGGAGATCACCATCAGCTCCGTCAGCGCATATACCATCCGCTGCCGCAGTTGGTCACTCCCTGCAACCGCCTGCTGCCAGAAGCTCTGCTCCAGATAGCCTCCGTCCGAGCTGTTCTGAACGAACAGCGCCGCGTTGCACGTCACATTGCCCGCAGCGCACGGCGGATTATTCAGCATCAGCGACTGCTCCACCGCCGGCTCCTGCAGCGTCGGCGGCGCGCTGAACTGCTGGTTCAACCACGCCGTATAGCCAATCTGTGAGAGTGTGTGGATGTCCGCGTCGGTCGCGCCGAAGGTCGACTCCGCCAGAAAGCGTGACGCATCCTGGGGCGTCGGCACCAGCGCGGGCGGCGTGCCGTTCACCTGCGCGATCAGGTCGGCAGAGGTCGCCGGCCCGGGGCTCGGGTTCAGCACCTGCAGATCCAGATTTCCCGGGTCCGTCGGGTTGAGGCTCGCCGTCAGCTGCCCGCCGCTGTTGAAGGTCGTCTGCACTGCTACGCCGTTCACCAGCACCTGCGCGCCGTTGATGAAATTGCTTCCGGTCAGCACCGCCGTCGCTGGCCCGGCATTGAAGGCCATCGGTGTCGCCGCCGTCAGGATCGGGATCGGGTTCATCACCGCGATGTTCTGGTGGATCGAGACCGCTGGATTGTCCACGCTGGTTGCGGTCAGTTGCACGATGTTGCTCGGCGTTGGCACCACCGCCGGAGCCGTGTAGGTCACGCTGCCGTCCGCGTTGGCAACGATCGTCCCAATCTGCGCATTGCCGTTCGCAATCCCGTCGATCGTCCACGTCACGCCGGTGTTGTTCGTCCCGGCCACCGAGATCCCAACATTCAGGCTGTTCGTCACGCGCACGCTCGTGCCCGCACCCGTCTGCAGCGTCAGCACCACCTGGCCCGGACCCACTACTTCCTGCACAATCGCCGAGTTCGCCGCTCCCGGATTCGGGTTGCTCACCATCAGCGGATACGTCCCCGGATTAGGCGCGGCAATCGATGCCGCCAGCTCCGTGTCAGACACGAAGGTCGTCGGCACCGCGACGCCGTTCCACATAATCTGCGCACCGTACACAAACTGTGACCCAGCGATGGTCACCGTGGTCGAACCCTCGGTAAATCCCGACGGCGTTACCGAGCTGATTACCGGAATCGGATTCAGAATTGAGATCGTGACCGACCCCGGCGTGTCCTGCGGAAACTGCGTCGCAAGCCCAGTAATGGTGACCACGTTATTCGGCGAGGGCGTAATCGCGGGCGCAGTGTACAGACCGCCGCTCGTGATCGTCCCCATCTCCGCATCGCCACCCGGCACGCCATTCACGGAGAACGCAACCGGCGAGCCGGTGATCGTCGACTCAGTTGTCAGTTGCACCGTCTGGCCCACGCGGAGCACATTGGCCGGCGCGGAGATGTAGGAGGCGTATCCCTTGTCGAAGCCGGACCCGCAGCCCGAAATCAGGAGCGCAGCCGCGGCCGCGACGAATCCCAGAGACGTTGAAACCTTCAGCGAGCGAGAGCCCCAAATCGTCTGCAGCATAAAACACCCCTCGATAAAGCGAGGCAATACGTTCAAGACCCTGAGCAATGCAATGAATGCGGGTGATCGGCTGTTACGCATCTCAGCTTATCCGCGAATCTCCGCGCCGTTATTGATTTCTGGTAACCTTCGCTGCCACGTAAGTTGTATGTGGAGCCGGCGCAGCATCCCCCGCGCACGCACGTCTGCGCGCGCCGGCACGGATTAGTACCAACGCGTGCGAAAGCAACTTCGTCAGGAAATTTTTTGGTTGGGGGACTTTAGTTCCGGCTGCGCATCTTGGAGAGCAGTCGCAGGATCTCCAGGTACAACCAGACCAGCGTCACCATAACAGCGAACGCGCCATACCACTCCATATACTTCGGCGCGCCCACGCGCACTCCTTGCTCGATGGAGTCGAAGTCCAGTACCAGATTCAGCGCCGCAACCGCCACCACCACGACGCTGAAGCCAATCCCCAGCGCGCCCGAGCCGTTGATCGCGGCAAAATGCATGCCGCCGCCGAAGAACCCCATCACCATCTCGATCAGATAAAACGCCACGATCCCGCCGGTCGCCGCAATGATGCCCAGGCGCAGCTTCTCCGTCACCTTGATCACGCCCGTGCGATAGAGAAACAGCATCACGAACAGCGTGCCGAAGGTCAGGCTCACCGTCTGGATGCCGATCCCCGGATAGCGCATCTCGGCCACTGCCGACAACCCGCCAAGCGCCAGGCCCTCCAGCAGCGCGTAGATCGGCGCCGTCACAGGGGCCCATTGCTGCTTGAAGATCGTCACCATCGCGACCACAAATCCAAGCAGCGACCCGACCAGCACCATCGGCCCTATATCCGCCACCTGGCGCGTCTGCAGGAACTGGTGCCACGTCCAGCTCGCCGTTGCAACCGTGCACAGCAGCAACACGCCGGTCTTGTTCACCGTGCCGTTCAGCGTCATCCGCCCGGCCGCATCCACCACGCCGCCCGGCCCGCTATTTGCCAGGTCTTGAAACGTCTTGTCACCCAGTGCAGGATTAGAAGTCTTCATCAGTGCCATTGCATGCTCTCCCTTGTGCCGCAGAGACGGCCCTTCGCTTCGCGCTGAAAATCGGCGCGCCTCTGCTTGCAACCAGTCTAAGCCAAGCCCGTTGCTCCCACTACGTTTTACTCGCCCCTCACCAGCTTCTCCGCAACAAATGCAGCGCGCCTCACTCCGGGCGCAGTAAGATGCCCAGCTGGTGACACTTCTTGTACAAGTGGCTGCGCTCTAGCCCCAGCGCCCGCGCGGCATTGGTAATGTTGCGCTGCTGTCTGTCGAGCTCCTCCTCAATCGTCGCGCGCTCGAACGCGGCAAGACGCTCGGTCAGTGGTCCGCTCGCGCTCGCCGCGCCATTTGCACGCACACCGCCCGATGCCCGCGGAAACGCCAGCGCCACCGTCTCCAGCGTCACCTCGCCCTCGGCCAGCAGCAGCAGCCGCTCGACCGCGTTGCGCAGCTCGCGGATGTTGCCTGGCCACGCCAATTCGGTGAGCGCCGCAATCGCCTCCGCCGCGAACTCCGCGGGCTTCCATCCGTTCTGGGCCGCCACCTGCGCCGCAAAGTAGCGCACCAGCGGAGGAATGTCCTCGCGCCGCTCGCGCAGCGGCGGCAGCACAATGGGAAACACGTACACGCGGTGGTAGAGGTCCTCGCGAAATCTCCCCTCGCGCACCAGCTCCACAAGATTGCGGTGCGTCGCCACCAGCACGCGCACGTCCACCGCCACCGGCTTGCCCCCGCCCACGCGCTCCACCTCGCTCTGCTCCAGCACACGCAGCAGCTTGGCCTGCATGGCCGCCGGCATGTCGCCTATCTCATCCAGAAAAAGCGTGGCGCGGTGCGCCTGTTCGAACTTACCCACGTAGCGCTGCGTCGCGCCGGTAAACGATCCCTTCTCATGTCCGAACAGCTCGCTCTCGATCAGTTCCGCCGGAATCGCCGCGCAGTTCAACGTCACAAACGGCTGCTGCGCGCGCGTGCTCTTCTCGTGCAGCGTGCGCGCCACCAGCTCCTTGCCCGTCCCCGTCTCGCCCTGGATGCACACCCGCGACTGGCTGGCCGCCACCTTATCAATCATCCCCATCACGCGCCGCATGGCCGCGCCCGTCCACACAATCTCCTGCTTGCCCACCCGCCGCCGCAGATCGCTGTTCTCCGCCTCCAGCCGCTTCAGGCGCAGCGCATTCTCCACCGTCAGCAGCAGCTTGTCGGTGGAGATCGGCTTCTCCAGAAAATCCAGCGCGCCCAGCCGCGTCGCCTTCACCGCCATCTCAATGTGCGCCTGCCCGGACATCATCACCACGGGTGCGTTCACGCCTTTGGCGCGCAGGTCTTCGAGCAGCGCCAGCCCGTCGCGCCGCGGCATCACCACGTCCGACAGGATCAGGTCGAAGGGCTTGGCCAACGCCAGCTCCAGCGCGCGGCCCGCATCGTCGCACACCGTCGCCTCATGCCCCGCCATGCGGAAGGCACGCGCCAGCGATGCGAGCGTGTTGTGCTCGTCATCGACAACGAGGATCTCCGCCTTCGCATTCATGCCTCTTGCGCCTCTTCTCTCCCTGCCGCCGGCAGCTCAATCACAAACTCCGCGCCGCTGCCTGCTGCCGCGCTGCGCACCGTGATCGTCCCCTGATGGTCGGCGATGATCGACTGTACCACCGCCAGCCCCAGCCCCGTGCCGTGTTGCTTAGTCGTGTAGTACAGCGTAAACAGCCGCTCGCACTCCTCCGGGGTCAGCCCGGCGCCGGAGTCCGCGATGCGAATCTCGATGCTCTCCTCTCGCCGTGCCGCCGCGATCGTCAGCGTGCCGCCTTCCGGCATCGCGTCCATCGCATTCAGCACCAGGTTCGAGAGCGCGCGATGCAGCAGTTCGCTGTCCACCATCGCCATCAGCAGCCTGCCTTCAATCTGTGTGCGCAGCGCAATCCTCTTTTCCTTCAGCGCCGGCGCATAGAGCGCCGTCAGCCGCCGCAGCGCTTCGCGCAGGTCCTCGCGCTCCAACTGCGGCTTGGGCATTCGCGAGAAGTCGCTGAACCGTCCGATGATGGTCTTCAAATTCGCGAGCTCCGCCGTCAGCGTCGCTGTGCTCTCCTCAAACACCTCGTCGAACTCCGCCGCAGTCAGCCCCCGCGCGCGCACCAGGTTCTCCACCGTGATCTGTAGCGGGAACAGCGGGTTCTTCAGTTCATGCGCCAGCCGTCGCGCCAGTTCGCGCCACGCCGCCACGCGCTCGCTCTGCACCAGCCGCTCACGCTGTTCACTCAGCTGCGCGGTCATATGGTTGAAGCCCGCCGCCAGCTGCCCCACCTCGTCGCGCGAGCGCACCTCCACGTGCGCCTCCCAGTTGCCCGCCGCCACCTCGCCCACTGCGCGCGCCAACTGCTCCACCGGTCGTGAGATGCGCGCCGCGATCCACAGGCTCGCCCCCACCGCCAGCAGCACGCCAATCCCCGCCACGCTGTATGCCGTCGTTCGGATCTGCTGCTGCATCTCCGCCAGCTCGCGCCTCTGGTTGGCAATCAGCAGCACCGCAATCACCGCGCCCGCCGAATCCTTCAGCGGCATTGCCGTCACATCCAGGCTGTCCTGGCGCCGGCTCGTCGGATACACCAGCGAATGCGCATCTTCGCCCGTCGCGCGTGCCCGGTCGATCACCGGCTGCCACGCCGCGGCGTTCACCATAGTGTCGCGGGCGCTCATCAGTTGTTGCGCATCGAAGCCCGCGCTGAAATTGCGATACAGATACACCTGCATTCCCTCCGGCGCCGTTAGCCCACCAAGAAAGTCGCGATCCAGCAGCATCCCGCCAGCCAGCAACACCGTCGGCTCCGTCTCCTTCACCGCGCGCACTGCAACCAGCGCCACCTGCGACGTTCCGTCCGGCAGGTCTTCACGCTTTAGAAATGGCGCCGCATTCGTGGCCACGGCCGCCGGCTCCGCATAGCCATAGCGGGCAGGCCACTGCGCGGACGAGACGATCTTCCCATCCGGCCCCACGATCTCCAGCAGGTCCAGTCCATACTCGCGCGCCAGTGATTGCGCCTCCGTCAGATACGTCGCGGCATCGCCGCCGTGGGTCAGATCGAAGCCCATGCGATAGACCGGCTCGCTCGCCGCCATCCGCTCCAGCCGCTCGGCAATCTCCGCCCCGCTGCGCGCAAACTCGCGCCGGAACTCGCTCACCAGCGCCGCCGTGCGCTGTTGCTCCTGCGCCTCATACGCGTCGCGCACTCGCAGCGACACCGTCCACGTCACCGCCGCCACCGTCGACATCACTGTCAGCGAGAACATCGCCAGCAGCCGCTGCCGCAGGCTCATGGCTGGTCCGCTTTCAGCCAGACGTCCGCCGGCAGCGGCGTTCCATCCGGTGCCAACTGCAGCCCGCGTACACGCACCCCCACCGCGTACGTCCGCGGCAGCCACAGCAGCGGCACCACCGTATATTCGTCGAGGAACGCCTTCTCCGTGCGATACAGCGCCGCGGCGTCACCGTCTCCATCGTCGGCATCCGCCCCAAACTCTCGCAGCATCTCATGCAGCCCCGCGCGCGCATCGCCTGCCTCCAGATGCACGCGCCTCAGCGTCATGTCCGCGCTCGCTGGATTGCTTCCGATTCCTCCCGGCTTCACCTGCACATTCAGTCCCGCCTCGCGCAGGTTCAGTGCCAGCCGCCCCGCCACCAGCTGCATCGTCGCATCGTTCGTCTCCACCGCCAAAGTCAGCGGCCCATGCACCGCCGCGGCCAGCTCTGTCGCACGCTGCAAATTGCGCTCCGTGGCAAACAGAAACCCGTAGCCGGTCATCCCATTCGGCAGCAGCGACGCGCTCGCCTCACCCTGCCTCTGGTAGATCACGCTCCACAGCGCCATCCTGTCCGCCGCGTCGGCAATCGCCTCGCGCTGCGCTGGCGTCTCCAGCGTCCGGCTGTGAATGCTGAGCACGATCAGGTCCGTCGGCGGCGACGCCACCATCGCCACATGGGCCTGCGCCGCCTGCCGCACCGACTCCGGGGGCAGGTCCACCATATCCGCGCGGCCCACGCTCAGGTCCAGCAGTTGCGCACGCACATCCCGCCGTCCGTCAATCTCCACCGCATCCACAAACGGCCGCCCCGCCCACGCATCGTTCACCGCCGCCAGCATCGCCGCGTCGCGGCTCTGGCTCGTGATCTTGAACGCGCCGGTCCCATCCGTCTTGCCCGCCGCATCCTTGTGTGTCACGATGTATTGTGAGCGTGCCAGCTCCGCCGGCATCGTCGGCGCCGGCTCATCCGTCGTCATCACCACCGAGTCGCCCACCGCGCGCAGCGTCTTCCACGCGCAGCTCCCGCCCGAATCCGCCGCGCAGTCTTCGGTCAGCGAGCGCACCACATCGTCCGCCGTCAGCTCCGTGCCGTCGTGGAAGCGCACTCCCGCCCGCAGCCAGAACTGCCAGCGCTGCGCCTGGTTCTCCTGCGCCCACCTCACCGCCAGCGACGGCGCAACCTCGCCGCTCGCATCCGTCCGGGTCAGTCGGTCGAAGACCAGCACCCGCACCACCGTCTCCGCCTCCGCCGACGTTTCCACGTGCAGCGTGCCGCCATACTGCGGGCGCGTGCTCGCCGCAGCCGTCATCGCGCACAGCAGCACGCCGCTAATGGCAATCGAGCGATACACGCCACACCTCATATTGGTCTCCAGCCCGCAGAACTGCCATCGCGGCCGCGCCGTCGCTGCTCGTATGGAGCGCAGTCACCGTCCCATCCAGCCCCAGTGCCGCGCTCACCGCCGTCGCCTCATGCCCGCTGATCTCATACGCCCGCAACGAATCCTGCGTCGTCTCGCCCGCTGTGTCCACCAGCACTTGCGTGCCCGTGCCGCAATCCGTGCGCACGCTCGCCACATCGCTGCCCCAGTCGCGCGAGCCCGTCACTTCCACCAGCGCGCCGCGGTCGATCATCCTCACCCGCCCATGAACGTCGCTGAAGATCGTGACCGCTCCACTCGCGCGCGGCAGCTCCGCCGCACTATAGAACGGCCCCAGCATCCCGCCGAACGCCAGCACCAGCACGCCGGAGAAGTAGTTCCGCGACGCGTTGTAGTACGCCTTCTGCGCACCCAGCGGCTCACCAATCGGCCCGCCAATAGGCCATGGATCATCACCGGCCCTACATATGAACGCGAGCTTGCCATCGGCGTTCGCTGTCCCATCGCACTCCGCTCCAGGCAAATAAGCATTCATTCCCCCCACGCCCTGCACCAACTCTCCGCGCGGATCGCGCGACGCGTTCGTCTCCACATTCACCGCATAGCTCTGCACCTGCTGCCACGCACCCGCACTCTGTCCAGCGCCTGCGGGCTGGATAGCGCCCGCGGCCCGGGCATAGATCACGATGCGCTGCGGCGTCAGCACCACCAGCCGCAGATCCGGCGCCACATTCTCCGGCGACGCATTCACGATCATCTGCGCATCCAGAATCCGCTCCGCGCTCACAAACACCCTCTCCTTGCGCAGCGTCATTGTCGCTTGCGCCGGTGCCACGCTGCCCGTCTCCAGCGCCACCTCCGTCATCGCTACGCGTGTCTCCGTCCCCTGCTGGACTTCTGCTACCCAAAGGCCGGACTTCGCACTCTGCGACAGAGTCACCCGCACCGCGGTCGGGATCGCCGCGCCCTCCGCTGTCGCGCGCACGCCCACCCCACTCGCCCGCAGATCTGCCACCAGCAACGCACGGATCGCCCCCACCTGCTCGGTCGTAATTGACGATGTATTCTCCACGCTCAGCGTCGCAGGTCCTGGCCCGGCCAGCGCGGTAATCTGCTTCGCCAGGTCCGCCGCCGGCGCGGCCCAGCGCGCACTCGCAGGATCTGTCGCCTGCTGCGCACCCGCACTCGTTGCCCAAAATGCCGCGCTCATCGCGGCAAGCACACACACCATCGCGATGGCAGGCAATTTCCGCATCCTTCGGTGGGTCGAATTATATCGTCGCTCGCGCATCGCAGCCCTCACGCAAGAGCATCGGGCCGGAGCAGTTTCTCTCCGACCCGGCCCCAATCTACTGTTTTGCTCCTGGCCCTCCCTCGTCCTGCATTGCCTGCGCTGCCATAGCAGCACCGCTGCCGCCTCCTGCGCCCGTCGCGCCCAGCCCCTTGAAGACGTCATTGGCGAAGAAGAACTTGCCATCGCTCGGCACCATCATCAACTGGATCTTGTCCGACAGCCGGTCGGCCACGATTTTGTTGATCAGCAGCGGTGACTGGTTCAGCGCCTCTGCCTCGCCTTTCATGCGCACGTCGTCGGCGGCCGCCGTCACCCGTATGCGGTTGGCCTCGGCGTCGGTCAGCAGGTTGCGGCGCTCCTGCTCCGCTTTGCTGTCGATCACCTTGGCCTGCGCCTCCGCCTCCGCGTTCTCGATCGTCGCCTCCTTGCGCGCCTCCGCCTCCAGCTTGCTCTGCTCGATCTGCTTCTGCTTCAGCGGCAACGTGTACTGCATCGCGTCGGACTCGCTCTTGGCCTCGATCACCTTGGCCTGCGCCTCACCCTCCGCCTCCTTCACCTTCTGCACCTCGTCCGCCTCCGCCTCGAGCTCTGCGATGTGCACCTGCTTGGCCTGCATGTCGGTCTGCACGTTTAGCTGATCGTCCTGCTGCTCTTTCAGCAGCAGGTCGTTCAGCCCCCGCGCGTACTCCGGTGGCAGCTGGATGTCGCGCAGCATCACCTCTTCCACCACAATGCCGTCCGACCCCAGCTTGCGCGTGATGCCTTCCGCCGCCTTCTCACGCACCTCCTCGCGCTTCGAGCTGAAGATCTCACGCACCGTATAGTTGGGCGCCAGCTCCCGCCATGCGCTCGCCACCACCGGCGGCACAATCTCCGTCTCCACCGGCTGCGGCAGGTGCGATTGCACATAGTCCAGCCGCTTCGGATCGAGATGGTAGCGCACCGTCACCGCCAGCCCGATGCTCAGCCCCTCCTTCGACTGCACGTCCAGCGGCTCCCGCTTGCTCACCTCGAGGTTCGTCGCCTCCGGCTTCGCCCCTTCACTCTTAACTCCGCCCGGCGTCACCCCATCCTCCCCCGCGCCCGTGGTAAACAGCCGGTCGCGCAGATCGAACAGCTCCACGTGCTCTACCAGCGGCGCCACAAAGTGCACGCCCGGGTAAAGCGTTCCCGCCAGCGTTCCGCTGGACGCGCTCACCCGCACTCCACCCTCCCCGCTCGGCACCTCCACGATGCTCGCCGCCAGCAGCAGCGGAACGCACGCGCCCGCCGCCAGCTTCGCCGCCAGTTGCCACTTCAGCGGCTCCGGTGGAACCGGCTCCGCGTCGCCCTCCTTCGGAGTCCGCACCTTCGCGATCTGGTAGCGCATCGCCAGCGCAAGCTCGAACAGCATCATTCCGAGCGAGGCCGCCATCAGCCCCGCTCCCACAACCAGCATCAGGTACTTCACGATCAACATGACCTGCCTCCATCCTTCTCCGTTCGCTCCTTGCTATTACTGCCGGCCACGCGCTGCGAAGCGAAGAACAGCCGCACCAGTCCACCGAAGATCAATTCCTCCAACATCAGTCCGCACGCTACGGAGAGCAGCAGGCCGCCCGTCATCGCGCCCAGTTCGCCTAAGCTCTCCATGGCCTTACTCCTCTCCGCGCTTCCGCCGCCGTTTGCGTCCGTATCTGTGTTTGCGTTTGCGTCTGCGTCTGTGTCTGCGTAGAAGCCGCCCGCGCCAGCAGCGCCACGCCCATCCACATCGCCAATGCCACCACCACGCCTGTCGCCGGAATCCTCATCGCTCCCTCCCTATGCGCCGCACTGCCTTCTCGCGCACAGGGAAATGCAGCCCACCGGCCAAACCGGTAACCTAAGGGAACAAAGGATTTACTGGAATCACCTGCCGCTTCCAGCGTGTCCACCCAAACACGCCCGTGTCATTTCTGACACACCTGCCTGACACACCTGCCTGACACACCTGCTGGCCGCTACATCTCTACCCGCACCGTTGCCCCATCGCCATCCACAAACGTCACCAGATGGCCCGTCATCGACACCTGCGGATCGTACGGCCCGTTGCCTTTCCATTCGATGGGCAGCATCGGCGCGTGGTCATCGCTGGTCAGGCACACCACCCAGCGCACACAGAACAGGCCGGTCGGCGTCCCGGGCATCTTGTCCCACTCCTGCACAAGGATGCGCGGCGCACCGTCTTTCTCCAGCAGCACGTCGAACGAGGAGTTGATGAACACCTGCTCGCCGGTCTGCTTCACATCGTTGCGATACACCACCACCTGCGGGTCGCGCACAAATACCCGCCGCCGGTTGAAGACGACCCACAACACCAGCACACCCAACGCCAGCACCAGTATCTTCTTCATCGCCGCCTCGCCGCCGTTCTCAATAGGTTTCGGCTCGCCATCGCTCTGCTCACGCCTTCGCCTTACCCTTCTCTTCGTGGTACTCCTGCTCGGTGTTGATCTCCCACAGCGACTTCTTGTCCACCTTGCCCGCGGCCAGTCCATCCACCGTGTGCATCGCCGTCAACATGCTGTGATCCTGGTTATTGTACTTGTGCATCCCGTTGCGTCCCACCAGAAAGAGGTTCTCAATCCCGTCGGTAAACTCCTTCAATTCGTCGAACCGGCTATAGGTCCCAAAGTATGCCGGATAGGTCTTGGGCACGCGAACCACATGCGCGTCGCTCACCGCGTCCGCTTCCAGTATCCCGATCTTCGCCACCTCCGCGATGGCGAACTTCTTCAGATCGTCGTCCGCCATCTTCCACAGATCGTCCGTGTCGTAGCAGAAATATTCGAGCCCGATCCACACCTTGTCCGGATCGCTCACCAGATACGGGCTCCAGTTGTTGAAGATCTGCAGCCGTCCCAGCAGCACGTCCGGCTCCTGGATGTAGATCCACGTGTCCTTCAGCAGTCCACCGTCCGGCTCCTTCACCTTCAGCCGGTCCGCCAGCAGTCCCACCGTAATAAAGTCGCGATACTGCAGCCCGTCGCTCACCTCCAGCACATTCGCGGGAATCCGTATCCGCATGGCGCGCATCAGCTCCCGCATCGGCATGGTAGAGAAGAACCAGTCGCCGGCAAACGTCTGCCGCTCACCCGCCTCATTCACCGCCTCGATCGAAGCCACCTGCGTCTCGCTGCCTGGCACAAAGTGGATAGCATCCACCTTCCAGCCCATGTGGATCTCGCCGCCCTTCTGCTGTACCAGCTCAGCCACATGCTCCCACAACTGCCCGGGGCCGAACTTGGGATACATAAATCGCTCGATCAGCGATGTGTCCGTCCCCTTCTGCGCGATGTCCCCGCTCTTGCTCTTCCCGCTGAACATCTTCTTCACAAAATGCTTCACCGCCGTGGTCAGGCTCAGCCCCTTGATGCGCTGCGCGCCCCACTCCGCCGAGATCTCATGGCACGGCGTCCCCCACACCTTCTCCGTATAGCTCTTGAAGAACGTCAGGTACAGCTCTCGCCCGAAGCGATTGATCAGAAAATCTTCCAGGCTCTTCTCCGGCTGGATCTGCTTCACCCGGCTCATACCGTAGCTCATACCCACCTTAGCCATGCGCGGCAGCCCCAGGTTCTTGATGGTGTTTCCCGTCAGCGTGATCGGGTAGTCGAAGAACTTGCGCAGATAGTAGATCCTGCTCCGCCGCGGCCGGATCAGCATCACCAGGTCCGGGTCTGCCGGCGTCTCCACCTCTACCGTCTCCGCAACCTCGCCGCCGTCATGGCTCCCGTCCGGCTCGCTCTCCTCCTCATCCGCATCGCCCAGCAGAGGCCCAATCCCGCGCAGGGGCGGCTCCTCCTGCAAGTGCGCTGGCACCGTCACCGTCCGCTTCTTGCCCTGGTAGCTGATCTCCAGCGGCGCTGCCTTCGCGCCAGCCGGTCCCGCGCCCGTCGCACCCTCCACTACCGCCTCGGGCGGAAGCAGTTCCATCCACCACTGCATCACCCGGTCGGACTTCGAGAAGAACCGGTGCCCGCCGATGTCCATCCGGTTGCCCTTGTAGCGGATGGTCCGCGAGATCCCGCCAATCTCCTGGCTTGCCTCAAGAATCGTCGGCACGATGTCGGTGCGCCGCAGCAGCTCTAACGCCGCCGTCAGCCCCGCCGGCCCCGCCCCGATAATGATTGCTTTCTTTGCCATGCGCCTCGCCGTCTCTCTCTCTGTTCTCTCTCGCCTTCAGGCTAACCCAAACCCGCCACGCCCATCTCCGTCGAATCCGCGCGCGAACCATACCGCCAACCCTCACGCTGCCCTCGCGCTGCAAAATGCTCCGGATCAGCGGTGCGTCGACCTCGCGGAGCGGTTGCCGTGCGCAGCAGCCGGACTGCTCCTCCCACCCACGAAGCTCACTTTTGGAGCCGAGTAACCGCCTCAACACCTCTTACGTATTGACATGAGCATCGCCGAGGCGCAGAATCATCGCCCATTACGGGAGGTGTGCCATGCGCATGCCGATATCCATTCACGCATCTGGAATCCACGTTCCCTCAGTCCGCGCCCTCGCGCCAGCCCTCTTCGCTCTCACCCTTCTGGTCGCCGCACCACAGCCTATCCGTACGCAGGCCCTGACCTCGCCGCCTGCCGCCCAGGAGCGCCTGCATCAGTCCGACCAGTGGGCCGAGATCGAGAAGCATCTGCCAGATCCACACACCGCTTCGCCCCAGGCCCTCGAGCAGCAGGCCGACATCCTGCGCGCCCGCCGCTTCCCCGAGGACGCCATGGACTACTACAAGTACGCGCTCGACCGCGGCGGCAACCCGCCCGCACTGCTCAACAAGCTCGGCCTCGCCGAGCTGGAGATGCACCACATCCAACTCTCCCGCGTCTACTTCCAGCGCGTCGTCAAGATCGATCGCAAGAACCCCGAGGCCTGGAACAACCTCGGCGCATCCGAGTTCATCGATGGCCGCAACTCCGCCGCACTCTCCGACTACAAGCGCGCCATCAAGCTCAGTCGCCGCAACGCCGTCTTCCACGCCAACCTCGCCAACGCCGACTTTGAGTGCAAAGACTACCGCGGCGCGCGCCACGAGATGGCCGCCGCGCTCGAGCTCGACCCCCACGTCTTCGAGCAGGTGGGCACCGGCGGTATCGCCGCCCACGTCCTCTCCTCCCAGGACCAGGCGCGCTTTTCCTATGAAATGGCCAAAATGTATGCGCGCAGCGGCATGGAAGACGAGATGCTCCACGCCCTCGCCCGCTCCGCCGAGGCCGGCATGGACGTCCAGCTCGAGATGACGCACGACCCCGTGCTCGCCAAATATCAGATGGATCCGCGCGTCGTCGTCCTGGTGCGCAACGCTGAGTTGCTTCGCGCCACGCGCACGCCCACAATCAGCGCCACCGACCCAGCCAGTTCCGCGCCGGCAGCCACGCGGCCGCTGGCGGAGTAGCCTCAGGCATCAACCCACCACTGCCACCTCGAAGTTCTTTCCCAGCCAGCGGTCCTCCTCCGGCCAGTACAGCGTCAGCTCCATCTTCCCCACCTTATCCGCCGCCGTCGCAATGTCGGCAAAAAAGCCCGCGTAGCCCACGGAGTGCGACTCCAGCGTCGCCTGCGTCGCCCAGCCGTCCGTCGTAAACACCACGCGGAAGCGCGCCGCATCCACCACGCGCAGCGTCATCCCCGGCGCCATCGTCACCGTCGGCCGGCCTACCTGAAAAATCTTCATCTGGCTTTTGAAGCTCCGCGCATCCGGCGCAACCCCATATCGCTCCTTCACTACTGAGATGCAGTCGAACACCTCCCCATCCACCGCGGACTTCAGCAGCTTTATATACTCCGCGTGCGCCCACACCAGCGGCTGCGCCGAACCCGCCGGGCCGCCCTTCGTCAGCCCCGCCTGCGGTATATCGTCGTAGTCCCACACCTGCTCCGGCAGCATCCCGCCGATCGACGCGAAGTGCTCGATCGCCTCGACGTACGGCCGCACATCGCGCCCCGCGGCGAGCTCGTAGTGTCCGCGCTCGCCGGTCAGCAGAGGCCACGCTCGCCCCTGTCCCCACCCCTCGTACGGGCGGCCGTCCTTTCTCTGCCCGTAACCGTCGTGGTTGTAGCGCCGCCAGCACGGTCCCTTCGGCGTCTCGATCTTCAGCACATGGTCCACCACCTTCAGTGAGTCCACGATCAGCGGATCGTCCGCCCGCCGCACCCCATAGCGCACCAGCTCCAGAAACCCCGCGTCGATCACCTCGCGGTCCTCGAACACCGTCCGCTCGCCCGGCGCGCGGTTGTTCAGCACCAGGTGCCCCGGCGGCACGCTCGGGTTGTAGAACGGCTCGCCCGGAGCCGGCGGCCGGATGCGCATGTGGTGCCGCTTCACCTCCGGCAGCAGAACTCCTTCGTTGGTCGTCGTCCACTTCTCCAGCTCCGACTCCATCCAGTCCGCGTAGCCTTCCAGAAACCCGCCCAGCTCCGGCGCCATGTGCGCACGCGCCAGATCGGCCGCGCACACCAGCGCCGCAATCACCGCCGCCAGCGTCGAGGGCGAGTAGCCTGCATTCTCCTCCCACCGCTCCTGCTGCGTAATCGGCGCATAGCGCACCAGAAACGCCGCCGCCCGCTCCACAAATGGAAACACCTTGAAGTTCTGCAGCTCGCCATGCTTCCACAGCCGCCACGCCAGCAGGATGGGGAACGCGACCTCGTCCAGTTGGATCCCCTGCCAGTACGGCGTCCCGTCGACCCAGAAGTTCTGCGCAAAGCTCCCATCCGAGTGCTGCGTGCATGCCAGATACACCAGTGCCCGCAGCGCCGTCTCCGCGCGTCCGCACGCCAGCAGCGCCGTCGCCGACTGCACCATGTCGCGCGTCCACACCAGGTGATACCCGCCCAGGTCGTCGTCGCCCTTCGACGCGCCCCACGGAATCGACGCCGACGCGATGAACGCCCCCGAGTACGTCTTGTCCTCATGCGTCAGGATCAAATCGTGGCTCACCCGCGAGAGCCTTCCCGCATCGGCTGACTTCGGCGCCAGTTCCTTCGGCACCAGCGCCCGCAGCCACTGCTCCAGGAACCGCTTGCGGTGTACCTCATACGGCGTCGCCAGCGCCTGCATCATCTCGCTCAGCGCCGCGTGCGGCCCGTCTCCCAGCCCGATCGCTACCGTGAACTCGCGGTACAGCGCCACATCGATCTCGCCCATCACCGCGATGTTCCCGTCCCGCGCCTCTCCGAAGCACCAGTTCATCTTCATGTCGCTCGTCAGGTCCTGGAAGCCGTCGCTCGTCCCCACATATCCGCAGCTCGACCGCGTGAACCCGTTGTCCACGCCCATCGCCAGCGAGTACGGCAGCTTCCACGCCAGCAGCACCCGCCTGCCCGCCACCAGCACGCTGCGCGCCGAGTTCCCCGCGCCACCGCCGTTCAGGTGCGGAGCCAGCAGCGCATACGCCTTCATCCGGCACAGCACGCTCTCGTCGCCCGTGATCTTCACCCGCATCAGCACCACGCTGTGGTGCGGGTCGGAGATGAACTCCTTGGTCACCACGTACCGCCCGCCCGGATCGCTCGCCGTTACCCGCACCCCCGGCGCATCCGCGTCGATATGGTGGAACTCGTACGTCAGGTCGCGCTTCTCTTCATGGAAAAACGTCTCGCCATCCGTGAACAGCAGCTCCATATCGCGCGTCTGCGGCCGGTCGATCGTCGGGTAATAAATCTCGTTCAGCGTCCCGTGCGACACCGTAAACCACACCCGGCTCGACGCCGAGTACGCCGTCACCACCGCGTCCTTCTGGCTCGAAGTCCACCGTGGATCAACCCCCGGCGCGCCGAACGCCGGCCCATCGTCCTCCAGCCAGTCATACGTCCACACATCGCTCATAGACCTCCATTACACCGCAAACCGCCCACTTTCGTCTGTGAACCGCCGGTAAATGCGCCGCCGCCCCGCAGACTCGCTGCTGCCTGCGCTATCATCGCCCTTGTCGCCTTCTCGTCCCGAATCCTTCTTCCCCCTTCTGCGCATCACATCTCTACAGGAGAAAAAACTATGGCTTACGAACTTCCCCCTCTTCCCTACGACTACGCCGCCCTCGAGCCCACCATCGACGAGGCGACCATGAAGCTCCATCACGACAAGCACCACCAGACTTACGTCACCAACCTCAACAGCGCCATCGAAAAGCACCCTGAACTCGGCTCAAAGTCCCCCGAGGACCTCATCAAGAACCTCGCCTCCATCCCCGAGGACATCCGCAAAGTGGTGCAGAACAACGGCGGCGGCCATGTCAACCACACCATGTTCTGGCAGATCATGAAGCCGAAAGGCGGCGGCGCGCCTTCAGGCGACCTCGCTACGCAGATCACCAAGGACTTCGGCGACTTCGAAGCCTTCAAGAAGCTCTTCAATGAGACCACCGCCAAGCAGTTCGGCTCCGGCTGGGGCTGGCTCGTCTTCG
>Ga0182024_10002838_pt1 | contig 42288 bp, 39 predicted proteins | sample P32metaG_FD_120480 | JGI IMG/M metagenome (GOLD analysis project Ga0182024, IMG submission 120480) | Permafrost microbial communities from Stordalen Mire, Sweden - P3-2 metaG (Illumina Assembly) | ecosystem: Environmental > Terrestrial > Soil > Wetlands > Permafrost | place: Sweden: Stordalen... | reverse complement strand
CCACGACGGCGCGACCGCAACCAGTCGAACCGCGCGCCGAGGGCCGTACCGAACATCGTCCGGAACCGCGTCCCGAACCGAGGCCCGAACCGCGCATGCCGGTACAACCCGCCAACCCGGAGCCTTCTGCTGCCGATCAAAGCCTCGCGGAAATGGCACAACGGCTCGAAGCAGCGCTGCGCAAGCCAAAGTCCGCCGAGGCGCGCGAGCCGCAGGCCCCCTCGGCTGGAACAGGACGTTCCGCGCCGGCGCCCGAACACGCGGAAGAAGCGGAAACCGCGGCGTCACCGCCGCGCGCGGCCCGCCCGGCCGAAGCAAAACCCGCGCGCGCGGACGCCAGGCCGAAAGAAGGCAAAGCCCTCTACGACACCCTTGAGCAGGAGATGGCGAGTTTGTTGGGCCGTCCGGCAGGCAAGACCTGATGACATCAGCTTGGGGCCGCCGCGTCCGTGTGAAAACGGTAGCGGCCTCAGTAGCGGCTCTCATTGTTTCGGCGACGCCGCTCGCCGCACAAGATATCAGCATCAACCTCGGTCAAGGCGCCGCAACAGGCGGGCTGAACGAGCGCATCATCCAGTTGATTGCGCTGTTGACGGTGCTTTCGCTCGCGCCATCGATCCTGGTGATGATGACCTCGTTCACGCGCATCGTCGTTGTGCTGTCGCTGTTGCGCACCGCGCTCGGCACCGCGACCTCACCGCCCAATTCGGTGGTCATCTCGCTGGCGCTGTTCCTCACCGCCTTCGTGATGGGGCCGGTACTCACCCGCGTCTATGACGTCGGCGTCAAGCCGCTCGTCGCCAACGAGATCAACATCAACGAGGCGCTCGACCGCGCCTCGGGGCCGCTGCGCGGCTTCATGGAGAAGAACGTCCGGGAGAAGGATCTGCGCTTGTTCGTCGACATGTCGGGCGAGAAAGAGCCGCAGAAGCCAGAAGACTTGTCGATGCGCATCCTCATCCCCGCCTTCATGATCTCCGAGCTCAAGCGCGCGTTTGAAATCGGCTTCTTGCTATTTCTACCCTTCCTCATCATCGATCTCGTCGTCGCCTCGGTGTTGATGTCGATGGGCATGATGATGCTGCCGCCGGTCGTGGTATCGCTACCGTTCAAGCTCATATTCTTCGTGCTGGTCGACGGCTGGACGCTGGTGGCGGGGTCGCTTATTCAGAGCTACGGGACGTAGTTGTCATTCCGAGGCCGAGCGCAGCGAGGAGCCTGGAATCCATAACCCCAGCGCTCGCGAATATGGATTTCCGGACTCGCCGCTACGCGTCGCCCTCGGAATGACGTGAAACGGAACTCCGGCATTCGATCAGCGTTAATCAGCCGACATCGAACCCGCTGAGGAGGACGTCATGGGATTCGGACGCGGATTATTGCTTTGGCTGCTTGGTATACCGCTGCCAATCATCATCCTGTTGGCGATTTTCATGCACCACTAGACGAAAACCAACGGCTCATTCTGACATAATGCCCGCGTTCGTCGTGGGCATCACCCGTCTTGAGGCTCACCGCTGCGCGGTTCGCCCCGCCGCGCGCGCGGGCGGCGCCAGCGTCATCGCCGCGGGGCGCGTTGCCGGTGCTGCTGAAGAAAGCGGTGCGCTGCTCGCGGGCGCCTTGGCGAGCGGCGAGGCCGCAGGCGAAACGGCGCTCGCATCCGGATAGCGCGCTTGCATGTCGCGCAAGAAGCCTTCGAGCGTGTCGATCGCCGCCGCAGCGCGGGCGATGTCGCGGAATTCCCCACCACTCGTGCCGAGCGGCGCGGAGACGATCTCGAAGGCGTGCGCATCCGGCGTTTGTGCCATCTTCGCCGCGTATTTTTCGCGGAAACGGCTCAAGCCCAGCGCGTCTTCGCCGAGCGCGTAACCAATTGCCGCGCGCAAAATGTCAGCGCGCTCGACCTCGTTCAAAGGCTGCCATTCCTTCCAGCGCTCGCCGTAATAAAGTTCGATCTGCTCCGCCGACTGACCCCAGCGCCGCGCAGCCCACAATATGTCGGAGCGCAAGCGGACCGTCTCGCGCCCCACGATATTGGCGACGACTTCCAGCGCGACATCGTAGCGGCCAAGATCGGAGAGAGCGCGCGCCTCAAGGAGAAGGCGCTGGTTGCGCAGCTCATTGGCGAGATCGGAGGTGCGGCTGGTACGCAGGGTCGCCAGCGCGCGATCGGCCTTGTGGTTCATGAGATAGATGACGGCAAGGCGCGTCGCCACTTGTGCGCGGGCGGCGCCTTGCAGCCGGTGATCGACCTGATACTGCAACAGCTCCGCAGCCTGGTCGAGCAGGTCCACGGCCACCAGGCGGTCGGCAAGCCGCCGGATCATCTCGTCGCCGCGGCGGCCGATCGGGGTCAGATCGCGAAAGTCGTAGAACAGAGCAAGCGCATCGATGGCGGAAAGCGTATCGCCCTTGCCAGCCAGAAACAGCGTATCGAACGTCGCTGCCGCCTCCTCCTGGATGCGGTGCGTCATGTCGGAATCCGGATGCGCCGCCACGGCGCTGCGCATGACGTAGAAAGAATCGCGGTAGCGACTGTCCTCGGTATAGAGCCGCGCCAGGATTTCCAACGCACCGATCTCGGTGTCGTCGCCGCGCCAAATGGTGGTGAGCGTTTCCAGCTCGGAAATGACATCGTCGCGCTTGAGATCGCCGAGCGTGTAGCGCAGCGCCGCCTCGCGCAGCCGCCCCTGCGCGGCGGCCGGACGGTCCCAGGAATCCGCCGCCGTGCGGTAGGCGGAGAGCGCTTCTTCGCTGCGGCCCAACCCCTCCGACAATCGCCCGACGAGCACGGAGATCGCCGGCTGCAGCTCGCGCGGAAACCCGATGGTCTCGATGTCGTTGAGCTCGTCGCCGGCGCCGCCAAAATCGCCCACCTCGATGGCGGCGCGCATCTCGTCCTTGAGCGCAACCCGCTGCAGCTCAATCGGCAGCGTGGCGATCGCCGCTTCGACGCTCTTGAAGCTGTCGCGCGCCTGCGCCCATTTGCCCTGACCGGCATACGCGAGCGCGCGCCACAGCGGCGCGTCGTGCTGATCGCCAATCGCCGGCTTGGCAAGATCCTTGAGCGCGTCGTCGGGCCGATTCATCATGACTTCGGCGACGGCGCGCAACACACTGGCGGAAACGTCCTCAACGGGCGCATGATCCCCCGCCAGCGCCACGTCGAGCACGCCTTTGGCCTCCGGATACATGTCGCGGGCGATGTAGAAGCGCGCGAGGTCAAGCCGCTGCGGCAAGCGCTTGCCCACCGGCGTGCTCGCGGAGGCGGTAATCAGCTGCGATTGGCGTTCACTGAAGATCGACTCGCGGTCGAAGCCCCAAACCTGCGAATCGAACATCACCGGCCGTAACGCGCTGCCGTGCAGAACGCTTTGCAGCGAGCTCGACAGAGTCAAGCCGCCGGGCCGGCTGATAACGACTTTATCGGGAGCAATTTCTACATTCACGTCATCGGCGAGCGGCTCTACCACCACGCCTTGGGTCGAGGCGAGCGCGCGAAATTCGACGAAATCCTGCTCGTTGACGAAGCCGCGGGCCGGAGCAAAACCGGTTACGACGAAAAGATCGTCGCCGACCTCGGAATCGCGGATGCGGTGCAATTGGTGCGGTTCCTCGAAGGAGACCGCGACACTCGCGCGATTTGGCCCGATCATGTTGCGGGCGATGTCGAGCGCACGGGTCGGATCGACCATGGTATCGCCGATGGTCACGGTCCATCCCGGCCCGTCGGTCGCAATGCTCGAAAGATGCGGATGATCGAGTCGGATGCGCACGATTCCGGTGTCACCGTCGCGGGTGAACTCGGCGCCGCGGATGGTGCGGCTCGCTTCGCCATTGAGCGCGGCAAGGTCGATGGCCGATTTCGAATCAAACACGATCCAGAGCGAATCGGCACGATGGAAGACTGCGGCGGCAGTGGGAGTCAGGAATGGAAACGACAATTTCAGGTTGGCGCCTTGGCGCGACAGTTCGACAGCAACGGCGTCGCCCGCCTTGACGTCGCGCGGCGAAGGCGCGCCTGGCTGCGATGACGCGCTCGCCGGCGTCTCGGCATTCGCGGCCGCGGCCGGGGCTTCTGCATGGTCCGGCCGCGACGCAGGCGACGCGGGCGCGGCGGATTGAACGGCGACCGGCGGCGCCGGGGGTGCAGCCTTGGCCTCCGCCGGCTTCGACGTCTCCGGCGGAATCGGCGCGGCTGCGGTCTCCGGGACGGCTGGACTTGGCGCGGCGACACTCGCCGGCGCCGGCAAGCTGGGCTTGTCGGCGGCCTGCGCTTCCGCGGCGGTTGGCGCAACGGCATCAGGAGCCGGTTTTGCGGTCGGCCCGCTCTCGAGCGCCAGAACCGGCACGCCGTTTCCGGCGGCTTTGTCGTGGGTGGCCGCCGCGGCATCGGCGTTGACGACGTCGACAACATAGCTCTTGCCGTCGCGGAAGGTGCGCACGTCGACCTTGCTAAGGAAGCTGAAGCGGACCAAGGCGGAATCCTGCTCGACCTCGGCATTGATCGCGGCGACTGCCGCCGGCAAAGCCGCCTCGGCGTCGGTGAGGTCGAACGTGAGGGGCGCGTCGAACGTCAGCGTCAGCCGTTCACTGGCGCGATCCGCGGACACTGCGGTCCGATCCGGAACCTCGAACACGTAGCGCGTAAAGGTCGGCTGGGTCGCCAGATGCACGCGCACCGGCGCGAGCTTCTTCTGCTGCTCGCTCTGCTGCGCGGCCCGCGCGATCCGCTCGGCCTCCCGCGCGCGGCGCGCCAATTCCTCGACGACGTCCTGCGGCAGACCGGGGGGCGCCCCGCTCCACGTCTCCGGCAATAGGTCGACGAAAAATTTCGTGCCTGCGGCCATCGCGTTGACTGTCACCTTGCGCGCCAGTGCCAAGCGGATGGCGCGGCCGTCGGGATCGCGCCGCGCCGCGCCGATATAGTTCGGCGCTTGCATTGACAGACCCTCGACGGAAAGAACGACCGGCTTAGCGAAGTTGACGATCAAGACATTGCCGGCGGTATGCACGCTAGCATCGACGTCCTCGCTCAGCGTGAAAACAAGCCTGGCGTATCCGGCGCTAACGTCGGCTTTGACGGCGGCGCGCAGCGGATCGGCCCCGGATGCGGCGGGCGCCACGAACCCGAGAGCGAGGACCAGGAGGCCGAACGCAAGTGCCTTTCGGATGGTGCCGCACGCCATGATTTACTCGACCGACGCCACATTCATGCCAACGGCGCGCTGGAAGCCCGCGGCAACGCGCCGGCAACGCACCCCGGGAAGAGAGGCTTAAGGATAGGGCTGCCCGTTTAACGTCCGATTAACGGCTTTTTCAATGATTCCAGAAGGTTATGCGGAGGAAGGGCGCGAATAGCGAGGTTGCGAATAGCAAGTACCAAAAACCGGCCTGCGCCCGCGCTGGGCCGGCTGTCCGACGAAACCGAATAACGGAGCTATTTGCGCTTGCGGTCGCCGTTGGCGGCAGCGTCGTCATCGGCGTCGTTAGTCGACGCGGGGACTAGAACGGCCGATCTGACGCGATCGGGACCGATCCCAAATGGGGTATTGCCACCGCAGGGGAGCATGTACATGCATGCGCCGTGCACCCATCGGATGGTCCTCCCATGCTTGGCGCCTACCCCACCCATCGTGCTGACGGCACGCCGTTGAAGAACGCCACCTGGGTCGATCTCTTGGATCCGACCGAGGCGGAACGGTCGTCGTTCGAGCAAGCCTTCGAGCTGCGCGTGCCGACCAGGGAGCAACTTGCCGAAATCGAAACGACAAGCCGGCTCCGAATCGAGCATGACGCGCTCTATCTGACCGCGCCGCTGATCTTTGCCGCCGATAACGAACCGTGGATCTTGGTCCCGACCGGATTCGTGCTGGCCAAGCAAATTTTGTTGACCGTGCGGTTCTCGAAATCGGCGGCCTTCGATACCGTCAGCGCGGAGTTGAGCTCACGCGACCAATTCGAACCGGTGCAGGCCTTCGTGCGGCTGCTCGAAGTCCTTGTCGATCGCATGGCGGACCTCCTCGAAGGGAGCGCCCATGAGCTCGACGACTGCTCCCACCTCATTTTCCGCCAGGACGCCCCGAACCGTTCGCGTCTCTCACATGACACCGCGATGTTGCGCCGGCTGATGATCCGCACCGGCCGGACCAGCGAGCGGATGGCGCGTCTTCAATATACCCTGGTCTGCCTCGATCGGATGGCGAAGTTCACGGTCGAGCGTGGCCGTGAATGGATTGCGCGGGACATTTCGAACCGGCTGCAAATCGTCAGCTCCGACATCGCCTCGCTGGTCCAGTTCACCGAGGGACTGGTGAGCCGTGTGCAGCTTCTGCAGGACGCCGCGAGCGGCATTATCGGCATCGACCAGAACGAGGTGATGAAGGTCTTGACCATCGCCTCGGTCGTCGGCATCCCGCCGGTGCTGGTCGTCGGCGTCTACGGCATGAATTTCAAGAACATGCCGGAGCTGGATTGGAGCTGGGGCTACCCGTACGCGTTGGCGCTCGTTGTCATTACCGCGCTGTTGCCGCTTATTTGGTTCAAATGGAAGGACTGGATTTAACGCGGTCCGACACACCGCACTTGTTCGCAATGTTGAGCCGAAGCAGAATGGCGGCGACACATCATGCAACACAGCGCATGAAGAGCACTTTTGGCGACACCAAAATGGGATTCGTCCTCGTGCTGCTGGTCCTTTTGTTGCTCGTCGGCCTGCCAGTCGCGTCCGGCTGCGGCGCAGCTAGCGCATCAAGGCGCCACCATCGACGCTGATGGTTTGCCCGGTCACAAAATTGCTATCGTCCGAACAGAGATAGATCAGTGTCGAAAGCAAATCGGCCGGCACTTGCTCGCGCTGAATGGCGCGGGCTGCGATGCCGGCGGCGCTGGCCTTGCCGGTCCAATCGGGATTGACGACGACAGCTTCGCTCATGGTCAGACCCGGAGCGATGGCGTTGACGCAGATATTGTGCGGCCCAAGCTCGCGCGCGAGCGAGCGCGTCATTGACACCACGGCGCCCTTCGAAGTCACATAATGGAGCAAGTTAGGCGTACCCTTGAACGCGGTACCGGACGCAATGTTGACGATGCGGCCCTGCTTTTTCTCGATCATTATCGGGGCGACCGCCTTGGCGCATTGAAACGTGCCGCGCACATTGACCTTCATGACCCGGTCCCATTCCTCCTCGCCGATGTCCAGGAACGGCTTCATGGAGAGGTCGGCGAACAGACCCGCATTGTTGACGAGAATATCGACGGTACCGAATTCCCGCACGGTATCCGCCACGAGACTTTCGACCGAATCCTTCGAGGTGACATCGGCACGAACGTAGATCGCCGGCCTCTGCGTCTCGCCGATACGTTCGGCGACCAGACCGCCGTCGAGCACATCCGAAACGACCACCTTGGCGCCGGCGGCGGCCAGCCCTTCGCAAAATGCGGCGCCGATACCGCGCGCACCGCCGGTGACAATAGCCACCTTATCCTTGAGCCGCGTATCCATGTTTTCCTTTTCAAGAGCGCATTGCTACCTCGTCCGACAGATGGCGCAGGCGGTAAAGTTTCTTCGCGACCGCATGCAACCTGCCTCCTCTTGGACGACGAGAAGACTACCAATCGGAGGGCTTCAGACATAGCGGGAAAAATGGCGGCCGCGCCGAGTGCGCAAAAGAATCCGGCCGTGGCACCCCACGGCCGGGCCCGATTTCGAACTTGTGGCGCGTGTGGACTTAGAGCGGCCGGTGCATCCGGCCTAACAGCCATCCGAGACCAAGCGCGATCGCCGCGGCCATATAGGGCTGAGTTTCGATGGTGTTGCGGATCGCTTGCTCAAACGAGCCAACCGTCTTGCGCGCCGCAGTGCTGGCGGTGTCGACGACTTCCGCAGCGCTTTCGCGCGCCTGCCCGTAAACGTCGGTGGCGGCGTCGGTGAAGGCATCGGCCACGCCGGCGGCTTGCCTCTTTGCATCGCCGAGAGCGCGATTAAAATCGGTAGGTCTTGTCGAGGTCTGGGCCATCGGGTTCCCCTAGCGGTGTGTGTGCGGCTGGGAAAGTAAACGCGCGAGAGCCGATCTGGTTCAGACCGCAGTGCAATTTTCGCCCTCCCTGCGGGCGCGTGACGCGGCAAGCAACCTGTTGGCAAGGCCGGCGAAACGGTTAAGATTAGCGTCCGCGCCGGGGGCGAAGGTCATTTGCAAGGCGCTGCTCCGGTCGCCCACTGTTACGAGCTAGATCAGTCGGTTGTTGGACGGGGCCGCCTTTGCACAGCCGCACGCCACCCTGCCAAACGCTGGGGCGCGATTCCGAGTTGTGCCGGGCTGATGACGCGCCTTGCCTGCGCGCGGGCGCAAGACGCCGGCATCGATTGCCTCCATTGTTGCAGGGAGCGGGCCTGACTGTTCGAGACATCGAGGATGAGAGCATCCGGCTGAGCGTGGCTGCTCAGATCGATTGCCTTAACATGCTCGCGGAGGCGCTCAACGACAGGCTTCTGGGGTTCCATGTGGCGCAAGACATGGACCTGCGGCGAACGGGATTTCTGTATTACGTCGCCGCATCTTCCGACATCCTCGCCAATGCACTGCAAGGGATCGCGCGCTGTTCCACGATGTTCAACGAAGGAAGCGTTCTATCCCAGACTCATTGGCTTGCCGGCCGGCCTTCAATCTTCGGCAGGTCGGCATTACCGCCCTTCGGCCCGGCTTGCGCGCGGCTTGCCAACTCGACGGTCAATCGTTCGGCCCGCTCCGGCGACATCTGCGCCAGTATCTCCGACATGTTGCGCGGATTGATCTGCGACGCCACCTGGAGGAGAACGCTGACCTCCAGACGATCGAAAATCTTGGCCGCGTCGCGCGGCTTCATGTTCTCGTACATGGTGACAAGTCCCTTGAAGCGGGCGGCTTCGGCCTCGTCCTTCTTTTGCGTTGCGGTGACGAGCTGCGCCTCGCCTTGTTTGATTTCGGTAAGCTTAGAATCAACGCGCTTTTCGGCTTCGGCAATGAGACCTTCGCGGATGTCGAGCTCGCGTCCGCGCTTGTCGAGCTCCTGCCGGCGCGCCTGCAACCGCTCGAGAATGGCGCGCTCCGCGGTCGACGGCCCCGGCGCACCGTTGTTCGCGACCACCATGCCATCCGGCTGCGACGTGACGTTCTGACTGTTGCCGGCATTCGCCGGCTTTTCGTCTTTGCCAGTCGCGCCCACCGTTTCGCCCTTCACTTTCTCGCTTTTGTTATCGCCGGCCTCAGGGACAGAGCCGGTTATGATGTCGGCGTTGCTCTTGTCGGTGGCGAGCGGCGGAACGACGGAAAGACGCGCCAGGTTGGTCCGTTCCGGCGGCGCCCCCTTTGGATCGGGGAAGTTGAACATCTGCTGCGCCCAGGAACCATGCGCATCGCTCGGCCGCGACATACCCGGCGCGGAATGAACAACGGTCGCGTCGGCTTCCGCCTCTGATGTGCCGTCGGACGTCCCAAAGGAGCCGCGGTCGAGCAGAAGGTCGGCCGCCGTCAGCGCCAGGAGGCAGGCACTTGCGACCACGGCGATTGGAAGAAGGCGGAGATCGCGCAAGAACCCGATCATGCCGCGAGACCGTGCACCTTCATACGCAGTCTTTCGGCGAAGGCTTGCGCGGCCACCGCGACCGCCTGGGCGTCGCGCGGCTCATTCGCCTCGCTATGGCGGGGCACGGCCGCGGTGGCGGGCACCGTACCGCCACCAGCGATCACGATCTGCGTCAGTCTTTCAAGCAGGTTCCTACCGCCGGTGATACTGCGATCGAGATCGGCGGTGAACCGGTCTGCGCTGCGCAGCCGCGCGCCCAAGCCGATCTCACAGTCCTCGACAGTGAGCTTGAGCCCGGCGATAGCCCGTTCGGCGATCTCAGTGGCGGTCACCAGCTCTGAGATCGTCCCCCTCAGCGAATGCTCGTCGGATTTCAGAAGCTTGAGCCGCCGGTTGAGTATCATGCAATAGCCGATGGTCAGCATCAGCAAGATCGCCACCAGCATTTCGATAATTATTCCAAAGCCGTTCGTCACTGTGCCTCCATGCGGTTTCCGGCGCCGCCCGCCGTTTCGAACATGACGAGCGTCGTATGGGGTCTGCGCAGCGGTTTGCCGACGCGCACCGCGACGCGGTCGCCGACGCGGCCCATGCGGCCTTCGGTCAGCGTCACGTCACCGCAGCGCACGATCACCCGCGCGTCCGATTTGAGTTCGAGCATCAGCGTATCGCCGACTTCGAGCTTCATGATCTGCCTGAGCGGCAGCGACGCTTCGTAGAGCACCGCATCGACTGCGATTTCCGCCTGGCCCATCTCGGTCGCGAGATGACCCTCCCAGGTCGGATCGCGCCCGAATTTTTCGCCCATGAACATCTGCAACAACACGTCGCGGATCGGTTCGATGGTGCCATAAGGCAAAAGCAGTTCGATGTTGCCGCCGCGATCCTCCATGTCGATGCGCAGCCGCACCAGGATCGCCGCATTCGCCGGCCGCGAGATGGCGGCGAAACGCGGATTGGTCTCCAGCCGATCGATGTTGAACTTCACCGGCGAGAGCGGCCGAAAGGCGAGCTCCGCATCGGCGAGCACGATTTCGATCATGCGCTTGACAAGGTTAGTCTCGATGGTCGTGTAGGGGCGGCCTTCGATGCGGATGACGGTCTGGCCGCGGCGGCCGCCGAGCAACACGTCGATGATCGAATAGATGAGGTTCGAATTGACGGTGATGAGGCCGAAATTCTCCCATTCCTCGGCTTTGAACACGCCGAGGATGGCCGGGAGGGGAATGGAATTGAGATAGTCGCCGAAGCGCACCGAAGTGATGCGGTCGAGCGACACCTCGACGTTGTCGGAGGTGAAATTGCGCAGCGAGGTCGTCATCAACCGGACCAACCGATCAAAGATGATCTCCAGCATCGGCAGCCGCTCGTAGGAGACCATCGCCGAGTCGATGATCGCGCGGATGCCGGAATTGTCGTTGAGCGAGACGTCGGCAAGGCTGAAGCCGAGAAGCGAGTCGATTTCCTCCTGGGTCAGGACGCGCTCGGCGCCGCCCTTTGCCGCCTGGATGAAATGGCCATCGTCGACCATGTTAGCCCATTGCGCCGCCATGGCATCGGCGTCTTCAGCCTCGGCTGGCGCAACCTCGCTTTTGGCCGTTGCAGCATGCTGTTCGGCTTCGAGCGCCACGCCCCACTCGGCCGCCAGCGCATCCTGATCGATCTGATCCTTCGCCATTGCCTAGACCGTATGTGCTTTCTGTTGTGGCGATCGGAGCATCACTGGACGACGATTTCCTTGAACAGCACGGCGTTGATCCGGCTCGGGGCGATCGAAGCATTGACGCGGCGCGTCAGCTCCTCCTTGAGCCGATAGAGACCGGCCGAGCCGTCGAGATCGGTGGGCCGCAATTCGCGCAAATAAGTTTGGAAGGCGTCCATCAGGCGCGGCATGACCGGCTGGATTTGCGCCGACATCGCCTGATCCGGCAATTCGAGCGTGACCTTCACTTTGAGATATTGCGTGCGGTCGCCGCCGCCGGTCGAAGACAGGTTCACGATCACGTCCGGCATGTCGAGGAAAACGACCGGCTTGGTCATGGGAACAGCGGCGGCCGCCTCCGCCTTGCCGTGCCCGCCAAAGAAGAAGAAATAACCGCCGCCGCCGATACCGCCCACGGCAACGAGCCCGCCGACAGCCATCAAGATCATCTTAAGCGGCAGCTTGCGCTTGGCGGGAGCTGCTTTGCCCTCCTCGCCTTCGGCTTCTGCATTCTCGCCGTCGGACTGCGTTTCTTTCGTCGTTGCCATCACCGCTCCGCTTGCGTGAGTTGCGCACGCAGCCGGCAGGAGAAAACGCAAAACAAACGCCGCGCGCGCTATTCGGCGCGTGGGAAACAGCGCCGACGCCGGTAAAACTATGCCGGCAATGGTTAACGGATACTTGCGGAGTTCCATCCACTGGGAAGAATTTGCCGGGTGCGAGCGACGCAGCGGCTGTTTCTGCCTCCCGATCGCGCCCGCACTACAGCCTAGACTATTGTTCGTACTTGATTTTTCCCATTGGCACGGCTTCTGCAATTCATTCTCCGCCGCCGGCTTGGGAGAAGCCATGGCATGCACGACGAAGATGCCGGGGAGACGGCATCTCTCGAGCACAAAGGGGGAGTGTACCGATGGAGAATGCGCTTCTCGTCGGCCTGTCGCGGCAGATGTCGCTCAGTCGCGAGCTCGACGTCGTTGCCAACAACATCGCCAATATCGACACCACCGGCTTTAAGGCCGACAACGCCGCGTTTTCGGAGTTTCTCATGCCGGGCGCGCGCGACAACGAATTCAACGTCGGCAAGGACCGCCGCATCAGCTTCGTCGAGGACCGCGCGACCTGGATCGATATGAGCCCCGGCGCGCTCGAACGCACCGGCAGCCCCCTCGACGTCGCCATCGACGGTAAGGGTTACCTCGTAGTGCAAACGCCGCGCGGACAACGCTACACCCGCAACGGCGCGCTCGCTATCAACGCCACCGGCCAGCTCGTCACCAGTGAAGGCGATCAAGTGCTCGGCACCGGCGGCCCGATCACCTTCCAGCTCACTGATCATGACGTGACCATCAGCCCGAGCGGCATCGTCACCGCGCGCGACGGCGCCGGCACGGCAGATGCGTCACGCGGACAATTGCAACTGGCGAGCTTCGACCAGCAGCAAAAGCTCCTGAAGGACGGCGGCTCGACTTTCATGGCCCCTGACGGAGTCACCGCCGGCCCGGCGCCGCAAGGCACCCATGTGGTGCAAGGCGCGGTCGAGAAATCCAACGTGCGCGCGATCGTCGAGATGGCGCGCATGATCGAGATCACGCGGAACTACTCCGACATTGCCACGATCTTGCAGCAGCAGGGCGACATGCGAAGAAATTCGCTGCAACAACTTTCACAAGCCCCGACGAGCTGATTTTAAGGAAGCAACAACATGCGTGCACTTGATACCGCAGCGACTGGAATGGCGGCCATGGACCTTCAGGTCCAGGTTATCGCCGGCAACCTCGCCAATATGACGACCACCGGTTTCAAAAGCCAACGCGCCGAGTTCCAGGATCTCATCTACGAGCACGTGCAGCGGATCGGCGCCCAGGCGTCCGAGAACGGAAACATCCTCCCCGTCGGCATCGAGCTCGGCTCCGGCGTGAAAACCGTCGGCACGCCGCGGCTGATGACGCAAGGCACGCTGTCACAGACCGGCAACACGCTCGACGTCGCCATCCAGGGTTCCGGCTGGTTCAAAATCCTGATGCCGGACGGCACCTACAGCTACACGCGCGACGGCTCGTTCCAGATGGACTCGCAAGGCCGCATCGTCACTGCGGAGGGCAACCTCGTACAGCCGACAATCACCATCCCGGCGAACTCGACCGGGATCACCGTCAACCAGCAGGGGCAGGTGTCGGTGACGCTTCCGGGCAGCACGACATCGAGCATCCTCGGCCAGTTCACGCTTACGACCTTCATTAACGATGCCGGCCTGCAGGCGAACGGCAACAATCTATTCGTTGCCACGCCGGCATCGGGCACACCGCAGGACGGCGTACCGGGCACCAACGGCGCCGGCACGCTCCTGCAAGGCAGCCTCGAACAATCGAACGTCTCGGCGGTGACGGAAATTTCCAACCTGATTGCAGCGCAACGCGCTTACGAGATGAACTCCAAAGTCATCACCGCGGCCGACGAGATGCTGCAAACGACATCGCAACTGATGAAATGAGAAGGATCCAATCGATGATCCGCTCCGTCACTCGATTGCTCGCCGCGGCGCTGGCGCTCGCCAGCTTATACGCCGATCCGGCCGCCGCGCAGAATGCGATGCCGGCGCTGCGCGCCAACGTCACCGTGACCGGCGATATCGTGCGCATCGGCGACCTCGTCGAGAATGCCGGACCCGTTGCTGACGTGCCGATCTTCCGCGCGCCCGATCTTGGCACCAGGGGTACGGTGCCGACCGAACTCGTGGTCGAGGCGATCCGGCCGCACCAGCTCATCGGCATCGACACGCGCGGGCTTTCCGAGGTGGTCGTGACCCGGGCGGGCCGCGCGATCAATGCGCAAGAGATTGCCGCGCGCGTCGGCAAGGCTCTGGAGGGTCAATACGGCCTCGGTGAAGCGCACAACATTCTGGTTGAATTCGACAATAACGTGCGCACGCTCAACGTCGAGGCAAGCGCGACCGGCGAACTGCAGGCGCTGTCGCTCGCTTACAATCCGCGCACGACCCGCTTTGACGTGACGTTCGATCTGCCGTCCAGCGCGGCGCTGCGCCGGCAGCCGGCCCGCTTCACCGGCACGGCCATCGAAACCGTAGACGCCGTGACCGTTGAGCATCCGGTCGAGCACGGCGAGGTGCTGAAACTCTCCGACCTCTCTGTCGCACGGCGGCCGAAGGCCGAAGGGCCCGTCATCAGCGACATTCATGCCGCGGCGGGGCTCGCCGCCCGCCATCAATTGCGGCCGGGGCAGCCATTGCACCAAGCCGATTTGATGAAGCCCATGATCGTGCAGCACAACGACACAGTGACCATCGTCTACCAAGCGCCGGGGCTCTCGCTGACGCTGCGCGGCCAGGCACAAGATGCCGGCGCGCTCGGCGACACGATCAGCGTGATCAACGTTCAATCCAAACACGTCGTCCAGGGCGTCATTTCCGGTCCCGGCCGCGTCACGGTCACCGCCGCCGCCACACGCTTTGTCGAGACCGAGCCGGCGCCGGAATCCCCTGCCCCATCATCCGAGAAACCGCAACGCGAGCATAGCGTCGAGTAACACCGAGTGAGCCGATGTTGAAGTCCAATTCGCGTTTCCGGCACGTGCGCGCACTTATCGGCACGGCCGCCCTGGCGTCGCTCCTAAGCGGCTGTTCCGCCATCGATCAACTCAAGCTGATCGGCCAACAGCCGCCGCTCTCGCCGGTCGACAATCCGACCGCCAAGCCCGGTTACAAACCGGTGCAAATGCCAATGCCCAATCCACAGCCGGCCTCCTACAATCCCAATTCGCTATGGCGCAGTGGCTCACGGGCGTTCTTCAACGATCAGCGGGCGCACCAGGTCGGCGACATTCTGACTGTAAAGATCAATATCAACGATACCGCGATATTCCAGGATCAGACCCAGGTCAGCCGCACTGCCACCGAAGATTCCGGCATAACCAACTTCATCGGCGCTAATACGCTCGGCGCTTCAGCCGCAAAGGCCGTGTTGCCGGGCCGGATTCTGAGTGCCGACAGCAACATGGCGAGCAATGGCACCGGCAACATCAACCGGCAGGATCAGCTGCTGACCAACGTCGCCGCGGTGGTGACGCAATTGCTGCCAAACGCAAATATGGTGATCGAAGGCAAGCAGGAAGTCCGGCTCAATTCCGAATTGCGCGAACTCATCGTCGCCGGTGTCGTGCGGCCGGAGGACATCGAAAGCGACAATACCATCGATTTGCCGAAAATCGCCGAGGCGCGCGTCGCCTATGGTGGCCACGGCGTACTCACCACCGCTCAGCAGGTACCATGGGGGCAGCAAGCGATAGATGTCATCTTGCCGTTCTGAGAGGGGAACGGCAATCAGGGATCAACAAACACCAGCGCCACTTCGTCTGACGTCTGACGTCTGACGGGTGACGCCTCATCCCTGACAATGGCTCCCCGGGGTCGGTTCGCGATGCGAGCTGGCCCTGTTACGACGCGGCCTCCGGCAGCTCCCCGCCGGAGGCCGCAAACTTTTTTACTCCCAACGCACTACGCGCAACTATTCGCCATGCTCGTCTGCATGCATTTTCGATGCATGCTCGTGATGGTCGGTGGCGTGCAAGTGATGCCCGTGCGCCACTTTGGAATGGTGCGCGGCCTTTTCGTGATCGCCAGCCTTGTGGTGCTTGGCCGCGTGCTCATGGTGGTGGGCGGCCTGCTCATGGTGTTCATGGATGTCGTGGCTGTTCATCGTTCGCTTCCTGTTTGCTCCGTTGAGAAGCCGGAGCATTGCCGGGGATCGATGAAGTATTTGCGACGCGCGTTTGTCAGGTCGTTGCAAAGGAAACGTTCACGCCGCCCTGCCACGGCGAGTTCCGAACTTGTCTAATTCCTGTCGCAATAGCTTCACGACACTGTCCCAATCGCCAAATTGCGGCTGCCGGAAAAGGCGTGCTGTGGGATACCACGGGCTGTCGGCGCGCTCACGCAGCCAGCGGAAATCGGCGGCGAAGGGTAACAGCAGGAAAAGCGGCATGCCCATGGCACCGGCTAGATGCGCTACCGCGGTATCGACCGAGATCACCGCATCGAGCGCCGCGAGCGCAGCGGCAGTGCCGGCGAAATCCGTAAATTTCGCTCCGATCTGCACCACGCCGGGACGGCTTTGCAGCAGCGCGGCGTCCTCCTCGCGTACTTCGTGCTGAAGACTGACGAACGCAATATCCGGCAGATCAAGCAGCGGCGCCAGCGTCGCAAGGCCCATCGAGCGATTAAGGTCATTGTCGTGCGACCGCTCGCCGGACCACACCAGTCCGACCAGCGGCCGGCGCTGCGGCAGGCACGCGCGCCAACATGCAACATCGGGCTGGACGGGCGCGATGTAGGGAATTTCCGCCGGGATCATCTCCAGCGCGGTGGCGCAGGCGAGTGGCAGGCTGAGCAGCGGACAGTGAAAGTCGTAGCGCGGCAACGGCGCGTTGCGCGCGATGACCGCCGCCGCGCCCGGCATGCCTGACAACAGCCGCACGAGCTGCGACTGCACTTCGAGAATGACGTTGGCGCCACGTGCTGCCAACAGCGGTGCGAAGCGCACGAACTGAATTGTGTCGCCGAAACCCTGCTCGGCGTGGAGCAGAATGCTTTTGCCTTCGAGCGATTCCTTGCCAAGCCACAACGGCGCCGCGAAGCTTCGCCGCTGCGACGCCAGAGCCCCGACCTGCCAGCGCGCCTCGTATCCTCGCCACCCGCTGAAATCGCCGAGCGTCAATCGGGCCACGCTCTCTACGAAGCGTGCCTGGGCAAAGTCCGGTTTATTGACGAGTGCGCTACCCGCGCTCATCAGCGCTTCGTGCGGGCGATCGAGCCGCCGCAGCGCCACGGCGCGATTGGTGAGGAGCTGCGCGTTCTTGGACGCGAGCTGGAGCGCCCGGTCATAGGCGGCAAGGGCCTCCACCACCCGATTGAGCTTGAGCAACGCATTGCCGCGATTGCCGAGGCCGTCGAAGTGATTTGGATCGGACGCCAGCACGCGGTCAAAATTTTCCAGCGCCTCGCGCGGACGGTTGAGTTCGAGGAGCGCCACGCCGCGCAGGTTGAGAAGCTCGGCATTGTTCGGCTCAAGGCGAAGGCCCTCGTCGTAGCTGATCAGCGCTCGTTGAAATTGCCCGAGCGCATGAAACACGAGCCCAAGGCTGGCAAAACCGTCGGCGCGGGAAATATCGCTCTTCAGCGCCGCCTGAATGAGCGCGAGCGCCGCATCGAGGCGCCCGCGCCGATAATTGATTTGCCCAAGGCCATGCAGCGCGTCGAAGTCGTCGGAGCGTTGCCGCAGGAGCTCAGTGTAAAGCCCCTCGGCTTTGCCGGACTCGCCCTCCTCTTGCGCACGTTGCGCGCGCCGAAGCGTCCGCGAAAAATTCGGCTGCAGGTGTTGTGTCGGCTGCAAGTGTTGCGACGGCCCGTTGCGCATCGGTTCGTGAGCGTAGGAAGACAGTGGTCCGCCCCGGTGGCTTTCCGGCGAGCGATCGTTAAAGAGGGGTAAAGAAGCAAGGTAAAAAAAGACTTAAGAAAAGGCCGAGATCAGGCTTCCGGCAACGTATTGAGGCGTCTTTGCAGAACCGCAACGTCATGTTCCAGCTTGGACAATCGATCGGTGATGGAATGCTCAGTCCGGCCGCCGTCTTCAGTCGATGGCTTCGCTCGGCTCCAGCTTACCCCAAGGTTATTGCCTTTGCGCCACTCGACCCGGGCGTGAAAGTGTTCGTCCTTATTCGGAAAATGCAGTTCGAACGAATTCGGAAGCGCCACGCTTTCCGACACTTCAAGGCGGGCGCCGTTTGCCGTGACATCGCGGACGATGCAGTCAATGCTGGAAAGCCGGTTGTTAAAATAGATACGTCCTTTGATGAAGGTCTTGTGGCGGACAAGCAAGCGACGCTCGATCATGGGGGGTCGACTCCTCGTTGCTTACTTAGTCGATCACATCGATCACGCTTTGAATGCGGACGATGAGACCGATGTACGCCTCCATTTGTTTGTTCTGATACAAAAACCCAGCGACTTTATCGGGGCGCTTGCTCGCTCCGCCAAATGCCTGCGAGCCGCGGCGCAATTGGTTTTTTCCGTCTCGGATGTCGCGCGGTCTCGTGGCTCGTTCGTCATAGTCAACACTCGCCGCCGCACGGTCGTTTCATCGGTCTTGTCAGAACACGGTGCCGCCGATGTGCGTACTTCCCATAATATATGTGCGGCATAGCCGAGTCGCTTGATGCGAATCAAGACGCCGCCGCAGCCCGACGCGCGTAGTTTTACAAATGCTGAATGAAACCGCTTCCCGCCCTCGACTTCGAGGGTAAGGATAAAGGATGAGCGGAACCCGCCGCCTTATTCCTCGCGGTAGACCCGCTCGCGGCGCTCATGGCGCTCCTGCGCCTCGATCGAGAATGTAGCGATCGGGCGGGCCTCGAGGCGCTTGAGCGAGATCGGCTCGCCGGTTTCCTCGCAATAGCCGTAGATGCCATCCTCGATGCGTTGCAACGCAGCGTCGATCTTGGCGATGAGCTTGCGCTGACGGTCGCGGGCACGCAGCTCAATCGCCCGGTCGGTTTCCGAGGAGGCGCGATCGGCGAGGTCAGGATGGTTCTGATTGTCGTCCTGGAGATGCTGCAGCGTCTCCTTGGCCTCCTTGAGGATGTCCTCCCGCCAGTCGAGCAGCTTCAGGCGGAAATACTCCCGCTGGCGCTCGTTCATGAACGGTTCCCGGTCCGTCGGCCGGTAGATCTTGTCGAAGGGCCGAATGCTTTTGCCGTTTTTACCTAATGTATCGTCGGGTCGACCGTTTTTGCTTTTGACCGACTGCATGGACTGCATGTCCCCTACTCCGCGCACACCTAGCGCCACGTCCTCCCCGGAGGCGCGCCCATATACCGCGGGTCTGTGACGGTGACAATAACGATGATGGCGCCCGGTGCCGGCGGGCTAAGGTCAAGGCAAATCAGTTGATTCCGGCTTTGGCCAGTTCCACCGCGACCCGCAGGTCAATCTCGCTCAGGACCTGATCGAGCTTTTCGTCGCCAGAACCATCCTTGAGGTCAACGGCGACGGCCTTAAGCCGCAACAGCATCCCCTGTTCGAGCGTGCCGGAAAGCAGGCCGAGCTTGAGCTCGTCGAGCGCGTCGAGGGCCCGCCGGCCATGCTTGACGGCCCGACGGCGGCGCTCGACCGGATCCTCGATGCCCTGCAATGCGATCAGCGCGTCTATTCCCCCAAGCGTGCGCAGGGCGACCGCAGCGCTCTGGGCTTGCGGCGCGTTGGCGTCGGAAAGCGTGAATGTCCCGCCAGCCGGACGCCGCGCGGCCGCCGGCGCCGAGGCGAGAGCCGTTCCGTTCGGTCCAATGACGCGCATAAGAGATAAAGTGGGCTTTTATGGTTAATGGGCGGTAAAATTATGCCGGTGCGAGGCGGCAACAATTGCCGCGAACCGGCAAGGGATGCATTGGCGCAGCGTCGTCACGCCAGCGGTTTCCGCGGAATTATAACACGACTTCAGTAGCTTGGCGGATCGGCCCCGATTGGCACGCAACTGGCAAAGAGGTTGCTGTCCGACCTCTTGGGGAGCAGGAGATGAAAAGGACGCTTAGGCCAGCGTTTGTCGCGCTGGCGGTCCTGGCGTGCGCCGTTTCGACGGCGACCGCGACCTCACGCATTAAAGACCTCGCCAGTATCGAGGGTATCCGGCAGAACCAGCTGATCGGATACGGCCTCGTCGTCGGCCTCAATGGCACCGGCGACACGCTGAACAATAGCCCGTTCACCAAGCAATCCCTCCAGGGCATGCTGGAGCGGCTCGGCGTCAACATCCGCGGCCAGCAGATCCGCACCGGCAATGTCGCAGCGGTCATGGTCACGGCCAATTTGCCGCCCTTCGCCACGCAGGGCACGCGCATGGACGTCACCGCCTCCGCGCTCGGCGACGCCAAGAGCCTGCTCGGCGGTACCCTCTTGGTAACACCGCTCCTCGGCGCCGATGGCAACGTCTACGCGGTTGCCCAGGGCTCGCTGGCGATCGGCGGTTTTCAGGTCGAGGGCGAAGCGGCCAAAGTCACGCGCGGCGTGCCGACGGTCGGACGCCTGCCCAACGGCGCCATCATCGAACGCGAGATCGAATTTTCGCTGGCGACGCTCGGCCGGTTGCGCCTCTCGTTACGCAACGCCGACTTCACCACGGCCAAGCGCATCGCCATCGCCGTCAACGACTATATCGGCGCGCCGGTGGCCGAGCCGCTCGATCCCTCAACCGTGCAGTTGACGCTGCCGAAGAAATTTCCGCAGAATCTGGTGGCGATGCTCACCGAGATCGAGCAATTGCAAGTCGAGCCGGACGAGGCGGCGAAGATCGTCATCGACGAGCGCTCCGGCGTCATCGTCATCGGCCGCGACGTGCGCGTATCCACGGTGGCGGTGGCGCAGGGCAATCTCACGGTGACGATCTCGGAATCGCCGCAAGTCAGTCAGCCTCAACCCTTCTCCAAAGGCCGCACCGTCGTGGTGCCGCGCACTCATGTCGGCGTGGTTGAGGAAGGCAAAAAGCTCGCCATGGTCCAGGAGGGCGTGTCGTTGCAACAGATCGTCGATGGACTGAACGCGCTCGGCATCGGGCCTCGCGATCTCATTTCCATCCTTCAGGCCATCAAGGCCGCCGGCGCCATCCAGGCCGACATCGAGATGATGTGATGACGACCGCAGCCGCAGCCGAGCTTGGTCAATCGATCGGATCGCTCGGGGACGCCCAGAGCGCCCAGGTGCTGGCCGCCCTCAAGATCAAAGGCAAGGCGAAAGCCGCGTCGGAGCAGTTCGAGGCGATGTTTTTGAACACGATGTTCCAGCAAATGTATACCGGCGTGAACGGCGAAGGGCCGTTCGGCGGCAGCGGCGCGCTGAAGGTGTGGCGCTCGATGCTGACCGATCAATACGCCAAGACCTTCGCCAAGAACGGCGGCATCGGCATTGCCTCTCACGTCTACGACGCGTTGCTCAAGCAGCAGGGAGTGAAGCCCTCATGAACCCAAACACAACCACCGCCGAGGCGGAAAAGGCCATCGCGCAGGTGGCGGATCTGATCGAAAAGCTACGCGGCGTCGTCGAGCAGGAGACAGCGCTGGTGCATGCGGGCAAGGTACGCAAGGCAGTCGCGCTCGGACCGACAAAAAGCGAGCTGGCAAGTCAGCTTATCACCGCGGGTGAAGGTTTGAAAGCAAATGCGAAGTTCCTCTTGCAAGCGGCGCCGGCAGGCGCCGCCGTGCTGCGCGGCGTGCAAGAGACGTTTCGCACCGTGCTGCAGAAGAACATGATCGTCTTGGCGACCGCCCTCGCGGTATCGGAGGGCATCGTGCGTCGACTCTCGGGCGACCTCGCGCGCAAGGTTTCGCCGCAAGTCTATGGCGCGTCGGGGCGCACCGTGGCCCCCAATCGAAAGCAGGGCCAGCCGCTGGCCATCAGCCGCGTGCTGTAGCCCGCGGCGGACGCCGGGCCACTTCGGCAAGCTCCTGGCACAACTGCTGAAGTGGACCGTCCCAGTCGCCGATAGCGGTTTGCCGAAAGAGGCGCATCGTCGGATACCAGGGACTGTCGGTGCGATCGAGCAGCCATCGCCAATCCGGCGAGAACGGAACCAACAAGGCGACCGCCTTGCCCATCGCCCCGGCCACATGCGCGACCGACGTGTCGACCGAGACGAGCACATCGAACATTGCAACTACCGCAGCGGTGTCGGAAAAATCTTCGAAGTCTCGGCCGAGCTGCAAAACGCGGTGCTTCTGCAAAACGGTAGCCTGCACCTCGTTGACTTCTTTTTGCACGCTGACGAAATCGATGCCGGGCACGGACAGCAGCGTGGCAAAACATTCGAGGGGTATTGAGCGATTACGGTCGTTCAGATGGGCGCTGTTACCGGCCCAGCAAATTCCGACGCGGAGGCGGCCCTTGTCCGGAAGCCGCTCTCGCCACTTCTCCAAGCGAGCTGGATGCGGCTGCAAATAGGGAATGTTTGCTGGCACCGTCGCGAGGTCGGTGGCGAAACCCAATGGCAGACTCAGAAGCGGGCACTGAAGGTCGAAGGCTGGCAATGCCTCGCCGTCGGCGAGCACGGCTGAAACTCCAGGCAAGGACATCGCCAAAGCCGCGAGCGGTCGCTGGACGCCCAGGATAACTTTAGCGCCGAGTGCTGCTACAAAAGGCGCGTAGCGCATGAACTGGATAGTATCGCCTAAGCCTTGCTCGGCGAGGAGGAGAACGGTCTTCCCATGCAGATCCTTCTCTCCACGCCAGGTCGGCTGCGCAAAGTCGCGCCATTGCGATGCGACATCCTTCTTTTTCCAGCGATATTCATATTGTTTCCAACCTTCACGAAAATCGCCCAAGCAAAGCCGCGTGATCGCCGCGTTGAAATGCGCCTCTGCGTTTTCCGGTTCGAGCGCGATAGCGTTGGCGTAGCTGCCAAGCGCCTCCTCCATCCTCGAAAGCCCGACCAAAGTGTTAGCGCGATTGACATGTGCCCCGACCAGCTCCGGCTCAATTTGAAGCGCGTGTTCGTGGCTTGCGAGTGCTTCCTCGAAGCGGTCCATGAGAGTAAGGGCAACGCCGCGGGCGGTGACCGCCACCGCATGATTGGGATCAAGCGCATATGCCGTGTCATAGTTCGCGAGCGCGTCGGCGGGACGTTTAAGCTTGATCAAAGCGTTTCCACGATTGATCAAAGCTCCGACGTTGCCGGGATCGCTGACCAACGCTCGGTCGAAGCTTGCCAAAGCATCGTCAAAACGATCGAGTTCCAGGAGCGCTGTGCCGCGGTTAGTCTCGATGTCTGTACGACCCGGCATCGCTGACAACGCCGCGTCGTAGCTAGTCAGGGCCTCTTTATAGCGGCCGAGCTTGGCAAGAACGACGCCTCGTGTGTTCAAAGTGTCGACATGATCGGAGTGTGCGATCAGAATCTTGTCGCAAGCGGCGAGCGCCTCGGCGAGCAATCCAAGGTCTGCCAACGCGGTGGCACGATTGTGGAGCGCGCGAAGATGATCCGGATCGACCGCGAGAGCGCTGTCATAGCTCACCAGCGCCTCGGCCGGCCTTCTCAACCCGACCAGCGCCAGACCGATGTTGTTGAGTGCATCGACGCGATGCGGCTCCAGGACCAGCGCTGTCGCGTAACTCGCGCGTGCATCCTCGAACCGTCCGACGGCTAAAAAAGCATTGCCGCGGTTGTAGTGCGCGTCGGAGTAATCCGGCCGTTCGGCAAGCGCGCGCTCGCAGCTTTGCAGGGCTTCCTCAAACCGCCCGAGTTCCGCCAGCGCTACGCTGCGATTATTTAGTACCTCGGCATTGCCCGACTCGATCGCCAGCGCGGCATCATACGCGGCGAGCGCTTGATCGAGCCGCTTGAGCGCGGCAAGCGCAATGCCGCGGCGGTTGTAGGCGGCAACGTGCCGGGGCCGCAGCGCCAGCACCTTGTCATAGTCGGCGAGCGCCTCCTCGTGCCGGCCAAGCGCGAAAAGAGTATTCCCGTGATTGCAAAGAGCTTCGATGTGGCCCGGCGCGAGCGCCAACGCCCACTTGTAACTCGCCAACGCCTCGGCGTAACGGCAGAGGCTCTTGAGCGCTTGGCCGCGATTATAATGTGCCGTGGTGTCTTGCGACCGCAGCGCCAGTACTTTGTCGAAAGCCGCAAGCGCCTCTTCATGGCGCGTGAGGGCGTCGAGGATCACACCATAATTCACCAGAGCGTCCGCTGATCCGGGCTGCGCCTTGAGCGCCGCTGCGACCAAATTCAAGGCGTCGATCGATCGGCCCTGCTGGTGACGAAGCACCCCACTGAGATGCAGCGCATCGAAGTCGTGCGGATCGGTCCTGAGAATGGACCTATAGATTCGCTCGGCCTCATCGAGACGTCCCTGTTGATGCAGCGCCAGGGCTTGCCGGATGGAACGCGCAGCATGCGAGCGCTGCGCGGCTGCACGTTTGCTCATGCGTGTGTCGCCTGTAGGCAGGCGGCCCCAATTTGTGAAAACGCCCCATTAAACGGCAAGCTTTTCGGCCTGTCGAACGCCGCCCTGATCGAGCGACGTTACGTAACGTCCGGCAACATGGTTAACCAAGCGTTACCGCGGTGAAACGGACACTTCATATTAACCGCGCTTTGGCATGAAGGTTCGGGCGACCGGTTGGCAAAGGCACGATCGCAATGGGCGTTGGCAGCATCTCGTTCTACCAGCAGGATCAGAACTACTGGAATCAACAACAGAGTGGAAGTCAGGCCACCTCTGCGCAAGACTCGCTCATCAACGTGATGGCCTCAGCCGAGAGCAATTTATCAAAGGGCCTAGCGAGCATCGCCAACGAAACGGCCTTGAAACGCGTCAATTCCAAGCTTTCCGCCGCGGTGCAGAGCGCTCTGCAATCTTTGGGCGATACGGCGTTGCCATCGTCGAGTGCCTCGACAGGGTCGTCCTCTTCATCCTCCATTTCCAGCCCCGCAGGGTCCGCAAGTTCATCCAGCGCTTCCAGTTCGCCGGCGACCGGAACAAGCAGGGCATCAGTCAGCACGAGTACCTCGCTGCTAACGCTTGGAATTCCCGCGGGCGGCTCGATCACCATCGGTGCCGGCACCGGTATGACGACATACGCCTCGACGGGGACCGACACGGTCGGCGATATGATGAACGCCATCAACGCGGACTTCGTTGGCAATGCGGCAGTCACTGCGTCGCTCAACCGAAACGGCCAGCTGGTCATCACCAGCAAGAATGACACGGATACGGTCACCGTCAGTGGTATCTACGCGTCAAATACTGGCTTCGGTGTCGGCAATGATACCTTCAAGCCGACCAAAACTGCTGCTAACTCAGCGAATTCTTCCAGCTCGCCGGCAAGCTCCTCCTCTACCGGGAACACCAGCCCGACCGCGTCTTCCACGAGCACCTCGACCAACTCCTCCACGAATAGGAGCACGGTTCCGACGATTCTCTCGGAGAACATCAGCACCGCCGCATCTATTCTGTCTGCCTCAGGCGCTAGCGGCAGCCTAGTCGATATGCTGGCGTGATTTGTGCTACACGCTGACGGCGGCGAACTGTGAAGATAGATCGCCGCAAAACGTCATTGGGCCGACATGGTTGAGCTTGCTCCCGAGATCCGCCCAGATCTCGCCGCCCATATCGGTCCATCGCTTGCAGAAGGCGAAGTCCTCGCTCAGGTAAGTGCCGTCTTCGGCAATCATGCATTCAAATAATGCGAATCGTTTGTTGCTTGCGGTCGCTGCATCGACCGAATGATCACGTTTGTATTGAAGTTGTGGATAACGCACGCACATTCTCTCCAGTGCGCCGCGGCGGATCATGAGAAAGCCGGTGCCAGCGTAGCGCACTTTGACGAATCCGCCCTTTTCCGTGACAGCGTTCGGATCGTCGACCTCAAATACATATTTTAGCGCCGCCGCGGCTGGATTAGGACGGCTGGTTTCGATGATCGATCTAACCCGGTCCCAATCGATCCGCTTGATCGGATAGACAGCCGCGCACATGTCCGCGCCGCTTTCGATCAAGCGCAGAACCTGCTCCGGCTCGAAACCGATGTCGGCGTCAAGGAACAACAAGTGCGTCGCCGTCGCATCTTCGAGAAATTGCGAGACCAGGCTCGCTCGCGCCCGCGTGATAAGCGCGTCGCCGTCCTTGAAAAGGATCTTGAGGGTAAGCCCGCTGTAGGTGCGGGCAAGCTGCTGCAGCTTGAACAGTGAAGCGGCGTAGAGGACGGAAACCTGCCCGCCAAAGCAGGGCGTGGCGACGACGAGAGCGACCTTGTTAGGCAGGGACGTTGCGGACATGGCCAACAGCCTGTTCTTCAGACTTTGCTTTTGTGGTTAAGCAATACCGAACGGGAATGGTTAATGGCGGATTAAGCGGGCCCGGGAAAACCGCTGAATGGCACGAAACACTTGTGACCGCGGCACGGCCAATATTGCACGCCGACTGCAAAACGTTTGGGCAGGCACGCAGCTAGAGGCCGCGCCCTACGTAGATTTACGCGTCTTTAAACGAAATGAGGCAAACCTTCGGCAGCCGGTCGGTCTGATCGGAACATGCACTCGCGGGTACGGCACGTACAGCGAGTGCAAGCCAGTACGGCCTGTAACCAGAAGGGTACCATTATGTCTGACATTACCTTGACCGCGGGCATCCGGCAGAACTTGCTGTCGCTGCAAAGTACGTCCGCTGATCTGACGTCCACGCAGGAAGCGCTTGCGACCGGCAACGCCGTCAACTCGGCCGCCGACAACCCAAGCGCCTATTTCACGTCGCAGAACCTGACCAACAGCGCCAACTCGCTGAGCTCCCTGCTCGACCAGATCGGGCAAGGCTCGCAGACGATCAACGCGGCCACCAACGGCCTCACCGGGTTGACCAGCCTGCTCCAACAGGCACTGTCCACGGCTCAGCAGGCCCAGCAGGCCAGCTGGACCACGGCAGGCTCGACCACTGGCTCGGTCAGCCTCAGCACAAGCGCCAACGTGAGCCTCGCCGCCGGCACTCTTTTGATCAATGTCGGCTCGACAACATACAGCGTGGCGATTGCCGCGAGCTCGACGCTTGCAGAGGTCGAGACCGCGATCAACGGAACGACGGGGCTTGGCAGCACCGGCGCTGTAACCGCGACCGATAACGGTTCCGGCGACCTGATCCTCACTTCCAATACAGCGACCCAGGCCTTCACGGTCGACGCCAACGCAGCGTCCGCGGCCCTCGGTGTGACCACTGACTCGTCCACCGACAACACGGTCAACGGATCAAGCGCCACGCGTACCACGCTGCAAAGCACCTTTAACGGCCTGCTGTCGCAGATCAATCAGCTTGCCGCCGACTCCGGCTACAACGGCCTCAATCTGCTCAACGGCGACAACCTGCAGATCGACTTCAACGCGACCGGATCGAGCTCGCTGACCATTCAAGGCGTAGACTTCAACGCGACGGGCCTCGGACTTTCGCCGATCAACGGCTCGGGTGCGTCGTCGTTCCAGGCCGATGCCACCCTGACGAGCACGATCTCAAACATCAATGCCGCGATCTCGACTGTGCAATCCCAGACCGAGACGTTTGGCACCAACTCGTCGACCATCTCGACCCGTCAGACGTTTGAAACGAACATGATCAATACGCTGCAGACGGGCGCCAGCAACCTGGTGGTGGCGGACCAGAACCAGGAAAGCGCCAACCTGCTCACCGAGCAGACCCAGCAGCAACTGGAAATCTCCGCACTGTCCATCGCCAATCAGGCGAACCAGTCGGTGCTAAAGCTGTTCAGCTAAAACTCTTCTGGCACAGGCTTCTGGTGGAAGCGGCGGGGCGAAAGCCCCGCCGCTTTTCTTTTGGGGAGTTGGGAATAGCGAATGGCGAATAGTAAGGAAGCTGCTCCTACTCGCTATTTCGCTACTCGCTATCTTCAGCATCACTTAGCGCGACCCTAACCCCGCATGCGCAACGATGGCTCGGCTTTGGCAAAGATTCAAACGTGGCCCTGAAGATCGAACTCAAGCCCAACGAACAGGTCATGCTGGGCGATTGCGTGGTGACCAACCACGACCGGCGCACGCGGCTGACCATCGACGGCAAGGTCACGATCCTGCGCGAATCCGACATCATGACCTTGCGCCAGGCGACCACGCCGGCCAAGCGCATCTATCTCGCCGTGCAGTTCATCTACATATCGAAGAAGCCGCCGGACAATTACGAGCTCTATCTGCGGCTGGCACACGAAATGCTCAAGAATTTGCCGAAATCGCGGCCGTATATCGAGCGTATCAACAATCGGATCCTGACGGGCGATTTGTACAAGGCCCTGAAGGAAGCGCGTAAGCTTATTGCGTATGAAGAGGACCATCTCGCCGTCAACGGCGCTGGAAAGGCCGATGCCAAAGCCCTCAAGGAAGCGGCGCCGCCGCGCGAATTGGAAGCTAACCTCCTGCTCAAGGCGGCCGCCAAGCTCCAGGCCGTCCACGACTCCTGGAGTGACAAGCCAATCGATCTCATTGACGCCGTGACGTATAATCAGCTCTCTGGACCGTGTTCATCGACGCCGTCAATCGCGAAGACAACAAGCTTCCGGACGAAGTCCTCAGGAACCTGCTCCGCCTCGCTGCCTACATCATGGGCGAACCCTATTCGCTGATGACCGAGCCGAAGCCCGAGAATCTACAACACATCATCAAAGTCAATCGCGGCATTGCCGCCGGCCTGCGCGGCAAGGCTTAGCCAGCCTCGGATTTGAGCCGATTCCAACCCTGGAAACGGACGTGACTGGCCATGCTTGAATCGCCGACCACTGCGCCAGGAACGTGGTCATGCCGCGCGCGGCATGTCCAATCGGAGCCGCCCGCGCAAATGCGGTATGCGCTTCACATCCAACTTTACGGCGAGCGTCCGCATAAAGAACAGCTCTTCCTTGGTGGCGATTTGAAAGTCGGAAAATTCGCGCTGCCCGTCGTGAAACTCGGAGTCCGATAGCGCGTCTTCAAACAGGGCCAACCAACCCGATCCTTCCACGTCGCCACCCGCACCCCCGTGAAAAGGTAGTTTCTGCCGGTCGCGAATGAGTGTCGGTAGCACCGAAGGATACAAGTCATAGAGCGCACGCAACTGCGCCTTACCGACCGGTGCCTCGGCCGTCTGGTTCACGAAGACCGACTCATCAAGCCCGCTCGCATAGCCAACAACCGATAGATCCAGGAATGGCTCGCGTATTTCAAGCGCGAACTGCATTGAACATCGGTCGATCCTTTGAAGATTGGCGCGGTGCATCATGCTCAAGCATTGCTTCTGCATATGACGGCCCACGCCACTTGTCTCCGAAAACGCATACCCGAGCGGCGGGTAACCAGCAAACAATTCGTCCGCGCCTTCGCCGCATAGCGCGACGCGGAAACGATCCTGATGAATACGTTGTGAGACGAGATAGGTTTGGAGGCTGGGGCGAATCACCGCCGGTTCGAATGATTCCACGGCGTCGACGACCGTCTCGATGAGGGAAAGCGTTTTGGCGCTGTGCACGTCAATGCGCACCTCGCGCAGATCGAGGCCGGTCTCTTCGGCATAGTGCTTGGCATATTTATAGTCGGGCGAATTGCCCCCAACAGCTATGTAACATGGCACGGTGGAACAGTTTCGGCTAGCATAATGCATGACCAGCGTGCTGTCGATGCCACCGGTAAAGAGCCCGGCGAGCGGAAGGTTTGACGGCATTCGGATGCGCACGGCTTCCGCCAGAATGCGGTCCAGCTCCTGCGGCGAGGCGACCTTCAAAGCGGTCGACGACGGCTAGTTGTAATGACGCCCGCAAAAATTGCGGGTCAACATAAAGCCTGGGGGCAGCAACAGGACGTCGTCGTCTTCGGTCGCATCCAGCAATGGCCGGATTTCCGAGCAAAACAGAAAACCTCTGGTCGATTGTATCAGATAGAGCGGCGTCACACCGAAAGGGTCGCGCGCGGCAAGAAATTCGCCGGTCGCCGTATCGAACGCAACGAAGGCATACATACCGCCATGCGTTTTATCCCGCCTGAACCCCAGACGCGGAGCACGTTCGCGACGACTTCCGTATCGCATTCCGTCCGGAAGCGCACGCCGAGCGCCTCCAATTCGAGGCGAAAATCGACGTGATTATAAATTTCGCCATTAAATGAGACTAGATAGCGCTCATCGAAAGACGCTTGTGGCTGCACGCCATGTGCCGGGTCCACTATCCGCAAGCGACGCGTGCACATCGCGACGTCATTTCCGACCATGACAAGTGGATCGGTGACGTCTCCTCGATGCAGCAAACCCGTGATCAAATGTCGGACAGCTGCTTCAGCGCCATCCCAATCGATGGAGACCGCAATTCCGCACATCTCGCCCCCAAGAATGCCGATAATGCTGCGACGAGCGTAGGTCGCCTTGGTTAATAGCTGGTGTCGGTTGCCGGATGGCGCGCCTCGGGAGCAAATTCGCATGGCCATCCCCATACCAAAGCGACGCGCGTCTGACCGTACCCGCGAGAATATTCGCAGGACCCCAGGAACTCTGCTGCGGGATTGTGCGTGAGTGCCGCAAATCGCACCTAGCATGCATGCGTTGATTGACGGTATCGATAAACAAATCTTAACAGGCGAGCCGTACAAAGCGTTAAACGAAGACTCGTTGCGTAAGAAAAGGGTCGTCTCGACATGAACCTCGCTGCCCGCGCCTACGCCAAGGTCGCGACGGAAATCGCACTGCCGCGCGAACTGGAAGCCACCCTCCTCCTCAGTGCCGCCGCCAAACTTCAGGCGGTCCACGAGTCCTGGGAAGACAAAGCAAGCAAAGATCTCGACAAGGCAGTCTTGTACAATCGCCGGCTCTGGACGGTGTTCATCGACGCCGTGAACCGCGACGACAACAAACTCCCGGCCGAGGTTCGCCGCAACTTGCTCCGGCTGGGCGTCTACATTATGGGCGAAACCTATTCGTTGATGACCGAACCGAAGCCTGAGCACCTGCATCACATCATCCAGATCAATCGCGGCATCGCGGCCGGCCTGCGCGGCAGCTCCTAAGGCCCTTCCCGTCCTCCCTTGGGCGCCACGCACCACCGGACGATACCGAACGTGTTCGGCCGATGCGTCGGCCAATCGCAAGGGTGCGGGCATGCCTGACACGCGACCATTGATCGCGGGTGACACCCTGAAAGCCGCCGCGCTGAAATATTCCGGCGACATGCGGGTTCGGGTCAACGCGGATCAAGGCGGCCTTCTCAGCGTCTTCGACGGCTGGTTTACCCGGGTTGTCGCCCGACTGCTGCAGTTCGATCCGTCCCGGTCGTGGGTAGACAGTGTGCGCGACTACGCACAACACAACCCGCAAGGGCAGGATCTGCATTGGGATCTGCTGCGGCTGCGCCTGTTCCTTGATCGCCGGCAGCAAGGACGCTACGTCGCGTTCGCCGAGCGCGAGGCGGCGGGCGTTTTCTACCATCCGCGGTTCGGCTCCGAGTTCGGCGTCGACGTGCAGTTAACCTGCCAGGGCGCCCCCTCGCTGATCCACTGGCGGGGAACGGCCATGATGAAGAACGTGTTCGATTTCGCCATGTATCCGGCGCTGATCGGCGAACTGCGCCCGCGCACGGTGTTCGAGATCGGCTCGGGCCTCGGCGCCAGCGCCACCTGGTTCGCGGATACCATGGCGTTCTGCGGCGCCGCTGGCCATGTCCATTCGGTCGATCTCGTCAAGGCCAAAACCGAACACCCCCACCTCACCTTCTATCAGGGCGACTGCACGGAACCGGCAAGCCTGTTCGATTCGGCGCTGCTAGCCGCGGCGCCACATCCGTGGCTGGTGGTCGAAGACGCCCACCACAATGTGGCCGGCGTGCTCGAGCATATGCACACTTATCTGAAGTCCGGCGACTATCTGGTGGTGGAAGACACCGACGTGAAGCGCGATGCGATCCGCAATTTTATCGCCGCGCATCCCGGCGACTACCTGGTGGACACGAAATTCACCGACAATTTCGGCCGCAACGCGACCTGCGCAGCCGATGCGATTTTCGTACGGACGCCAGTACTAGCCGAGCGGCAGTAAACGCGAACTAAACTTGCGAGATGGCCAGGAACCTACCGGTTACCCGCTCACCGGGCCGAGGTAGTTGACCAGGCTGAGTTGCGCGAGCCGCGCGGTGACCGACATCGACGCCGATAGGTCGTTCTGCAACGTCAGAATCTGCTCGCCGACCTGATTCTGGTTCACGCCATCGATATTCTGCAGCATGTCCTGCAACGTGGTCTGCGTCTGGGTGTTCAGCGTGGTGGCGTTGCTTACGGTCGTCTGCGCGTTGGCGAGGTCGGCCTCGATGTCGTTGATCGACTGCGTGCCCGACGCGCCGGCCAGGTTCGCCGTGACCGATTGGCTGAGCGCCTGGTAACTGGCTTCCGCATTCGGATCGCTCGCCGAATAGGTGGTCGCAGCGAGCACGGCTACATTGGCGACGAGAGTACTAATGGCCTGCTCATTGGCGCGCATGCCATAGGCTATGGTCGTCGAGGGGCCGAACTGAGCGGTCGCGGTCTGCAGCGCGGGGGTGCTGCCGTTTTCGCCCGTGTACCAGAACACGGTATTCGCCTGAGTGCCGTTCTCCAGCGACGTGGCCGTTGCATAATCCGGTGGATTGCCGGCGTCGACCACTTGGGGCGGATCCGAGTTGAAGAAGTTATTGGCCGCGGCCATGGCGGAGGCGGCCGGTAGTGCGGTCTGGGCGAGGTTCGAGACGGCGCTGGTCAGCGCCGCTTGGAGATTGGTTGCGGTGGCCGCCGGCGTCGCGCCGATGGTGAACTGGTTGGCGGCGGGCGGGGAATTTGTGGTCGCTTGCAGCGTGATGGTCTGGCTTGAGCCGTCGGGCAAAGTGAGGCTGAACTGGATCGAATCGCTGGCATTCGGATTGGAGCCGAGATCGATCGAGATCGCCGGGGGCGACGATCCGCTCGGGCCAGTGACCGTCGCGCCGGTCAGGCTGGAACTCACGCCTGTGAGCTGGAAGCCGAAGGGCGAGGCCGAGTCTTGACTGACCGAAACGGTCGATCCCGATGCCGGCGGAATGACCAGACGGCCAAGTGGAGGATTGTCGGGGCCTTCGTCGGCCTGCAGACGATCCGCGATCACCTGAGTGAGCCCGGCCTGCGCGCCGTTGCCGTTGAGAATTTCACTGGTGCTGGCGACTGACGGTTGGTTCACGGCGCTGCCGGAGAAAATGTAATTATTGCCGACCTGGGTATTGAGCAGGGCAAGAATTTGATCGAGCTGGGAGGCGGCGGCTTCTTGCGTCGTCGTCTGCCCGTTGTTGTCGAGCGTGAACGCGCCCTGCTGACTCACCGACTGCTGGACCGCGCTACCGGTGCTGCCGAGCTGGGTTAGCACCGACTGCGCCACGGTCAGCGTGGTGCCCACGATGGAGGCCGTGCTGCTGTAGCCGTTGATCGCCGCAAGTTGCGCGTTCAGCGCCAAGGCCACGCCGGCCTGCGATCCGAGTCCCGAATAAGTCTGCGCCGCCTGCCCGCTGCCGAGCTCTTGGCCCAGCGTATTGAGCTGATTCATCATATTCGTCTGCGCCGTCACAGTGGCAGCAGTAATCGATCCGGGTCCGGTGATGCTCATTACGTCCCTATTTGCAATAGCGTCGCCATCATCTGTTGGATCGTCGTCATCACTCGTGCACTGGCGCCATAGGCATTCTGCAGGGCGATGAGGTTCGACATTTCGGTATCGATGTTGACGCCAGACTGATTATTAAGGCTTTGCTGCAACGCACTGACGACCGTGTCCTGTCCCTGCTGCAAGTTTGTTGCTGCGTTCGCCGCCTGGCTCTGCTGGCTTGCCACAGCGCTCATGTAGTTGGTCAGCGTGCCGCTGTAAGGCTGTTGAGAACTGCCGATTCCCGTCGTTGGGGAATAGGTCAGGGAGGCGGTAGTCATCTGGCTGAGAAGGAAATTTGGACCCGTTGGATTACCCGACGCGGTAGCCGACACATAAGCGGCGAGCCCAGCCGCCGTTATTTGTGGATTGACGGCGATGGTCCCGGCGAGGCCCGTGGTTTGCGAGCCGTCCGCGGTGATGGCTCCGGTGATCGGTTGGGTCCCGTCGGTAAATAATGAAAGCTGCGGGTTGCCGCTCGTCAGAGAGGTGACGGTCGACGTCGCCGACAGCGCATCGACGACGTTGCCACTGCCGTTGTTGAGCACCTGCAACACGTTGCCGGAGGGGTTCGAGAACTGCAGATTCGAGCCGAGCGCGGCATTCAGTTGCGACACGACCGAGCTCATGCCGCCGGAAAGATTGATACCGATCGTCTGGTCGTTGGGATTCGACTGGGTGCTCTGCGTCGGAAGCGTGCCCCCCTGGCCGAGTGCGACAATCGTGATCGTGTGCTCAGCATTCGAGGAATCCGTGTAAGCCAGCTGCATGGTGTTGCCAGCCAACATTCCACTGGTATCGACACTAAATCCGCTCTGTGATCCGGATGTCACAGCCGTCCCGCTTGTCGTCTGGTTCGACAACGCCTGCGACATCTGGTTTGCCAACTCGTCAAGCTGGTTTTGCGCCTGCGGCAGGATGGTGTCGCGCATCTGCAGGTAGGCGCCTATTTCGCCCGACTGGATGGCGCCGTTGGCAATCATGTCGGTCGTGGCGCCTCCCGGCGACGTGAGCGTGATCGTCCCGACCCCGTCCTGGCTCGGATTGGCGCTCCATTGCGACGTCGCCGACAGCGTTCCGGCGTTATTGAACGTCATTTGTGAAGCTTGCACGCCACTCACGAGTTGCAGGCCCGTGCCCGTAAAAACCGCGATTTGGTTATTGGAGTTCTGGACTACGTTGACGTTCATCAGCTGGGAAAGCTGAGTAATGTCCTGGTCGCGCTGGTCTTCAAGTGCGGCGGTGCTGCTGTCCGATGCCGCCCCTTCGAGTTGCTGGTTGATTTGGGCAATTTGCTGTAAAGCAGTGTTGGCTGTCTGAACGTCGGTGGCGATTCCCTGCTCGGCCTGAGCGCGGATTTGCTGGATGCTCGTGGTCATCGAATTGAGGTTTTGCGCCACAGCTTGCGCCGAGCTGACCGCGGCGGCTTGCGCCGAATACGAGCTCGGTGACGTCGACAGCGATTGCAGTGCGGTGGTGAAATTGTCAAAAATGCCGTCGAACGAGCTCGACGAGCCCGGCGTCCCGTAGATCTGCTGGAGCTGCTGGTACAGCGACGATGTAGTATCCGCGTAGGAGCCGCCGGAAGTTTCCGTCCACAACTGGCTCTGCAGCAGCGTGTTGAGATTGCGATTGATGGCGGTCGTATCAACGCTGACGCCGGGTTGGCCGGCCGTTGAGGTCGAGATTTGATTGACGCTCTCGTCGACATAGCCGGGCGTATTGGCGTTCGCCACATTGCCGGCGATCACCGAGAGGCTTTGCTGGGTCGCATTCACGCCGGCCAAAGCGGCGGACAACGCCTGAGAAAGGCCCATGGCTCTAGCCGTCCACGCGGCTTACCGCTTGCAACCCGAAGAGCCGGTCATCACTGGACGACCTGAAGCAGGCTTTGGATCATTTGGTCGGCGGTCTGCATAACGCGGGCGTTGGCCGAATACGCCTGCTGCGCCACGATCAATTGGCTGAACTGGGTAGCGATGTCGACGTTCGAAGCTTCGAGCGAACTGCCGGTAACGGTACCGGTAGCGCCGAGGATCGGGGGACCCGAATCGACTGTAGCCGCGTAAGCGCCGCCGTTGAGTGCCTGCAACGCGTTCTCACCGTTGAACGTCGCCAGTGTGATCTCCGCCAGCGGAATGGTCTGGCCGTTTGAGAACGTTCCCGTGATTTGGTTCTGGCTATCCACAGCGACCGACTGCAGCTGTCCGGCGGCGTAACCGTTCTGCTGCAACTCGCTCACCTGCGCGGTACCGCTTGAATCGGCGAACTGGGTGAGGCCATTGGCGCCGAAATTGAGCTGAACGTTGCCGAGCGCGTCGCCGTTCACGGTCAAGTTCTGGAGCGTCACCCCGGAGATGGGCGGGGTCAGTTCACCGTTTGAATTGAACGTGAACACCGTGCCGACATTCTGCCAGGCCGCTTCGGTGCCGGTCGCGTTCGCGTTGCTTTGATAGAATAGCTGCCATGAACCGCTGCTCGTCTCAGCCCAGCGGAACTGCATATTCACCGGATTGCCTTGGGAGTCATACGCGGTGATCGAACCGCCATCGACCGACTGGCTGGTAAAAGTCGAAGCGTCGTTGGCGATCACCGTGTCGTTGGCGGGGTAGGCCGCGGCGTTGTTAATGCCGAATTCCGACAACAGCGCCGTCGGGCTTCCGTCGAGAACGATATCGTTGCTGGACGTCAGGGTGACGTTGCCGTTGGCGGTGTCCACAGTTCCCGTCAAGCCGCTGATACCTCCGATCGCGGTTTGCAATTCCGCGAGCGTCGCGACCTGGCCGGCTGCGGCGTCGGTTCCGAACGTTATGGTCGTCGGGGTACCGCCGACCGTAACGGTCAGAGTGTCCCCCTGCGACACTGCACCCTGCGTCAACAGATTGGTTGGTTCGAACGAGTTCTTCCCGGCGCCAAACCCGAGCGCGGCCGCATCGGCGCCGGTTGCGGTCACGGTGACCGACGCGGTGCCGTTCGTGCCCGTGAGAACCAGATTGCCGTTGCTGCCACCGTTGTTGATGCTGGCCTGGACATCGGCAGTACCTCCATTGATGGCGGTCATCAGATCGCCCACCGTCGGGGCCGGAGTACCGGTCGGCACCGTATAGATGGTCTGATTGGTGCCGTCGCTGATGGTAATCTGGTCGCCCGCACTAATTCCGAGCGACGTCAGCGTGGTCGTACTGGAGAGGCCGCCGACCGTGCCCGTACCCGTCGCACCAGCATCCGGCTGAAGAGTCGCGCCGGTGCCGGTGATGACCGCCGCAGCCGGAGCGCCCGCGAGCGGATTGGCTTCGAAATCGGTCCCAACCAGCAATCCCGAACTCGGCGTGCTCGGCAGGTTTGCCTGATACTGGATTGCCGTCGTCGCTTGCGCCGGCACAAAGTCGTTGCTGAATTGCAAAACCTGAGGCGAGCTGCCGATCGGATTTCCAGTGGCGGAATCGATCGGGATGCCCATCAGGTAGTAGCCGGCGCTATTCACAAGATTTCCGTTTGAATTGAGCTGAAAATCGCCGGCACGCGTGTAGTCGTCGACCCCGCTGAACACCGGCTGATTGTCTGCTTCCCCCGTCGGGTTCGACACGACGAACCAGCCGTCGCCATTGATGGCCATGTCGGTCGAGACCGACGTGCTCTGGATCGTCCCTTGCACCGTGTTCGTGGCCACGGAGGTGGCGGTAACGCCGCTCGACGTCTGCTGGTTCGCGGCGGCCGCGGAGACGAGATCCTGAAAGCTCGTGTCCGTTTCCTTGTAGCCGGTGGTCTGAGAGTTGGCGATGTTGCCGGAAATATTCTGCAGAGCGAACGATTGCGCCTGCAGACCGGCCACGGCGGTGGTCAATGCATCGAAAATACCCATGACATGATCTCCAACTCGATCTCAACTCGACTAGCGGCGACGGCTAAGTAACAGCCCCAACACCGCGCACGTGCACCCCGCAGCAAGCCCTGTGCCACGACAATAATTGCGCTATTTCAGTGGCTTACGCCCGCACCGGAATTCTCGCCTGGTACGGATATGCCGGGCAACCGGCAGAAATTGCCGAGGTACGGCCACGCTCTTTCACTCACGTAATGGCGCAGCGAAACGGCTCGTGAAGCGCTTGTGAGTATCAAGTCGGCGTGTTTAATCTCGCGCCGACCGTCACAAATTTAGACGAGCGGATATTCATGCGGTTCGAAGGCACCAGCGCTTACGTCGCCACGGACGACCTCAAGATCGCGGTCAATGCCGCGATTGCATTGGAGCGGCCATTATTGGTCAAAGGCGAGCCAGGGACCGGCAAGACCGTGCTTGCGATCGAAATCGCCAAGGCCCTCGGCGCCCCGCTACTCGAGTGGCACATCAAGTCGACCACCAAGGCGCAGCAAGGACTCTACGAATACGACGCCGTGACGCGGCTGCGCGACAGCCAGTTGGGCGACGCCCGCGTCAAGGACATCCGCAACTACATCAAGCGCGGCAAACTGTGGGAGGCGTTCGTCGCCGACGAGCGGCCGGTGCTGCTGATCGACGAAATCGACAAGGCCGATATCGAGTTCCCCAACGATCTGTTGCAGGAGCTCGATCGCATGGAGTTTTATGTCTACGAGACCGGCGAGACGGTCCATGCTCGGCGGCGGCCCATCGTCGTCATCACGTCAAACAATGAAAAGGAATTGCCGGACGCATTCCTTCGCCGCTGTTTCTTTCACTACATCCGCTTCCCCGACGCCGACACGATGCGCGCGATCATCGAAGTGCATTTCCCCGGCATCAAGCATCGCCTGGTGGCGGAAGCGTTGCGGCTGTTTTACGAGATCCGCGACGTCCCGGGCATGAAGAAAAAACCTTCGACCTCCGAATTACTCGATTGGCTCAAGCTTCTCATGGTCGAGGATGTTTCAGTGGAGACGCTACGCGAGCGCGATCCGAAGAAGCTTATCCCGCCGCTGCATGGCGCGCTGATCAAGAACGAGCAGGATGTTCACCTGTTCGAGCGGCTGGCGTTTATGACAAGACGGGAGGGCCGATGAGGCTACCCGGCGCTCACTGGGAGAGTGTGTTGCAGCTCGGTACATCGCGCTTGTTCAAACTTTGGCTCCTTCAGGCCGCTTCCGCCGCCTCCACGGATTTGTGACGGCGGCTAGGTGGGGCGGCTGCTGGTCCGCCGCAATCGGGGCGTCGGTTTCCAGAGGCGGCGGGACAATCGAGTCGGCGCTCTCGTCGACGTCGACACCCTCCTCTGCCGCCGGTTGCGCGTCTTCGAGGTTAGCCAATTCGGCTTCGCGCGCGCGGCGGTGTGCCATCTCGGCCGCTTGCGCGCGCCGCTCGGCAATCGCGTCGCGCAGCCGCTTCGCCCAATAGTAGGCCTGCGTGATCGCGCGACCGAAGATTCCGCCGGCCCCGACGAGTTCGAACGGCGTGAACTGTCTCCAGGTCTGATCGCCATCGACGATGGCGCGGGCGATGAGGTTTCCGGCCATCGCCGTGGTGTTGAGGCCGTGGCCGCCAAAGCCGCTCGCCAGCCAGACGCCGGGGCCGAGCTCGCCAATCTGCGGCATGCGGTGGATCGAATTGCCCAACGTGCCCGACCACACATAGTCGACGTCAACCTTGCCGAGCTGGGGGTAGGTTTTCTGGATGTCCGCCGTCAGCGTGCGTACATAACGGCGCGGATTTCGTACCCACGTCGTCGACCGGCCGGACCACATCAGCCGGTCGCCGCCAATGATGCGGTAGTGATTGTCGGCACGCTCGCTGTCGCTGACCGCGCCGCGATAGCCGATCGCTTCGGCAAGGTTCGCGCCGAGAGGAGCGGTGGTGATCACGTAGGTCGTAATCGGAATGAGCGTGGCCGCGATCTGCGGCATCAGCTCTGCGATCTTCAAATTCCCACACAACACGACGTGGCTGGCGCGCAGCCGCGCTTGCGGCGTGACGATGCGTTTGCGAACGCCGGCGGGGTCGATAGACAACGCCGGCGTATGCTCGAAAATGCGGGCGCCGGCGCGCTCGGCGGCGGCAGCCAGGCCCAATGCATAGTTGAGCGGGTGGATATGGATCGCGCGCGGATAATGGATGGCGTGAAAGTAACGCTCGCTGCGCAGGATCGTACGCACTTGCTCGGTCGGCCAACCCTCGATCTCGCCGCCGAATTCGCCAAGGGTCCCGGCGAGGTGCGTGAGTTCGTCGCCGTTGTCGGTTTTCGAGACATATAGCCAGCCGTCCTGCGCATCGATCCCCGGCATGGCATTGTCGCGGATGGCGTTGCGGACATATTCGAGCCCGCTTTGCGACAGCGCCCACAAATCCTTGGCGCGCTCGAAGCCAACGCGGTTGATGATGCTGTCGGGCGCGGCGGCGAAACCGGGAAGCACGAAGCCGGTATTGCGCCCGGAGGCATTGGCCGCGAGGCGGCCGGCTTCAAGGAGCACGACAGACCAACCGCCGCGGGCAATCTCGCGCGCCGTGGTCAAGCCCGCCAGCCCGCCGCCGATCACGCAGACGTCGACGTCGAGGTCGCCAAAGAGCTGCGGCCGCAGCGGCGCGTCGACCATGGTCGCGGCGTACCAACTTTGGCCGTAAGCTAAAGTAGGATCGGTTTCGTCCATCACTCGATTGTTTCGCGCCACTCGCGGTGCGCGGCCCCACATTTCTAACGTCGTTTTCTAACGTAACTTTGGGTTGAAGTTCCGGTGCGGGGCTTGCGGCCACACTATAGGAACTTCAAATCCACCGCACTAGACTAACCCAGCCTGACCCAGGGACATTAGCAAATGCATCGTTTGCTGCTGTTGCGCCACGCCAAGACGGAACGACCCGAGCCCGGCCAGCGCGATCGTGATCGCGAGCTTATGGCGCGGGGGCGCGCCGACGCGCCGGTCATTGGCGCCTACATGGTCCGCCACCGTCTCGTTCCCGATCTTGTCGCCGTATCGCCGGCGACGCGGGCACAAGAAACCTGGGCGCTTGTCGCCGCCGCCTTTGCCAAGACGCCACGGGTCGTGAAAGACGAACGCATCTACAACGCCGGTACCGACACGCTCGTCGAACTTATCCGCGAGACGCGCAACGCGCGCGCGCTGCTCGTGGTTGGTCACAATCCGGGCCTGCACGATCTTGGCGTGCGATTGATCGGCTCGGGAGACGCCGAAGCACGCGCAAGTCTCAACGAAAAGCTGCCGACATCCGGGCTCGTCGTGATCGATCTTGCCTTCGACGACTGGTCGCTGCTGCACGACAATGCCGGCAGACTCGATCGCTTCGTCAGTCCGCGCCTTATCGCCACCGCGACCGATTGAACCCTAGCAACAAACTACTCGTAGAATTCCGGCGGTTTCTTCTGCGCGTCGGTCTGCGGTTTGTCGTGATTGATCCAAAGCTGTCCGTGCTCTTTCGCCAGAATATCGGCGATGCGCTGCATCGATGCGACTGTTTGGTCCTTGTTGAAGTTCAGCGCCGGCACCCGGCGATTGTCCCAGTTGTCCTTGAAGTGGACGGCATCGCCTGACAGCACGACCGCGCCGGTCTTCGGCAGTCTGATCAGCAAGGATTGATGACCGGGCGTGTGGCCCCGGCGTCGAAACGATCACCACCGAGCCATCGCCGAACACGTCATGATCGCCGTCGAGCTTGGTCACCGGGTGATTTGGATTAAAGCGCGGCGCGCCGCCCTCGCCCGGCCATTCGTATTCCGCTTTCTGCACGTAGAGCATGACTTGCGGGAATTGCTCGACATTGCCGATGTGGTCGGGATGGGTGTGGGAGGCCGCGAGACCCTTGATATCGGACGGCTTCACGCCAAGCTCTTCAAGTTGGCCCGCAAGCGTCTTGGTCCGCTTCATGTGAAGCACGCCATTGGCCCCAGTCGCGCCGTCCGGCATGGCGGCGATAGCGTCGGCGAGACCGGTGTCCCAGAGAAACCAGCCCTGGGCGTGATGGATGAGATAGCAATTGTCGGATAGCTCGATCGGCACGCCGACATTCATCCCGGGTGTCCAACGCGATTCATCCGCGGCGGAAATGTGGCCGCAATCGAGGACGTAGAGCTTGTCGACGCCCGCTGCTGCGGCCGGCTGAGAACCGAGAGCCGCGACCCAGACCGCAACGATGAAAAAAGCGAGCCTCATGAATTCCTCCCTTTGTTTTCCTATTCCGCTATTCGCTCCCTCGCTAATCATTATCCGGCCAGCGCCGCCAGAATCCGCGCCCAACTGCGGATGCCTTTGTGGAAGCAGTTGAGGTCGTACTTTTCGTTGGGCGAATGCACGCGGTCGTCATCGAGCGCGAAACCGACCATTAAAGTGTCCATGCCGAGCACGGTCTTGAAATCGCCGACGATGGGAATCGAGCCGCCGGCGCCGACCGTTACCGCCTTCTTGCCCCACTCCTCGGCCAGCGCGGTGCGCGCCTTGGTCAGCGCGGGATTGTCGAATGCCACGTCGAAAGCCGGCGCACTGGTGAAATTGCCGAACTCCACCGAGCAGTCGGCCGGAACGCGCGCGCGCACAAAATCGCGGAAGGCGGCGCGGATCTTGTCCGGGTCCTGAGCGCCGACAAGGCGGAACGAGACTTTAGCCATCGCCTTGCCGGGAATGACGGTCTTTGCACCCTCCCCGGTGTAACCGCCGAGAATGCCGTTGACCTCGGCGGTCGGCCGCGTCGATACCTGCTCGATCAGCATGCGGTCTTTCTCTCCGGCCGGAATTTTCAACCCGATCGGACCGAGGAATTTCTCGGGCGTCAGCCCGAGCCCGGCGAGGTCGGTCTTGATGTCGGCCGGCAGCTCGTGGACGCCCTCATAGAAACCCGGAATGGCGACCGAACCATCCAGCTT